>Ga0180222_1000459_pt1 | contig 59033 bp, 49 predicted proteins | sample eDN5th37CKraftOP_FD_151336 | JGI IMG/M metagenome (GOLD analysis project Ga0180222, IMG submission 151336) | Enriched Organic Plus compost microbial communities from Emeryville, California, USA - eDNA 5th pass 37_C Kraft OP (version 2) (version 2) ...
CTCATCGCCATCGGACCCATCCTCCAGGGCCTCGCCAGGCCCGCAAACGACCTCTCCAGAGGATGCTCCGTCAACGATATCGTCAATGCAACAGCAATAACCGCCATGCAAACTCAAATATGAGCCGGAAAATGGCAAGGACTGCGACCCCCCGCGAAGCTCCGGTCATGCGGGATGCGGCGAGGACGTCCCGCCGGATCGCCTGATCCGTCCGGCGCGGGGCATACGGGCCGGAAAGGCGATCCCCGCGCGGCGCCCAGCCGCTCGCCTGCTGCGCCGAGGCCGGCCCGACAAGGCCGGTGCCGGACTGCGATCCCGTCCTCCGCGCATGGCGGGCGGGTGACGGCCAGCATCCCGTCCGGAACCCGGCATCCCCACATCGGCCGTGGTGGCGTCGCGGGTCCGGCGCGGGCCGCAGCCCATGCCCTGTTCCCGGGCCGAAGCGGCGCCACATGGCGGCTTCGGTCGCCCGGAGAAGCGGCTTGCCAATTCATAGTATTTCAGTAAACAATGCCCGGTGATGACGACCGTGGATATCCGCGTCCGGATGGTCTTCCGATAGCGAGGGCGGGCAGGAAACATGCAGGCCAACAGAGAGTTCCGACCCCGGATGGAAACCCGCATCCATGGGCTGCGGACGCTGGCGCCGCTTTGCTATCGCCGCTTTGCCGGGGCGATCGCCGATGTCTGGTCGGTCAGGGGCGACGAAGGCGGCGGCGGATTCTATATCGCGCCCGATCCGCGCATCGTCATCCTGCTTGGCAAGCAGCCGCCGCCGGTGATGATGCGCATCGGCGGGGATCTTGCCGAATATCGCGGCATCCAGGCGTTCTATATGCCGCCGGGCATGCCGTTATGGAGCCGGATCGAGGCGGGCCATGAAAAGTCCCATCTGGATTTCCATATGGAAAGCAGCGCGTTGCATCAAAGACTTGCGGCGGCGGATGTCAGGGCGGACCTGACGCGGCCCCGCCTGCTTGGCCCGAGCGACAAGCTGGCGGATCTGGGCCGGCTGGCCTCGGACGAGGTCCGCAAGCCCAGCCGGGGCGACATGCTGATCGATGCGCTGCTTTCCGCGACGCTGGCCGAGATCTTCGCGACCCAGGCCGGCGCCGAGAACGACGGACCTTGCACGGCCAGCGGCGGCCTCTCGGCGCGGCGGTTTGCGGCGGTCGAGCGCCATCTGCACGAAAATCTGAGCCGGCACGTTCCGCTTGCCGAAATGGCGCGGGCCGCGGGTCTGTCGGAAAGCCGTTTCTCGCATTGCTTCAAGCAGTCCCAGAACGAAACGCCGCAGCGGTGGCAAAGCCGCGTCAGGTTGAAGGCGGCCCAGGACATGATGCGCGATCCTGCCCGCTCGCTTGCCGATATCGCCTATGCCACGGGATTTGCGGATCAGGCGCATCTGTCGCGGGTGTTCCGGGCCGCGAACGGCATGCCGCCTTCGGTCTGGCGCAGGAGCAATTTTCAGGAGTCCTGAACAAATCCCAGCACTCTGGATCAAGACAGCGTCGGAAAATCGCAGTTAAAGACTCGGAAATTTTCCAGGATGGATCGATGATCAGGATGAACAGAGTCGCCCCGCTTTTCCTGAGCGCCAGCGTGATCGCCATGACGGCGCCCTGTGCCTTGGCGCAGGAGGAGGAAAAGGAAACCCGCCGCGACACCTTCGTCGGCGCGATCGTTCTGGACGCCGTGACGATCGAAGGCTTCCAGAATCCGAACGCGCCGCTGGAGGGCAGGGTGGCGCGGTCCTCGGCCACCACCAAGACCGGCCGGCCGCTGCTGGAGACGCAATCCTCCGTCTCGGTCGTGCCGCGCGCGCAGATCGAAGAGCAGGGCGCGACCAACCTGTCCGAGGCGCTGAGCTATTCGGCCGGGATCGTCACCGAGAACTATGGCGGCGATCCGCGCTTCGACAGCCTGTTCCTGCGCGGCTTCAACCTTGAGAACGACAAGTTCCTGGACGGGCTGCGGCTGATGCGCTCGACCCAGTTCCCGACCAGCGCGCCCGCCTTCGAGCTTTACGGGCTGGAGCGGGTCGAGGTGCTGCGCGGACCGGCCTCGGTGCTTTACGGGGCGGGGACGCCCGCGGGGCTGGTCAACATGATCCAGAAGCGGGCGCAGGCGGACGGCGATTTCACCGAGCTGGGCTTCAGCGCCGACAGCAAGGGCTCGGCCTCGGTCTATGGCGATGCGAACCGGGTCGTGGACGACCGCTTCGCCTATCGCGTCACCGCCAAGGGCGGCAACAGCCGGACCGATGTCGAGGAAATCGACAGCAAGCGCGGCTATCTGGGCCTGTCGGCCAGCTATGCGCTGAGCGACGCGACCGAGCTGGAATTCATGGCCAGCTATCACGGCGATGCGCCGATCTCGCCCACGGGGGTGCCGAGCGGGCTGATCGGGCAGGTCGATGCCAAGGATCTGCGCGAGTTCTATTTCGGCGACAAGTCGGTCAATGACAGCGACCGCAAGATGGGCACGCTGAGCTTCGGCCTGACGCATGATTTCGGCAATGGCTGGCGGCTGAACAACACGCTGCGCTATACCGATTTCGACTGGGATTATGACAGTGTGTATATCGGCGAGTTGACCGGCACCTCGGTCGGGCGGGACGTCATCACCCAGCGGGAAAACTTCCGCGCCATCGCCACCGACCTGCGGCTGGCGGGCAGCGCCGAGACCGGGGCGGTGACGCATGCGCTGACTTTCGGCATCGACGCGCAGAAGCTGCGCGAGCGCGCCTATACCGGCTTTTCCACCATCGCCCCCATCGACTATGCCGCGCCCTCCTATGGCGGCATCACCGTGCCCGCCCCGTGGTATACGGCGGACAAGTCGGTCGATGCGACGCAGGTCGGCCTTTATGCGCTGGATGAGATCGAATTCGGCAACTGGCGCGCGACGGCGGGGCTGCGCTACGAATGGACCCGGCAAGAGGGTCAGAGCGTGACGAATTTCGGCACCACCGATTACGCCCGCGACGACCAGCAGCTGACCGGCCATCTGGGGCTGGGCTATCTTTGGGACAACGGCGTTTCGGTCTATGCCGCCTATTCGACCTCGTATCTGCCGCAGCCGGGTTTCGACATCGACAACAACCCACTGGAGCCCACCCACGGCAAGCAGTGGGAGCTTGGCGCCAAATACGAGCCCACCGCCTTCGACGGGCTGTTCACCGCGGCGCTTTACGATCTGCGCGAGACCGACCGCAACACCACCGTCACCGAGGTGATCGGCGGGCGGCCGATCCCCGGCACCCGCCAGATCGGCGAGGCGCGCGTCCGCGGGCTGGAACTGGAAGGCGTCGCGGAATTCGGGCAGGGCTGGTCGGTCAAGGGCGCCTATACCTATGCCTCGACCGACATCTCGGGCGAGAACGACGGCAACGAGCTGGCCAACACGCCGCGCCACGCCGCAAGCCTCTGGCTGTCGCATGAATTCCAGTCCGGCCCGATGCAGGGGCTGCAACTGGGCGGCGGCCTGCGCTATATCGGCTCTCGCTGGGCCTCGGATGCGAATACCGAGCGGCTGGAGGCGGTGACGCTGGTGGATCTGGGCGCCAGCTACGAATGGGAGAACGGCGTGATCGGCCGGCTGAACGTCAACAACCTGACGGACGAGGCCTATATCTCGGCCGTGGGGCTGAATTCCAGCTATTACGGCGACGGACGCACCGTGCAGGCCAGCCTGAGCCGTCGATGGTGACAGCCGCCTGCGGGTTCAGCCGACGCGCCTTTCTGGCCGCCGCCTGCGGGCTGGCCAAAGGGGCGCTGCCGGCTTTTGCGGCTGGCGGATTGCGGCTGGCGGCCGTGGACTGGGCGATGGCCGAGACCGCGATGGCGCTTGGCCACCCGCCCGCGGCGCTGGCCGAGCTGATCGGCTTTCGCGACGCCGCCGCGGCGCAGCCGCCGCAGGGCACCGTCGACCTCGGCCTGCGCGGGGCGCCCAATCTCGAGGCGCTCAGCCTCGTCGCGCCCGACCTGATCCTGTCCTCCAGCTATTACAGCGCGATCCAGCCGCGCCTGGAACGCATCGCGCCGGTCTTTACCCGCGCGCTTTATGTCGCCGGCGAGCCCGCCTTTCCCAAGGTGATGGCCGTGCTGGGGGAACTGGCGGAGCGGCTGGGCGATCCCGCCGCCGGGCCGCGCGCACAGGCCGCCGCGCAGGCCGAATTCGCCATGCTCGCGGGCCGCGCGGCGCCCTTTGCCGACCGTGCCTGCCTGATGTTCCAGCTGGGCGATTCCCGCAATATCCGCGTCTTCGGCACCGACAGCCTGTTCAGCGGCGCGCTCGAGGCCATCGGGCTGCGCAACGCCTGGGCGGCGCGCACCAGCTTCGCCTTCGCCGCCCCGGTGCCGCTGGAAAAGCTTGCCGAATACCCCGAGGCCCGGCTGGTCATCGTGGGCCGGATCCCGCCCCAGGCCGAACGCGGGCTGGGTTCGGCGGCCCTGTGGAACAGCCTGCCGCCGGTCAAGGCCGGGCGGGTCCACCGCCTGCCGGAACTGCGGCCCTTCGCCGGCATCCCCTCGGCGCTGCGCTTCGCGCATGAGCTTGTCGCCGCGCTGGAGGCCCGGGCGTGAATCGAGCCATCCTGGCCGCGGGGGGCGTCACGGCGCTGGCGCTGTGGAGCATTGCCGCGCTGTCGGCCCTGCCGCCGGCCGACTGGCCCGCCCTGCCTTGGCGGACCTCGGACATGACGGTCCAGCAGATCCTGCTGGCCTATGGGCTGATGCCGCGCGGGGTCCTGGCCTTGCTGGCGGGCGCGGCGCTGGGACTGGCCGGGGCGCTGATGCAGGCGGTGCTGCGCAATCCGCTGGCCGATCCGACGACGCTGGGCACGGCCTCGGGCGCGCAGCTGGCGATCGTGGCGGCAACGATCTTCGCGCCGGATTGGCTGGTGGCGGGCAACCTGCCCATCGCGCTGGCGGGGGCAGGGGCGGCCACCGTTCTGGTCATGGCGCTGGGGGCGCGGCGAGGGTTCGCGCCGGTCACCGTGACCATCGCCGGCATGCTGGTCGGGCTGCTGGCCTCGGCCGTGGCGACCGCGCTGACACTGGCGCAGGGGCATTACCTGCTGTCGCTGGTGATGTGGAACGGCGGCTCCATGGCGCAGGTGGACTGGTCGGGCAGCCGGCACATGGCGCTGGCGCTGGTCCCGGCGCTGCTGCTGGCGGCGGGGCTGGCGCGGCCGCTGATGGTCATGTCTCTGGGCCCCGAGGGGGCGCATGGGCTTGGCCTGCGGCTGGCGCCCCTGCGCTTCGCGACCCTGCTGCTGGCGGTTGCCCTTTCGGCCCTGGTCTCGGCCGAGATCGGGCTGGTCGGCTTCGTCGGGCTTGCCGCACCGGCCATCGCCCGCAGCCTGGGCGCGCGGACGCTGCTTCAGCGCCTGATGCTGGCGCCGGTGGCGGGGGCGCTGGTGCTGTCGCTGGCCGACGGCCTGCTGCTGGCCGTGTCGGCCGCGGGCGGCCCGAGCCTGCCCACCGGCGCGCTGACCGGGCTGATCGGCGGGCCGCTGCTGATCTGGCTGCTGCCCCGGATGAAGGCGCAGGTGCCGCAGCGGGCCGAAGAGGGCGACCGCCGCAGCCATCGCGCCGCCCGTCCCGGGCGGCTGCTGGCGGGGCTGGCCGCCGCCTGCCTGATGCTGGCGGTGCTGACGCTGTTCGGCGGCCGCGGGCCGGAGGGCTGGGGCTTCATGCCCGCGGAACTGCGCGAGACCTTCCTGCCCCTGCGCGCCGCCGCGATCCTGGCAGCCGCCTCGGCGGGCGCGTTGCTGGCCGGGGCGGGGGCGATCCTGCAACGGCTGACCGCAAACCCCATGGCGGCGCCCGAGGTGCTGGGCGTGACCGGGGGCGCCTCGCTGGGCTATGCGATCACGGTCATGGCCTTCGGCGGCGCCGGTCCGATGATGCTGGCGCTGGGAACTTCGGCGGGGGGTGCCCTGGCGCTGGCGGGGCTGGCGGGCTATGCGATGCGCGCCGATCTGGCGCCCGCGCGGCTGCTGCTGGCGGGGCTGGCCATCGGCGCGCTGGCCTCGGCGGTGCTGGGCGCGATCATGGCTTCGGACGACCGCTCGGCCTGGGTGATCCTGGGCTGGCTGGCGGGCAGCGCCTCGCAGGTCTCGCCCCCGGGCGCCGCCGCCTTGGCCGGGCTGGCGCTGGCGCTGCTGGCCGCGCTGGTCGCTGCCGCCCGCTGGCTCGAGATCCTGCCGCTCGGCGGCGAGGTCGGCCGCGCGCTCGGCCTGCCGCTGGCGCAGGTGCGGCTGGGGCTGATCCTGCTGGCGGGGCTGGCCACCGGGGCGGCGACGATGCTGGTCGGCCCGGTCAGCTTCGTCGGCCTGATGGCGCCGCATCTGGCGCGCAGCATGGGCCTTGCCCGCGCCGCGCCCTTCTGCGCCGGAAGCTGGCTGCTGGGCGCGGTGCTGATGCTGCTCGCTGCCTTCGGGGCACGCACCGCCAGCTATCCCTATGACCTGCCGCTGGGGCTGTTCGCCACGCTGATCGGCGCGCCCTGGCTGTTCATCATGCTGATGAAAAGGACCTCCGCATGACGCTTTTCACCCTGTCGGGCGTCACCTATGACGTGCCGGGCCGCCGGCTGATCGAGGGGCTGGACCTGCAGATCCGCCCCGGCATGGTCACGGCCCTGATCGGGCGCAACGGTTCGGGAAAATCGACGCTGCTGAAGCTGATCTCGGGGCAGAACCGGCCCTCGGCCGGACGCATCGCCTATGCCGGCCGCGATCTGGCGGACTGGTCGCCGCGCGACCTGGCCCGCGACCTGGCCTATCTGCCGCAGGTCACGCCGCCGGCCGAAGGGATGCTGGTCGAGGAACTGGTGGCGCTTGGCCGCTTTCCCTGGCGCGGCGCGCTTGGCCGCTTCCGCGCGCAGGATCACGCCGCCGTCGATGCCGCCATCGCCCGCTGCCATGTCGGCCATCTGCGCGGCCGCCTGGTCGATACCCTGTCGGGCGGCGAACGCCAGCGCAGCTGGATCGCGATGATGCTGGCGCAGGGCGCGCGGACGCTGCTGCTGGACGAGCCGATCTCGGCGCTCGACGTCGCGCATCAGGTCGAGGTGCTGGACCTGGTGCATGGCATGTGCCGGGACGAGGGGTTGTCGGCCATCGTCGTGCTGCACGACCTGAACATGGCGGCGCGCTATTGCGACCATGTGGTCGCGCTTGGTTCCGGCAGGCTGCTGCTGGACGGCCCCATCGGCGCGCTGATGACGCCCGAGGCGCTGCTGGAGATCTATGGCCTGCCCATGCATGTCGCAGCGCATGACGGCCATGCCTTCGCCTTGCCGCGCTAGGCGCCGGTCCTTCCTGCGGATCCCCGCACCGCCCGGGCTGCGATTCCGGCGCATGCCACAAAGGCCGAACTGTCGATCCATGCCCGAGGGCAGGCGACGGAGCCCAAGGTCGCGCCCGCGTTCCCGGATCGGGCGCTGAGGATCGGCCGATGCGCCGGAGCGGTGCGGCGCTGCGGGACATCGCCGCGGCGCTCAACCGGGCCGGGCTGACAACTTCCTGCGGAACCGCCTGGCGCCCGACGCAGGTCTCGCGGCTGCTGCAGGCCATGGAGGAGGGGCTAATGCCCCTCGTCGATCCGGGGCAGGAACCAGGCGAGCAGCCCGGCCAGCGGCAGGAAGGAGCATAGCCTATAGACCGCCTCGACGCCGTAGCTGTCGGCCAGACCGCCGAGGATCGCCGCCGCGATGCCGCCAAGGCCGAAGTTCAACCCATAGAACAGCCCGCCGATCAGCCCGATGCGGCCCGGCAGCAGCTCCATCGCATAGATCAGGATCGAGGCGAAGGCGCTGGCCATGATCAGGTTGATCGCCACTGTCAGCACCCCGGTCCAGAACAGGTCGGCATAGGGCAGCACCAGCGTCAGCGGCAACGGCCCCAGCACCGAGATCCAGATGATGCGATAGCGCCCGATGCGGTCGCCGACAATGCCGCCGATCAGCGCCCCCGCTGCCGAAGCCAGCAGGAAGACGAACAGCATCATCTGCGCCGAGGGGATCGACAGACCGAAGCGGTCCATCAGATAGAAGGTGTAGAATGAACGGAAGCTCTCGCCGTAAGCGTTCTTGGAGAACATCAGCAGCGTCAGCACCACCAGCCCGATGCCGATGGTCAGGGGCGCGTGCGAGACGTGGCCGCGCCCGTCCTTGCGGGCAGCCGAGCGCATCGCCACGAATTCGGCGCTGATCTGCCGCTGGCGGCTGCCGATCCAGACCAGCAGCATCATGGCCATCAGCGCGGCGACGGCGAACCATGCCAGGCTGGGCTGGCCCCAGGGCACGATGATCAGCGCCGCGAAGACCGGTCCCAGCGCCCCGCCCGCCTGCCCGCCGACCTGGAAGATGCCCTGCGCAAGGCCCTGCCGGCCGCCCGCCGCATAGCGCGCCATCCGCGTCGCCTCGGGGTGGAAGATCGACGAGCCGATGCCGATCAGCGCCACCGAGACCAGGATGACCGCATAGCTGTGGGCAAAGGCCAGGCTGACCAGGCCCGAGAGGGTGAACATCATGCCCGCCACCGGAGAGTAAGGCGCCGGGTGGCGGTCCGTCACCATGCCGATCACCGGCTGCAGCAGCGACCCGGCGATCTGGAAGGTCAGGGTGATCATGCCGATCTGCACGAAATCCAGCGCATAGGCCTCCTTGAGGATCGGATAGGCGGCGGGGATCAGCGACTGCATCATGTCGTTCAGCAGATGCGTCAGGCCCAGCATGACCAGCACGGTCACATGGGTTCTGGCGCGGGCGGCGGTCATGGTGGCGGTGGTCATGTCGGCAAGCTTTCCGTGCAGTGGCCGGGAGAATGTCCGGCGCCTCGGGCCATATCTGTGGCCCGAAAGCGCGGCATGGGCAAGGGCGGCCGAACTCGGCAACGTCACGCCGCTGTCCCGCGCCATCCGCCGGGTCGAAGACGGAGAACTGGACCGTGGGCAGATTGGGGCAGCCGGCCAGCCGCGAAGATCCCTGCGGGGCAGGCCGCCGGCAGGCCGCTTGACAGGTCCGCCGCAGAATTATAAACGAACGGTCGTATTGAAATTCTGGAGCCGGCCATGGGACGCAAGCGCAGCATCGATCGCGACGAGCTGATGGCCGCCATCGAGCGGGTGGCGCGCCGTTCGGGCATTGCCGGGCTCAGCATCGATGCCGTCGCCAAGGAAGCGGGGATCAGCAAGTCCAGCGTGGTCTATGACTGCGACAGCAAGGCCGGGCTGCTCGCCGCCTTCATCCGTCACAAGATGGCCCAGCACCAGGCGCGTTTCGTGGATATCCGTGCCCGGCACGAGGGCCAGCCCAATGCCCGGCTGCGCGCGCTGATCGATGAGTGCCGGCGCGTGCCGACCGACGAAGAGCTGGACATGGCGATGCTGATCAGCACCAGCATGGGCGAGCACGCGGAATGCCGCGAGATCATGCGCGAGATGCTGGCCGGCGATGCCGAGACGGTCGCGGCCCAGGCCGGCGACCGGCGGCGGATGCTGATGGCGCTTCTGACCCTGCACGGTATGGAATTCCTCGAATATTTCGGCTTTCACCGTTTCGACCAGGAAACCCGCAATGACATCCTCGACGAATTGATGGCGGTCGTGGAAAGCGACCCCGGCGCAGCCGGAGACTGATCCCTCCCCCATATTCAGCTTCCCAGGAAAGACCGATCCATGACGATGAGATTTTCCCCCGGCGTTTCCGCCGGGCTTGTGCTTTGCTGCCTGATGGCGGCCTCGCCGCTGGCCGCGCAGCAGCTTCCGCCGCCGCAGGTCAGCGTGCAGGAGATGACACCCGAGGCGCTGCCGGTGGTGAACGAATTGCCCGGCCGCGTGGCCGCGACCCGCGTCGCCGAGGTGCGGCCGCGCGTCGGCGGCATCGTGATCGAGCGCGTTTTCGAACAGGGCGGCAAGGTCGAGGCGGGCGACGTGCTGTATCGCATCGACCCCGCCCCCTATGACGTGCGCGTCGCCAGCGCCGAGGGTGCGCTGGCCCGGGCCGAGGCCACGGCGCTGAACGCCGCAGACCAGGAAAAGCGTGCCCGCGCCCTGCGCGAGCGCAAGGTGACGGCGGGGGTCGATCTGGACAATGCCGCCACCGCGCTGGCCCAGGCCCAGGCGGATGTGGCCATCGCCCGCGCCTCGCTGCAGGAGGCGCAACTCAACCGCTCCTATACCGAGGTCACGGCGCCCATTGCCGGCGTGGTCGGCCGGGCGCTGGTGACCGAGGGCGCGCTGGTCAATGCCCAGACCGACATCATGGCGACCATCCAGCAGCTCGACCCGGTCTATGTGGACTTCACCCAGTCCTCGTCCGAACTGTTCGCGCTGCGCCGCGCGCTGGCGGCGGGGCAGCTGGCCATGACCTCGGCCGATGCGGCCGAGGTGCGGCTGATCTTCGACGACGGCAGCGAATATGCCCATCCCGGCAAGCTGCTGTTTTCGGAAGCCAGCGTGGACAGCTCGACCGGGCAGATCACCCTGCGCGCCGAGTTCCCGAACCCCGAGGGCGAGTTGCTGCCCGGGCTTTACGTGCGGGTGCGGATCGAGCAGGCGGTGCGCGACAACGCCCTGACCGTGCCGCAGATGGCGGTGCAGCGCGACCAGTCGGGCCAGGCCTATGTCTATGCGCTGAAGGACGACGAAACGGTCGAGCGCCGCGACGTGACCCTGGGCCAGACCACCGACAACCGCTGGCTGGTGGAAAGCGGGCTGAAACCGGGCGACCGGGTCGTGGTCATGGGGGCGCAGAAGCTTTACCCCGACGCCAAGGTGGTGCCGCAGCCCGTGGACGCGGCCCAGCCGCCGGTGCCGGCCGGCGCCGCCGCGGCCGCCCCGGCCCCGGCGCAGGAGTAGGCCGATGGCACGGTTCTTCATTCACCGGCCGGTGCTGGCCTGGGTGATCTCGATCTTCATCGTCATCGCCGGGGTGATCGCGCTGCCGATGATGCCCATCGCGCAATATCCGCAGGTGGCCTGGCCGCAGATCACCATCTCGACCGCCTATACCGGCGCCGCGCCGGGCGAGATCAACCGCGCCGTCGCCCAGCCCATCGAGGATGAGCTGAACGGCGTCGAGGGCCTGGCCTATTACGAATCGGTCTCGGATTCCTCCGGGGCCATGTCGATCACCGCGACTTTCGAGCCGGGCACCGACATCGCCCGCGCCCAGGTCGACGTGCAGAATGCCGTGGCGCGGGTCGAGCCGCTTTTGCCGCAAAGCGTGGTCGATCAGGGCGTGCTGATCGAAGAGGCGGGCACCGGCTTCCTGATGATGGTGGCGCTGACCTCGGATGACGGGGCGATGGGCGACATCGCGCTCGGCGACTACCTGAACCGCAACGTGGTGGGCGAGATCCGCCGCATCGAGGGCGTGGGCCGGGCGCAGGTCTTTGCCCCGGAACGGGCGCTGCGCATCTGGGTCGATCCGGCCAAGATGACCGGGCTGAACCTCAGCTCGGCCGAGATCGTCGCGGCGGTGCGGGCGCAGAACGCGCAGGTCGCGGCCGGCAAGGTCGGGGCGGACCCGAACCCCATCGGCCAGCAGCTGACTGCGACCGTGCTGATCAAGGGGCAGCTGGACGATGTGGACGAATTCGGCAAGATCGTGCTGCGCGCCAATCCCGACGGCTCGACCGTGCTCTTGCGCGACGTGGCCCGGCTGGAGGTCGGTGCCGAGACCTATAGTTTCGCCTCGCGCATCGACGGCAAGCCGGCGGCGGCGCTGGGGATCCAGCTTTCGGCCACCGGCAACGCGCTGAACACCTCGGAAGCGGTGCACCAGAAGATGGAGGAGCTGTCGCGGTTCTTCCCCGAAGGCATCAGCTATACCATCCCCTATGACACCACCCCCTTCGTCGAGGCATCCATCGAGAAGGTGCTGCACACGCTGGTCGAGGCGATGGCGCTGGTCTTCGTGGTGATGTTCCTGTTCCTGCAGAATTTCCGCTATACCATCATCCCGACCATCGTCGTGCCCATCGCGCTGATGGGGACGGTGGCGGTCATGCTGGCGGCGGGATTCTCGATCAACGTGCTGACCATGTTCGCCATGGTGCTGGCCATCGGCATCCTGGTCGATGACGCCATCGTGGTGATCGAGAACGTCGAGCGCATCATGGCGACCGAAGGGCTGCCCCCGCGCGAGGCGACGGAAAAGGCCATGGGGCAGATCTCGGGCGCCATCATCGGCATCACGCTGGTCCTCGCGGCGGTTTTCGTGCCGATGGCGTTCTTCCCCGGCTCGTCGGGCATCATCTATCGGCAATTCGCGCTGACCATGGTGGTGTCGATCCTGTTCTCGGCCTTCCTGGCGCTGACGCTGACCCCGGCGCTTTGCGCGACCTTCCTGAAGCCGATCAGCGGCCATCACGAAAGGAAGGGCTTCTTCGGCTGGTTCAACCGCAATTTCGACCGGCTGACCGAGCGTTATACCCGCGCGGTTGGGCTGGTCACGCGGCGGCGGCTGGTGATGATGGGGTTCTATCTGGTGCTGGTCGCGGCCACGGCCATGGGTTTCCTGCGCCTGCCGACCAGCTTCCTGCCGAACGAGGACCAGGGCTTCATCATCGCCGACATCCAGACCCCTGCCACGGCCAGTTCGAACCGCACCGACGAGGTGCTGGCCCAGGCCACGCAGATGTTCCAGCAGATCGAGGCCGTCGAGAACACGGTGGCGATCCGCGGCTTCAGCTTTTCGGGGCAGGGGCCCAATGCCGGGCTGATGTTCGTCACCTTCAAGGACTGGGCCGAGCGCGAGCAATCGGCGCAGGACATCGCCAACGCCGCGAACATGCAGATGTTCGGCTATCAGGACGCGCAGGCCTTCGCGCTGTCGCCGCCGCCGATCCCCGGCTTCGGCGCCACCGGCGGCTTCAGCTTCCGCCTGCAGGACCGCGGCGGGCAGGGGCAGGAGGCGCTGCTGGCCGCCGCCCAGCAGATCATCGCCAAGGCGCAGGAAAACGGCATCGCCACCGGGCTGCGCATCGAGGGGCTGCCCTCGGCCGCGCAGGTCTTCGTCACCATCGACCGCGAAAAGGCCAATGCCTTCGGCGTGACCTTCGCCGACATCTCGGCGACGATCTCGCAATACCTGGGCTCGGCCTATATTAACGACTTCCCCAATGCCGGGAAGATGCAGCGCGTGGTCATGCAGGCCGAGGACGACTCGCGCATGCAGGCCGAAGACATCCTGAAGCTGACCGTGCGCAACGCGGGTGGCGGCATGGTGCCGTTTTCCTCCTTCGCCAGCGTGACATGGGAGCAGGGGCCGTCGCAGGTCGTCAGCTATAACGGCTATCCGGCGGTCCGCATCGCCGGCGCGGCCGGGCCGGGCTACAGTTCCGGCGCCGCCATGGCCGAGATGGAGCGGCTGGCGGCGGAACTGCCGCAGGGCTTCGGCTATGAATGGACCGGGCAGTCGCTGGAGGAGATCCAGGCCGGGTCGCAGGCGACGCTGCTTTACGCGATGAGCATCCTGTTCGTCTTCCTGCTGCTTTCGGGGCTTTACGAAAGCTGGTCGATCCCGCTTTCCGTGATGCTGGTGGTGCCGCTGGGCGTTCTGGGCTGCGTCGTCGCGGTCATGCTGCGCGACATGCCCAACGACATCTATTTCAAGGTCGGGCTGATCGCCATCATCGGGCTTTCGGCCAAGAACGCCATCCTGATCGTGGAATTCGCCAAGGACCTGCGCGAACAGGGGCAAAGCCTGATCGACGCGGCGGTGACGGCGGCGAAGCTGCGCTTCCGGCCGATCCTGATGACCTCGCTCGCGTTCACGCTGGGCGTGGTGCCGCTGGCCATCGCCACCGGGCCCTCGGCAGCGAGCCAGAACGCCATCGGCACCGGGGTGATCGGCGGCATGGTCGCGGCCACGGTGCTGGCGGTGTTCTTCGTGCCGGTGTTCTTCGTCTTCGTGCTGGGCGCGGTCAGCCGGCTGACCGGCGGCAGGACGGTGGCCGGGCCGCAGGCCGATACGGCGGGCTAGGCTCCGGCGCCGCCGCAGGCACGGGCGGGACCAAGCCCGCCCGTGCCGCCATTCCCCTTTCCGCGACCCCGTCCCGGGCCGCGTCAACCAGAGAGTTTCGGATGATCCAGACCATGCCTCTTTCCCGCCGCGGCCTGCTGGGCGGGCTGGCCTCGACCCTTGCGCTCGCCGCCTGCAACCCGGTCAGCTATACCGCGCCCCGGGCCGAGGTGGCCGGCGCTTTCGCCGCCAATTCCCCGGCCCGCCGCGCCGGCTCCAATGCCTGGTGGGCGGCCTTTCGCGACAGGCAGCTGGACGCGCTGATCGCTGCCGGACTCAAGCGCAATCTGGACGTGCAGACCGCCGTCGCCACCATCCGCGAGGCGCAGGCCAATGCCCGCCTGGTCGGGGCCAGCGACCTGCCGCAGGTCGATGCGCAGGGCTCGGCCGGGCGCAACCGCAACGAGACGGGCATCGTCGAAAGCAGCTCGGCCACGCTGGGCGTGTCCTGGCTGGTCGATCTGTTCGGCCAGAACCGCGCGGCGCGGCAGGGCGCCTCGGCCCGGCTGGACGCGGCCTATCTTTCGGCCGAGGTGGCGCGGCTGACCGTGGCCAGCGCCGTCGCCTCGGCCTATGTCGATGCGCGCTATCACCAGGAGGCGCTGGCCCTGACCCGGCAGAGTCTGGAAAGCCGCCGCCGCACGCTGGAGATGACCCGCACCCAGGACGCCTTCGGCAGCGTCTCGCGGCTGGAGGTGTTGCAGGCCGAGCAGTTGGTGGCGCAGGCCGAGGCGGCCCTGCCCGGGCTGGAGGTCGGCTTCGACCAGTCGGTGAACCGGCTGGCCACGCTGACCGCCGGGCGCAGCGCCGATATCGCCGCGCAGCTGCGCAAGGGCGGCGGCCAGCCGCGCGCCCGCTACAGCGCCAGCGTCGGCGTGCCGGCCGACGTGGTCCGGGTGCGCCCGGACGTGCGCATGGCCGAGCGCAATCTCGCCGCCGCCGCCGCCGATGTGGGCGAGGCGCAGGCGGCCTTCTATCCCAAGCTCACGCTGTCCGGTTCGGTCACGCCGACGAATATCGCCGGCGGCGGCAGCAGCAAAAGCTGGGGCTTCGGCCCGCAGATCTCGGTGCCGCTGTTCTCGGGCGGCGCCAACCAGGCGCAGCTTTCTGCCGCGCAGGCGCGGGCGGAACAGGCGCGGCTGGCCTGGCAGGCTTCGGTGCTGGGCGCGGTCGAGGAGGTCGAGAACGCGCTGGCCGGCTATAACCGCGACGCCCGCGCCGTCGCCGCGCAGGCGCGGCTGGTCGAGAATGCGCGCGAGACGGTCGGGCTGACCCGCAGCTCTTACGAGCTGGGCGAGGCGGATTTCTTCCCGGTTCTGGATGCCGAGCGCAGCCTGCTGTCGGCCCGGCAGGAACTGGCCGCCGCCGTGCGCCAGCAGGCGTTGAATTTCGTCGCGCTCAGCGCAGCTTCGGCGGGCGGGGTGGGGCTGCCGGCGTCGTGAGGACGGGCGGGCGCGCCGGGATGCGCGCCCCCATCCGCTCGATTCCTGGCGCCGGCTTAACGGCAGGCTTCCAGGATCATCTCGGATTGGACGCGGAAGCTGCGAAAGATTGCGTTGCAGCCCTTGGCATGGGGCAGCCCCAAGGGAAAAGGGTTCAGCGTCACGTTTTCGAATCCCTCCAGGTTGCGCACATGGAAGATCTCGGAAGGATTTTCCTCATCGAAATAGATCTGGTGCCGAACCGGCCTCTCGCGCGCCTGTCCCCGCCGCACCAGCACCGGCAGGTCCAAAACCACGGGGCCGATATTCCGGGCGGCGTGATCGGTCAGAATGATGGAGCGCGTCGGCATGGCGAAGCGCGAGACGAAGTCCTGCCGCGCTTGCGGATTTTGCATCACCTGCGGCTGGATCGCGTAGCAGAAGACCTGACATCCCGGGCAGAGCCGGGCGATTTCTTCCGAGAAGTGGATGGCCGCGTACCCGCCCGAACTGTTTCCCAGGAGCAGGATCTTGCGATACTTTCCCGAGATCAGGTGGCGAAGCTGCGCGATGATCTGGTCTCGCTGATCCAGATACCAATGCGGCTGGCTACCTTCGGCGAACCGGACGGTATCGGTGCCCATCGTATAGGGAAGCCGATAGAATTCCCACTTGGTCTCGGCAAAAGGCTTGAGCAGGTTGCCGGCCGAGTTGAAGATTACCGTCAGGACGTCCGAACGCCCGAGATCCTCGTAGATCGTGGCGAGCCGACGGGCGGGAAAGCCGTCGTTGGGGCGCAGGATGTGCAGGGACCGCTCGGCGCCGTCCAGGTCGAACCATCCCACCAGGCGCCTTTCACCCCGCCGCAATTGCTGGCAATGCGAAAAGGTCGAGCTTGCGACCCCGCTCTTGGTGAAAAAGCGCAGTGTATCGGATGAGTGCTCCCACCGGGCCTCGCCGTGATGATCGAGATCCTCGATCCGGCCCGAGGGGTGGAAGCGCACCGATGATCCCAGGATCCTGCCGTCGCTCCGCATGAGCGTCCAGCTGTTGGAAACCAGCTCGTCTCTCGTCAACATCCGAACCTCGGGGCAACTCATATGGGACGATTGCTACAGCGGATCGACCGCGAAGGCGGGCATTCTTTCGCCCGCCTCCAGCGCCGCCAGATAGCGACGGCCGCAGTCCAGCGCCTCGCGGATGGTCACGTCCATATCCAGATAGCGATAGGTGCCCAGCCGCCCCACGAAGGTGACGTTCGGCTCGGCCTCGGCCCGCGCGACGTAATCGGCCAGCATCGCCTTTTCCGCCACCAGCCGGATCGGGTAATAGGGGATGTCCTCGGGCCCGCATTCGCGCGAGAATTCGCGATAGAGCACCGAGCCGTCATGCTCTTCCCAGGGCGCGAAATGCTTGTGTTCGGTGATGCGCGTCCAGGGCACGTCCACGTCGCCGTAATTCATCACCGCGCAGCCCTGCCAGTCGCCCTGGTAATCGAACCGTTCGAAATCCAGCGTGCGATAGCCCAGCCGGCCCAGTTCATAGCCGAACCAGCCGTCGATGGGGCCGGAATAGAAGACGTGATCGTAATCGGCGGCCTCGGCGCGGCTGACCGCGGTGTTCAGCCGCACCGTGATGCCGGGATGGTCCAGGATGCGTTCGACCAGGGCGGTGTAGCCGTTTTCCGGCATGCCCTGGAACCTGTGGAAGAAATAATTGTCGTCATAGTTGAAGCGCACCGGCAGCCGCTTCAGGATCGAGGCCGGCAGCTCGGTCGGCGAGCAGCCCCATTGCTTCAGCGTGTAGCCCTTGAAGAAGGCCTCGTAGAGCTCGGGGCCGACGAAGCGCAGCGCCTGTTCCTCGAAGGTCTGCGGATCGCTGATCGAGCGGTCGGCCTTGCCCTCGATGAAGGCGCGGGCCTCGTCCGGGCGCAGGGTCTTGCCGAAGAACTGGTTGATGGTGTGCAGGTTCACCGGCAATGAATAGACCGCGCCCTGCGAGGTGGTCTTGACCCGGTTCTTGTAGGGCAGGAAGGTCTCGAACCGGTTGACATAGTCCCAGACCTCGGCGTCGTCGGTGTGGAAGATATGCGGCCCGTAGACATGCACCATGACGCCGGTCGCCGCGTCGCGGGTGGTGTGGCAATTGCCGGCGACATGCGGCCGCGCGTCCGCCACGATGACCTGGTGCCCGGCCTCGGCCAGCATGCGCCCGATCACCGCGCCGGACAGGCCCGCGCCCACCATCAGACAATGTTTCGCCATGGGACTCTCCGAAACGGTTGGAAATGGGGCCGGCTTATTGCGCAGCCATGTGGGTGGTGCCGGGCGCGGCGGGCGGGGCCTCGATCCCCAGCCGGGCGGTCCAGAACCCGGTGCTGGCGAGTTCCGCATAGCCCTCGCGCCATTCCGCCTTGAGCCGGGGATAGGCCCGCATCAGCCGCAAGCCGTTCCTCAGCATCCGCCAGCCTTCGCGCAGCGCGGCGCGCTTGGAATGGCGCACGGTAAAGCTCTGGCTGCCGTCGGCGCTGAGATAGGTGATCCGGGCCGCCCCCCAGGTCTGGCGGATCTGGCCGCGCTGGCTCGACCGCAGCACCAGCTGGTTGCCATAGAGCCGGAAGAAGGGCAGCAGATGCCCGTTCAACGTGGCCTTCATCAACAGCCGCGGCAGAAGCCGGTGCGGGTTGAAGCGGATGCGCGACCGCGGCGGCCTGCCCCGAAGCGGCGCCCAGGCCTCGTCCTTGCGCAGGGCGGCGAGGGTCGCGCGCCGTTCCGCCATGTCGGCATTGGCGGCAAAGAAGGCCGGGCCGCGCATCACGTCCTCGACCGCGAGGTTCAGCGCCGCGAGGGTTTCGTAATGGCATTGGAACAGGCTGCGCAGGAAGAACCAGGCGGGCATGGTCAAGGTCTTGAACAGGCCGATATCCATTTGCGGCAGGGCGAGGTGATGCACGATATGGCTGCGCAGGTCCAGATAGAGCGTCTGCAGCGATTCCTTGTCCGAGAAATCGGCATCCTGGAAGCAGACCACCCCCGGCAGGGTCACGATGTCGAAATCGTTGGCGATCGAGAAGCTGACATCGTCGCCGCGCACGAAGAACGGGAAGGGCCGGTATTTCGTCAGGGCGACGGGAAAGGCGAAATACCACCAGCCGCCATAGAAGTTCTGCGGCTTGTCCGCGGTGGATTCCATTTCCATGCGCGAGACCTGGTCGAAATTGCGCAGGTCGGTGCCCAGCCATTGCGGCTGGCAGTGCCGTTCGAAAAGGGCGCCGCTTTCCCACAGCGCCCAGCGGTGGTTGGCCATGGTCATGCCGCCCGCCACGGCGGTCCTGGGATCGGTCGCATGGGCGAGGAAGGTCCAGGTCCGCTCGACCGCGCCCATATGGACCGAGGCGTCGTCGTCCATGAACAGGCAATGCGTGGCGCCGCGGGCCTCGGCCTCGATCAGGCCGCGGGCGAAGCCGCCCGAACCGCCGAGGTTTTCGTTGTCGATGGGCGTGACATGGTTCGAGGGGCGAATTCCCGCGCTACGCCCGTTATCGACCACGATCAGGTGCAGATGCGGTGCCAGCGGCGTCTCGGCCATGAAGGACTCGAACCGGGCGACGCTGGCGCGGACCGCCTCCTCGCGCCGGAAGGTGGTGATGGAGAGCGCCAGTTGCGGCTGCCGCCTGGGTGCCTGCCGGCTTTCCCAGGCGGCGCCGGCCAGCCTGCCCTCGCCAAGCGCGCGCAGCGAGAAGCAGACCAGCCCCACGGGTTCGGGCAAGAGCAGCGGGGTCAGGTCCAGCCGGAAGGGCTGGCCTGGCGTCAGCTCGACGATCTCGTTCACCGGCCGCTCCCACGAGCGTTCCGCGAGGATCTGGAACACCACGAGTTCGAACCGCCCTTCGCCCTCGAGCCGCAGGCCGAGGTCGGAAAGTCCGCAATGCCGGCGCCATTTCCCCAGGTTGAACAGATTGGCGGCGGTGTTGAACTCCGCCAGTCCGCCAGCGGAAAAGCAGATGCTGCGCGTCGCGCCGGAATAGGCCGCCGCGCCGCCGAGCCGCATGTAGAGCAGATGCTCGGTCGAGATCCCGACCTCGGGCCAGAGCAGGGATTGCAGGGTGTGAAAGGGGACAGACTCGGGCTGGATCATAACAACAGATGTCCGGTGAACTGAGCGAATTCGGAGATGGTGATTTGCCCGAGGTTGCTGGTCGGGTCTTCCCTGCGTCGTGGGGGGAAAAGGGGTGCCGGCTTGTCCGGGAAATACGTTGTCCTGACCCATTCGTTGGCGCTGGAAAAACGGGCCATGATGCGCTCGGACTGTTCACGCGAAAGACGTGCGCGCGGCTCGACCGGCAGGGTTTCGATCCGTCCTTGCAGCCTTTGCCGCAGCGGGTTGGGCTTTCCGTTCCAATGATAAGAAATAAAGGGGTGCATCTGACGCAGGAATTCGAGCGCGGGCGCAGACAGTCCGGTATTGTCATTGGCGCTGCGCCGAAGCTGCGACATGTCGGGCGGGTTTCCGGAAAACACGACATCGAAGAAATCGGTCAGGATGTCTTGGCCTACCAACTCGTCGCGGTCGAAGATGCGCACCGTTACCCGATCCCGACCGAAGGATTCATTCCAGAATTCGAGAATCCTGCGGTGGAAAATGTAGGGGACCATCACGGTATTGCCGAGCGCCTCATCGACGAAGCTGTCGAAGGTCATGCCTCCAAAACCGCGCCTCATGTATTCCCCATACATGCTGAGCAAGGCATCGTCCTGCCGCCGCAGATAGACCAGGATCCGGACTTCGTCGAAAATCTCGGAGAGAAAGTCTGCGAGATTCTGGACACCCTGCGGGCCGCTGATATTGGCTGTCAGGTTCTCGGAGGAAAGCAGGACGGTATGGATTTCTCCGTTCGCCTCGTCGATTTGCCGTCGCAGATGCGCGCTCAGCTTCGTGCCAAACTCTCTTGCCTCCTCTAGCGATTCAATACCGTAGTCGCGCGCAAAGACCGAGATATAGTTCGCACATGCATATAGCAGGCTGATGTGATTGACGTCAGGCACCAGCATGTCCGGATAGAGTATGCCATGGCCGCGCAGCCATCCCGCATTCTGGGCGCAGGTATTTTGCAAGAATGTCGAGGCGGTCTTGGGGTGGCCGATATGGCAGATCACTTTCATGGTTCAGATGGCACGCTGATGGCTGGCAGGACACTTTTTGGTCCAGACGAAATCCGGTCCTTGCATCTGACGATTCGAAGAACCGCCCTGCAAGCCGGAGCCGAACTTTTCATGACCGGGGAGAGAGGGGATGCGAAGGGCTTGGGTCACAGGGTCTGGTCTCGAGCAGGGGGTTCGGGATGCGGCAGCGCCATCTCGGCCCCGCAGTCCGGGGATTTAGCCCATTATGGCAGCGGAGGAAAGCACCAATGGCTTGCTGCTTGGCCCCGGAAAGCCGTCCGCGCCGGCTTTGATGCGTTTTGCCTGCCTTCTCGTCCCATGGCCTCGAAGGCCCCGCGCGGCGGATGCCTCTGTCGGCGGTTTCCCAGGCGGGTCGGCCGGCCCGCGGCGCCCGACTGCGCTTTCCGTCCTGACCACCGACATCACGCAATCCGGCCCGTCATGCCTCCGCGCGGGAGTGATCGCGCAGGCCATGATCGCCTATCTGGGGCGAGGGGCCGGGACGGGCCCAGGGGCCGGCTTTTGCGATACGGCTTCACCCTTGGCGGCTCTGGCCGCTTGCCCCGGCGACGGTCCGCCTGCGACGCGAACCCGTTCCCGTTCTGCGGCGAACCTGCGGGGCCAATCGCGCAGGACCGCCTGTCTCCGCCGACAGCGGGCGCTCGCCCTAGGTGCGGCAACCGACCAAGGACAGGGCGGGCGGCCCCGAGAGAGGCTCCTGCGGGCCGAAGCTTTTCATTGCATATATTCGCAATATCGAATAGACAATCTGCGAACCGGCGTGAATGCCCATCGACACATGCAGCAGAAGCGAGGCGATTCCATGGCCAATGCCCCTGAAGTGACCGGCTTTTACGAGTCCCGCACCGGTTCGGTGCAATATGTCGTGGCCGATCCGGAAACCGGGAAATGCGCGATCGTCGATCCGGTGCTGGACTATGACGAGAAATCCGGCGCCACCGCGACCATCGAGGCGGACCGCATCCTCGGTTTCATCGCCGAGAAGGGCTATGCGGTGCAGTGGATCCTGGACACCCATCCCCATGCCGACCATTTCTCGGCCGCCGACTATCTCAGGCGCAAGACCGGCGCGCCCACCGCCATCGGCGAGAAGGTGGTGGAGGTGCAGAAACTGTGGAAAGACTATTACAACTGGCCCGACTTCCCGGCGGACGGTTCGCAATGGGACAGGCTTTTCGCCGAGGGCGAAGGCTTCGACCTCGGCAATATCCCGGCACGCGTGATGTTCTCGCCCGGCCATACGCTGGCCTCGATCACCTATGTGATCGGCGACGCGGCCTTCGTGCATGACACGCTGTTCATGCCCGACAGCGGCACCGCCCGCGCCGATTTCCCCGGCGGCGACGCGCATGGGCTGTGGCGCTCGATCCAGGCCATCCTGGCCCTGCCGGACGACACGCGGCTCTTCACCGGCCACGACTATTGCGAGGGCGGGCGCGAGCCGCGCTGGGAATCGACGGTGGCCGAGCAGAAGGCCGCAAACATCCACATGGCGCGACATCGCAGCGAGGCGGAATTCGTCGCCGCGCGCGAGGCCCGTGACCGGACCCTGCCGATGCCCAAGCTGATCCTGCATGCCCTGCAGGTCAACATCAATGCCGGGCGCCTGCCCGAGCCCGAATCCAATGGAAGGCGCTATCTGAAGATCCCGCTCGGCCTGCTGCAGGCCCCCTGGGAGTGAGAAAGGAACAAGAGATGCAGATCAATATCGGAACCCCCGAACGCGTCCTGCGGCTGATCCTCGGTGTCCTGCTGGTGGTCCTGCCGTTCCTCGTCGGGCTGTCCAGCCTGTGGACCTGGGTATCGGTGGTCGCCGGCCTGGTGCTGCTGGTCACCGGCGCGATACGCTTCTGCCCGGTCTGGTCGCTGCTGGGCATCCGCCGGGGGGGCAAGGAATGACCGAGTTCACGCCCTGGCAATCCGCCCTGGGCGGGGCGCTGATCGGGCTGGCGGCGGTGCTGCTGATGGCGCTGCACGGGCGCATCGCCGGGATGACCGGGATCGTCTCGGGTCTGCTGGGACCGGCATCCGGCCCCGAGGCAGGCGGGCGCGGCTGGCGGCTGGCCTTTCTGGCGGGGGCGGCGGTCGCGCCGCTGCTGCTGGCGGCGGTGGCGGGCATGGCGATCCCCTTCGCCAGCCCGTCGCCGCCGATCTGGACGGCGATCGGCGGCTTCGCCGTCGGGTTGGGGGCGGGCATCGGCGGCGGCTGCACCTCGGGGCACGGCGTCTGCGGCATGGCGCGGCTTTCCCGGCGTTCGGTCGTGGCCACCCTGACCTTCATGCTGGCCACCGGCGTCACCGTCCATGTCGTTCGCCATGTGATCGGGGGGTTCTGAGATGCCTGTGCTTTCCGCCCTGCTGATCGGCCTGATCTTCGGCGCCGGGATCGCCGTATCGGGCATGATAAACCCGGCCAAGGTTCTGAACTTCTTCGACCTCGCCGGCAGCTGGGACCCTTCGCTGGCCTTTGTCATGGGGGGCGCCCTGGCGGTGACCTTCATCGGCTACCGCATGGTGCTGAAGCGGTCCGCGCCGCTCTGCGGCGACCGCTTCCACCTGCCGGCCCGCCGCGACATCGATGCGGCTCTGGTCGGGGGTTCGGCGCTGTTCGGGATCGGCTGGGGCATCGCCGGCTTTTGCCCGGGCGGCGCGATCCCGGCGCTTGGCCTGCTGCGCCCCGAGCCGGTGGTCTTCGTCGCGGCGATGCTGGCCGGCATCGCCTTGGCGCGGCTGCTGCGCGGGCGCGGTGCAGGCCGGTCCGCCACCGGCCCGGGCCAGGGGGCCGCGGGTCAGCTGCGGGGCAGGGCGCGGCGCTAATCGGCCGGGCCCGGGGGCAACGCCTCGCGCACCAGCGCGCCGCGATGGCGGATGACCCTGCGGCTCAGATCGTGGGCGGCGCGGATCGCGGCGGGGATGTCGGCGCCCCGAAGCCGCGCCGCCAGATAGCCCGCGTTGAAGCTGTCCCCGGCCGAGGTCGTGTCCACCGGCACCTCGCGCGGCAGGTCCTCGACCAGCCCCGCGCCCTCGTTCCCGCCATAGAGCACCGGATCGCCGCCGGCCTTGACCACCACCTGCCCGGCCCCGCAAGCGAGGTAGCGCGCCACCGTCGCCTGCGGATCGGCATCGCCGAAGAAGCCGCGCTCGTCGTCGAAGCTGGGCAGGACCAGGTCGGCGATGGCCGCCGCCGCCTCGATCTGGCGGCGCATGATGGCGCGGTCCGGCCAGAGCTGCGGCCGCAGGTTGGGGTCGAAGACCACCTGCGTGCCCGCCCCGCGGGCGGCCGTCAGCGCCGCGATCAGTGCGGTCCGGCCGGCCTCGGGCAGGATGCCCAGGGTGATGCCCGAGACATAGGCGATGGCCACGCCTTGCAGCGCCGCGGCCAGCGCGGTCGGATCGTCGGCCAGCCCCTTGGCCGCCGAGGTGTCGCGCCAATAGCTGAAGCTGCGCTCGCCATCCTTCAGCGAGATGGCATAGAGCGCGATCTCGCGGCTTGGGTCGCGCCTGACATGGGTGGCGTCGATCCCCTCGGCGGTCAGGAAATCGACCATCTGCTGCGAGAACTCGCCGGTGCCGACGCGGCTGCAATAGGCGACGCGCCAATCCGCCGGCAGCAGGCGGCGCAGATACCAGGCCGTGTTCAGCGTGTCGCCGGCGATGCCCAGCCGCCACAGCCCGTCCCGGCCCGAGGGCGACAGCTCGACCATCGCCTCGCCGATGGAAAGGATCGCCTGGCCGGTCACGATGCCAGTTCCTTCGCCATGGCCGCGCGCAGCCCGTCGCGGCGGATATGGGTGACGGTCCGGCGCACCGCCTGTATGAAGCCGGCATCCCCGACCAGCGCAGGCGGCGCCAGTCCCGGCAGCGCCAGGACCGAACGGGTCAGGGTCTCGTCGTCCTCGCCCGCCTTGCGGGCCAGGTCCAGCAGCACCGGGCCGCGCGGATCGTCCGGGGCCTGCTGCTGCGCCGCCAGCCAGGCCAGCCAGATCGCGGTGGCGAAGGCGAAGGGGCGGGCGTCGCCGCCGGCCTGCAGCGCCCCGGCCGCGGGGGCGAACCAGCGTTGCGGCAGCTTTTCGGTGCCGTCCATGGCGATCTGGCGGGTCTGGTGGGCGATGGCCGGGTTGGCGAAGCGCGCCAACAGCGCCGCGGCATAGGCTTCGGGGTCGAGCCCGGCGCCCTGCGGCAGGGTCGCGCCCGCCCCCCGCATGTGGCGACGGACCAGCGCCGTCAGCGCCGGATCGGCCATGACGTCGCGGACATGGGGCAGGCCCAGCAGCTGCCCGGCATAGGCGATCAGCGAATGGCTGCCGTTCAGCATGCGCAGCTTCATCGCCTCATGGGGGCGCACGTCCTGGACGAACAGCGCGCCGCCGGCCTCCCATGCCGGGCGGCCCTGCGGGAAATGGTCCTCGATCACCCATTGGCTGAAGGGCTCGGTCTCGACGCAGGCTAGGTCGCGATGGCCGGTCAGCGCCTCGACATCGGCCAGGGTGCGCTCGGTCGTGGCCGGGGTGATGCGGTCCACCATGGTTGCCGGAAAGGCGACATGATCGGCGATCCAGCCCGCCAGGCCGGGATCGCGGCGGCGGGCAAAGCCCAGCACGCCGGCGCGCAGCAAGGCGCCGTTGTCCGGCAGGTTGTCGCAGCTGAGCACCGTGAAGGGCGCGGCCCCGGCCTCGCGCCGCGCCGCCAGGGCCGCGGTGATGATGCCCAGCACGCCCTGCGGCTCCTGCGGCTGCGCCAGGTCGGCGGCCACCGCCGGATGGGCCGGATCGGCATCCATGGCGGCGCGGTCGATCCCGTAAGCCTTTTCCGAGACGGTCAGCGACAGGATGCGGATCGCCGGATCGCAGGCGGCGCGCAGGATCGCCGCTGCGTCGCCGCCGATGGCCGGGCCATGCACGCCGATCACCCGCGCCCGGTCGCTTTCGGACCGCTCCAGCACGGTGAAAAGCCCGTCCTGCGCGTTCAGCGCATCCGGGATGTCGCGGCTGCGCAGGTTGGCGCCGAGGATGCGCCAGTCGCCGCCCTCGGCCGCCAGCGCGTCATCGGTATGAACCGCCTGATGCGCGCGGTGAAAGGCGCCCAGCCCCAGATGCAGGATGCCCATGCCATGCGCCGCGCGGTCATAGCGCGGCCGCGCGACTCCGGGCGGCAGGTCGGCCAGTCCGGTCAGGCGCGGGCTCATGGCCGCGCCCCGTGGCTCAGCGCCAGTTCGACCCCGCGCAGTTCCGCCAGGCCCTTGAGCCGGCCGATGGCGGGATAGCCGGGCTGGCCGCCGCGGCCGATATCGTCCAGGATGTCCTGCCCGTGGTCGGGGCGCATCGGGATCACGGTATCGGCGCGGCCGGCGGCGCGGCGCTTGGCCTCCTCCCGCAGGACGGCGGCGACCAGCGCCACCATGTCGGTTTGGCCGCCCAGATGCTCGTCCTCGAAGAACGAGCCCCGGATCGCGTCCGTGTCGCGGCGCACGTTGCGCAGGTGCAGGAAATGCACCCGGTCGCCCAGCCGCTCCATCATGCCCGGCAGGTCGTTGTCCGGCCGCGCCCCCAGCGAGCCCGAGCAGAGCGTGATGCCGTTCGCCGGCAGATCCACGGCGGCCATGCGCTCGGCGTAATCCGCCTCGGTGGACATGACGCGCGGCAGGCCCAGCAGGCCGAAGGGCGGGTCGTCGGGATGGCAGCAGAGCCGCACCCCGATTTCTTGCGCGACGGGGACGACCTGTTCCAGGAAGTCGTGGAAATGCCGGCGCAGCACCGCGTCGGTGACGGGGGCATAGCTGTCCAGCAGCGCCCGCACGTCCTGCAGGGTGAAATGCTCGGCCGCGCCGGGCAAGCCGAAGACCACATTGCCGGCCAGCTCTTCGCGCCGGGCCTCGTCCATCCGGGCGAAGCGGCGGGCGGCTTCCTCGCGCACCTCCTCGGGGAAATCCTCGGCCGCGCCCTTGCGCTGCAGGATATGGATATCGAAGGCGGCGAAATCGGTGAAGTCGAAGCGCATGCAGCGCGCGCCGTTCGGGCGCCGCCAGGCCAGATCGGTGCGGGTCCAGTCCAGAACCGGCATGAAATTGTAGCAGATCACCTCGATCCCCGCCTCCTTCAGGTGCCGCATCGAGGTGATCCAGTTGGCGACATGCGCCCGCCAGTCGCCGGTCTGGGTCTTGATCGCCTCGCTGACCGGCAGGCTTTCGACCACCTCCCATTTCAGGCCCGAGGGCGCGCCGTCGGTCATCACCGCCAGCTCGGCCTGCCGGCGGGCGATTTCCTCGGGGGGCCAGACGGTCCCGGTCGGGACGTGGTGCAGGGCGGTCACAACGCCCTGCACCCCCGCCTGCAGCATGTCGTCGATCGAGACCCGATCCTTGGGACCGAACCAGCGCCAGGTATGTCGCATTCACGTTTTCCTTGTTCTTCAGGCGGCATTGCCGCGGTCGTCGGGCCACAGGCAGCCGGGACCGAAATCCTTGATGTCGTTGACGCCGCAAAGCGCCATGGTGATGTCCATTTCGCGGCGCAGGATGGCCAGCGCCGCCTCGACGCCCCTTTGCCCCATGGCGCCCAGCCCATAGGTGAAGGCGCGGCCGACAAAGACGCCGTTCGCGCCGCTGGCGATGGCCTTCAGCGCCTCCTGTCCCGACTGGATGCCGCCGTCGAGATAAAGCGGAAAGTCCGGGCCGACCGCCCGGCGGATCGCGGGCAGCGTGCGGATGGTCGAGGGGGCGCCGTCCAGCTGCCGCCCGCCATGGTTCGAGACCAGGATCGCGTCGCAGCCGGTATCCAGCGCGCGCCGCGCGTCCTCGGGGTCGTTGATGCCCTTGAGGATCACCGACCCGCCCCATTTGCGGATGATCTGCTCGACCCGCGCCCAGTCCAGCCGCTGGTCGAACTGGCGCGCGGTCCAGTCCATCAGGTCGCCCAGGCTTTCGACGCCCCGGGCATGGCCGACGATATTGCCGAAGCTGCGCCGACGTGTGCCCAGCATCCCCAACGCCCAGCGGGGATGCAGGGCGATGTCGATCAGGTTCGGCAGCGTCAGCCGGGGCGGCGCGGTCATGCGGTTCTTCAGATCCTTGTGGCGCTGGCCCTGGATGGTCAGGTCCAGCGTCAGCACCAGCGCCGTCACCCCGGCCCGGCGGGCGCGGTCGAGGATGTTCTCCAGGAACTCCTCGTCCCGCAGGGTGTAGAGCTGGAACCAGAACGGCGCCCCCGTCGCCTGCGCGATATCCTCCAGCGAACACATCGACATGGTCGACAGCGTGAAGGGCACGCCGGCGGAATGCGCGGCGCGGGCGGCGTGGATCTCTCCGTCCGGGTGCTGCATGCCCAACAGGCCCACCGGAGCCAGCGCCAGGGGCATCGAGACCGGCTGGCCCAGCATGGTGGTGGCAAGGGTCCGGGCCTCGATGTTCCGGGCCACGCGCTGGCGCAGCAGGATGCGTTCGAAATCGGCGCGGTTGGCGCGATAGGTGCCGCCGGTCCAGGCGCCGACATCCACGTAATCGTAGAACATGCGCGGGACGCGCCGCCGGTGCAGGCGGCGCAGATCCTCGATCTCGGTGATGACCGGCATGGGTTCAGGCCCCGAAATCCAGCTGCACCTTGACCGCCTGCGCCCGGTCGCCGGCAAGATCGAAGGCGCGTTGCGCTTCGGCCGCGGGCAGGACTTGCGTGACCATGGGCGACAGGTCGATCTCGCCCGCGCCGATCATGCGCACGGCCTGCGCGAACTCGCGGTCGAAGCGGTGGGTGCCGACCAGGCGCAGCTCCTTGGCGACGATCAGGTTCAGGGGCAGGGGCAGGGTGCCGCCAACGCCGATCTGGACCACGGTGCCCTGCGGCCGCGTCACACCGATGGCCTGCGCGATGGCATGGGGATTGGCCGAGCATTCCAGCACCACGTCGATGCGGCCCTTGCCCTCGGCCAGATCGGCCAGCGCGTCGGGCTGTTCGGCCACGTTCACCGCCCGGTCGGCGCCCATGCGGCGGGCGATGTCCAGCGTGAAGTCCTGCACATCCGTCACCACGATCTCGGCCGCGCCGCGCAGGCGGGCCAGCGCGGTGCAGATCGCGCCGATGGGCCCGGCGCCGGTGACCAGCACCCGCTGGCCCGACAGGTCGGGCGCCATGCTCAGCGCGTGCAGGCAGACGGCCAGCGGCTCGGCCCCCGCCGCGGCTGCGGCGTCTGCACCGTCGGGCAGCGGCAGGCACTGCCCGACGGGATGATAGAGCCGGCTGCGAAAGAAGCCGTTCTCATGCGGGAAGCGCATGGCCGAGCCGTTGAAGCGCATGGCCAGGCAATGCCGCTCGGCGCCCGCGCGGCAATATTCGCATTCGCCGCAGGGGCGCGAGGGCGACAGCGCGACCAGTTGGCCGGCCACGAGGCCCGAGCCTTCGGGCGCGGCCTCGACCACGCCCGCGGCTTCGTGGCCCAGCACGATGGGCTCGCGCACCCGGACCGGGCCGAAGCCGCCGTCATGGTAGTAATGCAGGTCCGAGCCGCAGATGCCGCCCCGCAGCACGCGGATCAGGGCAGCGCCCGCGGCGGGTTGCGGATCGGGCAGGGGCTCGATCCGCAGGTCGTGGGCCGCGTGCAGGCGGCAGGCGATGTCCCGTGTCATGTCAGTTCCCCATCAGCGTCGTCGGCAGCCAGGTGGCGAAGGGCGGGTAATAGGAGACCAGCAGCAGCACGATGATGTTCGAGATCAGGAAGGGAATGACCGCGCTGATCACCTTGGCCAAGGGCTCGCGGGCGATGTTGCAGGCGACGAACAGGCAGACGCCCACCGGCGGCGTGGTCAGGCCGATCATCAGGTTCAGGACCGCGAAGGTCGCGAAATGCAGCGGCTCGATGCCGACGCTGGTCGCCAGCCCCAGCAGCGGCACGAACAGGATGATCAGCGCGGCGATGGTCTCCATGAACATGCCGATCGCCAGCAGCAGCACGTTGATCAGCAGGATGACCAGGATCGGGTTGTCGGTGATCGCCAGCACGGTGCTGACCAGCATCTGCGGGATGCGCTCGGAGGCCAGGATCGAGCCGAAGACATTGGCGAAGCCCACCAGCGCCAGGATGCCGGCCGAGGAAACCGCGCTGTTGACGACGATGCGCGGCACCGCACGGATCGGCAGCTCGCGATAGACGAAGGCGCCGACGACAAAGGCGTAGAGGCAGGCGACGATGGCGGTCTCGGTCGGCGTCGCGATGCCGGTCAGCAACCCGCCGATGATCAGCCCGGTCATGGCCAGCGCCCAGAAGGCGGCGAGGAAGGCCGCGACCAGCTCTCCGAAGCCCTGCCATTGCTGGCGCGGATAGTTGCGGCGCACGGCCAGGATATAGCAGGTGATCGCCATGCCGATGCCCATCAGCACGCCCGGCACCGCGCCGGCAAGGAACAGCTGGCCGACCGAGATGCCCGACAGGGCGCCGACGATGATCATCGGCACGCTGGGCGGCAGCATCGGGCCAACCGTGGCCGAGGCGGCGGTGATCGCGGCGGCAAAATCGCCGGGATAGCCGGATTTCTTCATGCCGGGGATCATCACGCCGCCGGTCGCTGCGACATCGGCGACCGCCGTGCCCGAGACGCCGCCGAACATCATCGAATCCGCGACGTTCGCCATGGCCAGCCCGCCGCGCATCCAGCCCACCATGGCATTGGCCAGGCGGATGATGCGTTCGGTGATGCCGCCGAAATTCATCAGGTTGCCGGCCAGGATGAAGCCGGGGATGCAGAGCAGCACGAAGACGTCCATGCCTGCATACATGCGCTGCGGGATGATGACGACCGGCAGGCCCGCCGACAGGATATAGGCCAGCGAGGCCAGCCCCAGACAGACCGCGACCGGCACGCCAAGCGCCAGCGTCACGATGAAGGTGGTCAGAAGCAGGAAAAGGTCCATGGATCAGGTTTCCTCGGCAAGGTGGGGCCGCCCGTCATCGGTGCCGGCGATCATGCCGATCACGCGCAGCAGGGCGAACAGGCAAAGCAGGACGGACAGCACCAGCACCGAGGCGTGGATGATGTCCATCGGCCAGCGCAGGCTGGGCGCGCGCTGGAAGGCCCCGATCTGGGTGAATTTCCAGGCCGGCCAGACCATCACCGCGCCAAGCGCCGCCGTGCAGACCGCCGCGATCAGGCGCATCCACCAGGCCTTGCTTTCCGAGACCGTCTCTTGCAGCAGGTCCACGTTCACCAGCTCGCCCGTCATCAGCGACAGGCCGATGCCGAAAGCGGTCATGTAGAGCAGCAGGTAGCGCGACAGTTCCTCGGTCCAGACCGGCGAGGGCAGGCCGAAGGTCCGGGTGGTGATCTGCAGCGTGACCACCGCGATCAGCACGAAGAAGGCGATGCCCACCGCAAACCGGCAGATCGCCGCGAGAATGCGTTGCATTAGAGCCAGATTTTTCATCTGCTTCAAACCCTTGTCGGCAAGTCGCGGCATGCGCGGTGCGCGCCGCGACCGGGCCGGTTAATTGTTGAACAGGTCCTGGACGATGGGCCGGATGCTTTCGTCGACGCTGTTGATGACAGCCTCGCGCGAGCCCTCGGCAAAGGCCGCCTGATCGGTTTCGACGAAGGTCATGCCCTTGGCCTCCAGATCGGCGCGGATGGCGTCCTCGTCCTGCAGGAACTGCTGGCGCTCGAACTCCTGGGCGCGGCGGGCGGCTTCCAGCATGTGGCCCTGATCCTCTTCGGACAGGCGCTGCCAGACCTGCTCGGCCACGGTCAGATAGATCCAGCCCCGCACATGCTCGGTCAGGTTCACATGGCTCTGCACCTCGTTCAGCGAGGCGGCCTGGATCAGCGCCAGCGGGTTTTCCTGCCCGTCGATGGTGCCGTTCTGCAGCGAGGTGAACACCTCCGAGAAGGCCATCGGCGTCGGCTGCGCGCCGAGCGCGGTCCAGGTGTCGACAAACAGCGGCACGTTCGGCACCCGCATGCGCATGCGATTCAGCTCGGCCGGGCTGGTAATGGGGCGGTTGGCGGTCAGGTTGCGCGCGCCGCGGGCGAAATAGGCGATGGGGCGGACCTGGGCGCGTTCGATGATCTGCGCCTCGATCTCTTTGCCGATCTCGCCGCCGGCGACCTCGTCCATGTGTTCAAGCGACTGGTAGGCATAGGGAATGGCCAGCAGCGCCGCCATGGGCGCCCAGTTCTGCAGGCTTTCGCCGGTGATGGTCATCTCGACCGTGCCCAGCTGCATGCCGTTGATGAGATCCATCTCGCGGCCTAGCGAGTCGTTGGGAAAGACCTCGACGGCGATGCGGCCCTCGGTCAGCGTCGCCAGTTCCTCGGCGAATTTCAGCGATGCCTTGTGCCAGGAGTTCTGTTCGTTGGCGAGGTGGCCGAGCTTCAGCGTCAGTTCGGCGGCAGAGGCGCCCATGGCGGAAGCGGCGGTCAGGCATGCCACGGCCAGCGCCGCAAAGCGGCGACGGTTCAGGGTGATCATCGTTCTCCTCCGGGATGATGCGGGTCAGGGAATGAAAAGTTCGGGGCGGCTGCGCGAGATTTCGGGCAGGTCGTTCAGCAACTCGCGCAGATGGCGGCGCATGGCCTGCTCGGCCAGGGCCGGGTCGTGATTGCGCAGGCCCTCGACGATCTCGGCATGCTGGCCGATCAGCTTCTGGATGTCGAAGGTGCGCGCGGTGATGTAGCGCAGACGGTTCATCTGCGACTTCAGCCCCTCCAGCACGACCCAGACCGCCTCTTGCCCGGCCGCCACCGCAAGCAGGCGGTGGAAGCGGTCGTCGAGCCGGACGAAGGTTTCGGCATCGTCGCGCGCCACGGCCTCGCGCTGCTCGTCGATCTCGGCATCCAGGCGGGTCAGCAGCCGCTCGTCGGCCTGTTCGGCCAGCATGCGGACCAGATCGCTTTCCACGGCCTCGCGGATCAGCCGCGCCGAAAGCACCGCCGAAAGCGAGATGCGGCTGATATAGGTGCCGCGCTGGGGCCGCACCTCGGCCAGCCCGTCCGAGGTCAGGCGGATGAAGGCCTCGCGCACCGGCTGGCGGCTGACGCCGATCTGGTTGGCGATCTCGGTCTCGCTCAGGCGGGTGCCGGGGGGCAGGGCGCCGCGCAGGATCGCGTCGCGCAGCCATTCATGGACCTGCGGCGCGGTCGAAAGCGTGAAGTCGATATTCGGCTGCATGGACATGAATCACCTCCCGGGCAGCAAAGTATCGCATACTTGCATACTAGTAAATCAAAAATGCATTCCCCATCGGAACGCCGCCGGAAAAACCGGCAGGGCGACTTTCCATCCGCACGGATCTGTGGCACGAAAGCCGGCCATGACCGTCAGCCAGCCCTATGATTTCCTGGTCTATCGCGCCACGCCCGCCGGCATCGTCGCGGCGATCACCGCCGCGCGGCTGAAGCTGCGCACCCTGCTGGTCGAGCCCTCGGGGCGGGTGGGCGGCATGATGACCTCGGGGCTGAATGCCGCCGACACGCTCAACAGCGGCTTGATCACCGGGGTGCCGCTGGAGTTCTTCCGGGCGGTGCGCGACGAATATGCCATGCCGCACCTGCCGGTCCGCATCGAAAGCAGCATGGCGCTGAAGGTCTTTCGCGCCATGCTGGCGCGCAGCGGCGTCGAACTGGCGCTGCATTGCGACATCGGCGGCATCCGCCGCGAGGGACCGCGCCTGGCGGAATGCCGGCTGAGCGACGGCCGGCAGGTGTCGTCACGCTGGTGGGTCGATGCCTCTTACGAGGGCGACCTGATGCACCTTGCCGGCATCCGTCACCGGCTGGGCCGCGAATCCGCCAGCGAGTTCGGCGAAAGCCTGGCCGGACGGCAGCCGTTCGGCCCGCTTCTGCCCTGGCAGCCCAAGGCGGCAATCGACCCGCGGCAGGATGGCCGGCCGCTGCCCTATGTCCTACCCTGGTCGCCCTCTGCCGAACCGGGAACGGGCGACGACCGGCTGCAAAGCTATTGCATCCGCCCCACGCTGACCAACCGGCCCGAAAACCGCCTGCCGATCACTGCGCCCGAGGATTTCGATTTCCGCAACTTCGCGTTGTTCCGCCGCCTTGGGCTGCTGATCCGGGCCGGGCGGATCACCTCGAAAGCCATCCCGATGCAGGGCACGACCTTCCAATCGGCCTATTTCAAGCTGAACGAGCTGCCGAACGGCAAGTTCGACATGAATTCCGGCCCGGCCGCGCCGCTGAACAATCCGGCGCTGACGCAGGAATGGGTGAAAGCTTCGATGGAGCGCCGCAAGGCGCTGACGCAGGATTTCGCGCGTTATACCCAGGCGCTGCTGCACTTCATCCAGAACGACGAGTCGGTGCCCGTCCGCCTGCGGCGGTTTTTCGGCCAGTTTGGCCTGCCCGCGGACGAATATGCCGATTCGGGCCATCTGCCCCCCGAGGTCTATGTGCGCGAGGGCCGCAGGCTTGTCGGCGCGCATGTCTTTCGCCAGCAGGACATCGAAGGCGGCGGCGTCGATCCGGCCGACGCCATCTGCATCGGCAAATACCATCTGGACTGCAAGCCGGTGCGCTGGCAGGTGAACCGCACCGGGACCAATGTCCTGCGCGAGGGGATGTTCTTTTCGCACAGCGCCCACCGCTATGCCCTGCCGGGCTGGATCATCCTGGCGCATCCCGATGATTGCCGGAACTTCTTCTCGGTCTGCGGCGTCTCGGCCAGCCATGTCGCCTTCAGCTCGATCCGCATGGAGCCGACCTGGATGGAACTGGGGGCCGCGGCCGCCATGATGGCCCATCTTGCCGACCGGCGCGGTGTCCCCGCGCACGAGATCCGGGGCCGGTCGGTGGTGGAACTGCGTCAGGCGCGGTTCCGGCAATGGCCCTCAACCACCTTCATCCGGGCACGGCTGCGCCGCAAGATCGCCGGATATCGCCGCAAGCTGCCCGGGCAGGGGAAGACGGCCGGGTGATCCGCCGCCCGGGCAGTCAGCGGGATTCGACCTGCGACAGGATCTCGCGCTCGGTCGCGCGGATCATGCCGCTGTAGCGCTGGTTCTTGAAGCCGAAGATGGTGGAGTGCACGTCCTCGCGATGGCCGGCGATGAAGGGCACGGCCGAGACCACCCGCAGTCCCGGCATGCTGTTGAGCCATTCGTCGATGGTATTCGTGCTCGCATCCCCGGCATCTGGGGACCAGTCGGCCATCCATTCCAGCGCGATGCGGTTATAGACGTTGAACACCATGCCCATCATGTGCGGCGTGTGGATGATGTGATTGTCGCCCAGCCGCCTGCGCAGGCTGATCTTGGGCTTGCCCTCGATCCGGGTCATCACGCCGTTGAAGACGTCCCAGTCGGCGCGGTCCAGATAGCGGTGGATCGCCGCGCAATATTGCGGGAAATCCGGGCTGAAGAAGGCGTCGTCCTCGCAGATGGTCAGGCGTTCCGCCCCGGATTGCAGCGCCTTGGCGGCGACGGTCTTGTAGCTCCAGGCGCAGCCCTTCCAGGCGGGCAGCAGGCGGATGCCGTCGAAGAAGCGGAAGCCGGCCGGATTGCCCTGCCGGAAACTGTCGCGCCTTTGCAGATATTCCGGCAGGCTGATGCAGATATGCGCGCGGTCGCCGATCGGCGGCGCAAAGGCCAGCACCTCCTCCAGATAGCGGGCGGGATCAAGGGCGCCGGCATAGGTAAGCCAGCGCCCGATGGCCAGCCTGGTCTGGTGTCCCGGAGCCCGGTCGGGAACCAGGGTGATGTCGGGCAGCGCCGCCCCCAGCGCCAGCGCGCGGCGCAGGCCTTCCTCCGAACCGACGATCATCGCGCAGCCCGATGCCAGCAGCGCCTGGATCGCGCCGTCCTGCGGTCCGGCCGCCGCAAGATAGTCGTCGTCCAGCACGGCCGCGGCCAGATCCCCCGCGCCAAGCTCGGCAGCGCCGGGGTTGAAGACGATCGTGCGGCAGCCGGCCGAGGCGGCGGCCAGAAGCCCGTGGCGCGCAAGCTCGGCCTGAAACCGCGCCTTCAGCGCCCCCTGGCCGGCAAGCGCCATAGGCTGGCCGGAAGGGGCACTGATTTCGCGCATCAGCCGGTCGTCGCGACGGTATCGGACCCGGTTGATGGCACCGGTGACGCCTTCCTGTGCCACGACCCGGCAGAGCCTTCTGACTGCATCCAGCATCCTGAATTCCTGTCGGAACTGTTCCTGCGGATAACCTTCATGCTGGTGAACGACACAGTTCATTACGCTTGCGACAATAACCAAGTTTCAGCCGTAATCAGAATGATATTTTAGAGAGGACCAAAAAGCGTCAAAATTCAGACAAATAGTGCTTATACATATTTATCAAATGTAGGCCGGCTTCTACCGAAGGCGATCCCGATAGGAGCTGCGCGCGTGATGGTCCGCGAGGGAAAGAATGCGGCCGTAAATCTGGACCCGGACCGTGCCAATTCCTTGCGGCGAAACCTGCGCGTAAAGATACGGCGCCTCCTGCCATTCTCTCAACCGGATCGGGAAATCCTGGATGGCATTCTTTTCGGCCAGCCTGCCCAGATCCGCATTTTCTACCAGCAGCAGGCCGCCGCCTCTTTTCTGGTCGAGCGTTCGAAGGGTCAACAGCGCGGAGCCCGGCTCAATGCGCGCAGGGGCCCAGATGGTGATATTGTCGATAATATATTTTCCCTGCGCCTGCAGTTCGATGGCCTGTTCCTGGTCACTGGAAATATCCACATCGCCGATTCCGAAGGGGAAATTCGGGCTTTCGACGATGAAATGCGCCGCACCGGAACGGCCATCCGGCGAAACGATCGTCAAGCCCGGGCCTCCGGTCGTGAAGGCTTGCGTTTCCCTGCGGCCCGCCTTTTTGACGTTATCCATGTTTCTTGCCATCCTGTTCTTGAACATCAGAAGCATCAGAAGCGAGTAATCGTCAGGCCGGCCTTCTTGAGGCGATTCTGAACCGGCGCGTAAGACAGTTTCGCCGGCGGAATGTCCATTTCCAGACTGGTCAGCGCGACATGGCCGCAGGCTTCGCCCACTGCGGACAGGAACGGCTCCAGCCTGATGGCGGTAAAGGCAACCTCGCTGGCCGATATGCCCCAACTGACGATAAGGTTGTCACATTCCCCGACCGGAGGAACCACCGCCCGCAGCGGAACGGTGATGTAGTTTGCATTTCCCGCATGCACCTCGGCCCCATTGGCGTCTTGAAAGGTCTTTACTGCCAGATGTCCTTCAAATTTCGTACCTCCGAATGGGCGCGCTGTCTGTGTTTTAGCCTTTGAATCAAGGATGTACTGCCCTACAGCAATACTATCCTCCCAATTCACCTCGTACACTGCGTGCCAAAAATTGATCGTTACCTGTCCAACAAGACGACGACCTTCCCGTTGATAAAGTTCGGAAGGCCAGCCAGGGGTGAGGATATAGTCGTCCTGCCACTCGTCAGCACAGAGCCCCCACATGGAAAAATTTCGTCTTACTACTTGTGGAACCTCGAATCGCTGCTGAAAGATATGCAGCCTTCCCAGTTCTCGATAGGCTAAAAACTCGCGAATCTCATGTCGGCGCTTATCAGTTGCTTCAGAGTATTCCGATGAGACTTCTCCGCGAATATCGCTGCCATTGGCCGAAAATTTGTCGCGATATTCCGTCATCTCTTTGATGCTGGAAAGTCTCAACCAAGTATTCTGCCGTTCTTGCTCACCGAGTTGCAAGAAGTTTGGAATGGCGAGCTTTGCCTTTTCAGCATCATAGGTTGCCCTGTATATAGGACGATAAGCATGCTCGCGAGTATTTATTCTGATGCTTCCTGCTTTCTGCGCTAATCTGACTTCGTCAGAGAAATCTCTTATATCAAACCCTGGAGGAGCAGGAAATCTCAGGTTGGAATCGCCGGGAATGTTGGTGATGCAATTCCTGAAACCCATCGCCATGCTTCTGCGATCGGCGCTGCCCTTGGGTTCGAATGCACGCCAGCCACCGTATTTGGTGAGATTGCCTTTCTCATCGACGACATCGTAAGCGCGCTCGGTGACGCAGCCGGGATTGGCGCCCGCATAGTCTTCGCCAAATTGCGAGGCCGCCTCGCGGCCAATTCTCCAGGGCACGTTTGCGGCAGCCATGAGGCCGCCATTATAGCTGGCATCGATATAGACCTTTGCGGCATAGAGTCCGCCTTTTCCCGGCTTTCGCAGCCAGGAACATCCTTCCGTGGCTATCGCGGCGATGCGGGTTCCGCGTTCCGCAACGGCGCTGTCCGGTTGGCCGTCCTGGTCCACGATCTCATTGCGGATGACCTGCGTGATGGTTTCACCCAACGCCAGAACGATATTCGGTTCTGCACGGATCATCCGGGACAATACCCGGTGCGCCACGGAAGGCGGAAAGTTCCACTGCAGGAAGCTTGAAGCGTTATAGCCGGTGATCGAGGAAACCGCGTCGGTAAATTCCTCGACGACGCCGCCGGCCCAGTTCTTGAATCGATGCGGAGCATCCGTGATGCCGAGTCCGCCGGTGATCATGCCGCCGATTGACGATTCCGGCGCCTGAATCACGACGGATTTTCCCGCCCGCGCGCATACGATGGCGGAGAAAATCCCCGACGGGGTGGCGCCGTGGACAAAGACGTCGAATTTTCTCATCATGTCGCTCCTGAACTGCGCGCTCCGGGTCGTGCAGCGGTAAGTCGGATTTGGGGTCAGCCGGGCTTAAGAGTAAGGAAGACCTTCCGACATCTTGCCTGTCTTACAAGCAGATGACGTCAGCCTGGCTTCAAGGCTAGCCGGGTCGCTCACCAGGCCGAAAAGCTCTTCTGTCGGGTTTCCAGGATCTGAGATTCAAGATCGAAGGTCTGCCTTCCCACCATTTCTCGGCGATACGTTGTCCGTTGCTGTATCGCAATACGAGCCGGCCTCTAGCAGCGGCCCGGACAAGACTGTCGCATATTTCCCGCTCTTCCTTGGTCAATGCGGGTAGTTCGGCGACTGTGTTATCTTTTCCCGAGGGACTGCAAGAAAGGAATTCCGAGGTCGCGAATCCACGGTAGCGTACTGCAAGCCACTGATTGGTTTCCAGCGAGTCCTGATAGATTTTCCGACGCAGTTCCGGCTTCATGAAGGTGAAATCATTGACTTCTCCGGGGTAGTGTCGAAAGAGATCGGAGATCATCACGATGTATCTGACAGGAAGTGCCATCTCTCCGGTTTCACGGATGTATTTTTCCGAGCAATATCGGATAGCACTTAATGCTTTCAGACCAAACCTCTTATTTACGATGTCGGAATCCGGCATCTCGACATCCAGCTTGAGAGCATATTTCAGCATGTGACTGACAATGCCATTCGTCTTGGCTTCCCTGTCGAAAGGCAGGCAGATGATGTTTTCGTGACCTATCGCCTTTCCCCAAGCGGTGACGATGCCCTTGTATTCCGTTATCTTCGCCCCCTGCTCCTTGTAGAACTCGCTTATCGTTCCGCTATGTCGGCCAAATCTGAGCAGCTGATTATATCCGGATTCTATATAGTCCCATTGAGGACGAAGATAGAGGATCACCTTGCAATCATAATCGGCGAAATGCTTTCTGAACTTCGCAGCAACAGTATTGGCCAGAAATCTTCTAAAGGCTTCACTGGACAGCAATATGTTGTCTGCGCCCGTGGACCTGACCTCTTCCTCCAGATCCGCCCAGCTTCCACGAGCCGGTAGAAACGATTTCGGCGCATATAGTTCATAGGCCAGATTGTGATGTGCGACCAGTTTCCTGACATACCGGCCTTTACGAGGATAGTACACAGTGCGGTTTTCCGCGGAATCACTATGTTCTGCAAACGCCCGCTGTATTGCGGTCGTCCCGCACTTCGGCTGGCCGATATGTAAAAAGATACGCTTCACAATCCTACCTTCCGGCTTTTATTTTTCTATCACTCGCAAGCTCTGGCTGCGTTTTTCAGACGCGCACCCGCCTATCCCTTGATCAGCACTCCGAACCGCCGATTCACGATGCAGACGAAATCATGGTGCTCCATGCGCATCATGCAGCGAAAGGCCTCGCGCGAGGATTCGGAATAGGACAGATCGTCCACGATGATCATGGATCGCCGCGCCATCCAACCGATCAGGGAACGAAAGCTGCGCAGCATGGCATCCTTTTCATGCACCGCATCGATGAAGGCCAGATCCACCTCGGCCGCACCGGCCAGATAGGAGGGAAAACAGGCGAAATCGCCTTGCACCACCCGCGAGCCGGGATCGATCAGGTTGACCGAGGCCTGGGCGATCTCGGCATAATCCGAGATCTCGAAGGAGAGCAGCGTGCCGCCTTCGGCCCGGCGGGCGGCCGCGGCCAGATACATCGACGAAATGCCGAAACCCGCGCCTGCCTCGAGGATCAGCCCTGCCTCGATGCTGCGCGCCAGATTGTAGAGCACGGCGCCATAGGCGGGCGAGATCGCCAGAATGTCCGAGGTGACCAGGCCCGGCCCCTCGCGCCCGGCATGGGACTTGCCGCCGTAAGAACGGTGCAGGGGGCTGGGCGCATAGTTGCGCAGCGCCGTCCGCCGCCGGCCGATCTCGGCCTGGGTCTCGGGCTCGATCTCGCCTCCCAGCACCGCCCGGAACCGCGCGCGGTCCCAGGTCGGCGAGTTCTCGCGCAGATAGGTGACGGCGAACCGGCTTTCCCCGGCCCCGGCGGGGGCGGCGACAGGGGTGGGGGCCGGTTCGCCCTCTTTGTGGGATTGATCCATGTATCGGGTTCTTTCAGGTCCTGGCCGGGACGGGTCCGGCCTGCCAGCTTGCCATCCATTCTCCGGCGGCGCGGGTCACCTCGGGCAGGGCCTCGAAGGGCGCCGCCGCCAGCAGGGCCGCGATGTCGATGGGCTTGCGGGCCAGCAGGAAACGCTCGGCCGGGATGGTGTCCGGATCAAGGCCGGAGAATTGCGACAGGTCCACCGCCTCGGGCGCGCGCTCATGGCCGATCGACTGGTAATAGTCGTCGAACTTGATGCCGTCGCCGTGGATCTGAGTGCTGGACGAGGTGACCGTCGCCAGGCAGGCGGGAATGCCGTAGGCCTGCGCGATGATCACGCCGTGCAGCGAGGAGGAGACGATGCGCTCGCAATCGTGCATCTCGTCCAGGAAGGCCTCGATCTCGTCATAGCCGAGACGGCGGATGTCGATGCGCTTGACGGCCGGATCGACCGGGGTCGCCATCTCTTCATGGGTGAAATGCAGGATCAGCCCGGTCTTGTGGCGCGGCTTGGCCGTGCGCGGATAGAGGATCGGCAGCAGCCAGGCCGGATCGCCATAGACCTCGGGGCAGGTGCCGCCGTTGGCGATGACCAGGTCGCGGGTCAGCGGGCCGCGCACCGCGTGGTAATGCGCCCCCGCCGCCAGGGTGTCGCGGGAATTCGGCGTGCCGCTGCCCCAGACCCGGCTGCCCTCGCGGGCGTATTTGATGACCGAACCGATGGCGCAGAGCCCGATGCCGCGGCCCGCCCATTCCGGGGGAATGCCGGTGACCTTCTCGACGATATAGGGGTTCACGATGTCGCCCAGGTTGCCGGGATAGGGCTGTTCCCACCAGAACAGCTTGACCCGCCGCGAGGGCTCGATGCCGCGCTGTTCCGCGCGCCGGTCGAGCGAGGCGCGGAACAGCCGGCTGCGCGAGAAGCTGATGACCGCCTCGTTGCCGGTCAGCAGGATCTCGGAGAACAGCTCGTCCGCGCGGGCCCATGCCTTCTGATCGATCGCCTGCAAGAGCTGGAAGCGTAGCGCATAGGGGTGAAGATGCTCGTTGTCGCGATAGCGCGCCAGATTGGCCTTCAGCACCGAAGGGTCCTTGAACTTGGCCGAGATCTCGAGCAGCCGGTGATAGCTGGCGTAATCCTCGGGATCGCGCGACAGCAGGGCGTGGAAATAGTCGCAGACCAGCGTCCGCCGCCCCGCCCGGGCCGCGTCGGAGATCAGGTCCAGAATGACCGCCTTCTGGCTTTCGGGACGCATGATGTCGGGGGTGTGCTGAAGCACCTTCCCCTTGAATTCTTTGACGTTTCCGCTGTCGCCATGCAGGAAGTAGGCGCCGGGATTTTCAGAATCCTGCGGGCGGACGACGTCGTTGGGCGACAGCACAAGCAGCCGCGGCCGGGCGCTGGTGCGGCGGAAGGCCTCTTCGAGGATGTAGTCGTCGGTGAAATCGCCCTCGGTTTCGCGTTCGACCCGCTTGCATTCGTAAAGCAGTTCCAGCGTCTCGCGGGTGTAGTTCAGGATCAGATAGCCCGGATGGAAGCGGCGGGCGTAAAGCGAGAAATTTTCCTGCGGCAGGAAGCGGAAGCCGCGCATGAAGGCCGCGATGTCATAGGCGCGGCTGGCCAGGTTGTCGACATTGCGCAGCAGCTTGGTGTCCACGTCGACCCACATGATCGTGCTGCGATGCTTGAGCAGCATCTTGCGATAGAAGCGGACCTTGGCGCGGCAGATTTCGCTCCAGCTCGTGCCTTCGGGAAAGGTGATGGGCTGGATGTCGTGCAGCATGCCCAGCTCGTCGCAGCGGGCGCGCAGCTCGTTGGCCTTTTCTTCGTAATAGCCGCCCTCGGTATAGAAGCTGACGATGGTGATGCGCTGGCTGGCCACCTCGCCGCGGCGGCGGACATAGCGTAGCAGGGCTTCGGGCAACAGCTTCTTGGCCAGGCGCACCGAGATGGGGGTTGGGGAGGGCTGGAAGAGGTTGGTGTTGGCGCTTGTTTCGGTCATGGGAGCAGCTTTTCCTTGAGAGGTTTCACCTGCCGCAGACGCGACGGCAATAGGGAGGGGAGGAGGATTATGTATAAACAAAAAAATCAGTATCTTACCTTTCCGGATCAATCCGGAAACCAAGCCCGGCGGTCCCGCTTTCGCTGCGGGGGTGACGGGCTGGCCAAGACCCTGGCACGGCACGGGGATGCCGTCGCTGGGGCGGGTATTTCGGTCCGGCGCAAGGGCCGGCTTCCGGGCTTGGCCATGGCACCGCCATGGCCGGGTATTTCATCGCTGCGCCAGATCGCGGTGCCATTTGGTCAGCAGCGCCAGGCCGGCGGCAAACAGCACCGCGGCGATGGTGATGACATAGAGCGGCTCGACATATTCGGCGCGATAGGTCGAATAGAACCCCGAGCGGCTGGTGCCGACGATATGGATCAGCGGGTTGAACCAGACATAATCGCGATAGGGCATGGGAATGCTGTCGAAGGACATGAAGATGCACGACAGCAGGAACAGCGGCCGGGTGATGATCCCCCAGATGTTGGCCCAGACGGGAAAGCGCCGCATCAGGAAGCAGTTCATGCAGCCCACGCCGAGCGCCAGCCCGGCGGCCATCAGGAAGGCCAGCATGATGCGGGGCAGGTTCACGATCAGCTCGATATCGTCGTAATAGATGATGCCGGTCAGCACGATCACGAAGACCAGCGCCTGGATCATGCAGGCCAGCACGAAGCGCGCGATGATCGCATCGACGAAGGTCACGCCGGGATAGAACAGCAGCTGCTTCGAGAAGGACAGCGATTGCGCGATCTTGCGGCTGATGTCGAGGAACATGATGAAGGGCAGCAGCCCCGAGGCATAGAACAGCGCAAAGCTGGACCCCATCGGCGGCACCCGCACGCCCAGCGAAAAGATGATGGTCAGCAGCGCGATGCCGCCCACCGGCTCCAGCACGGTCCAGATGAACCCGCCCGGCGACTTGCCGTAAGAGGTGGACATCTCGCGGAAGATCAGCGCGAAGATGGTGCGCAGCGCCGGCATCCGGGTCAGGGGGTGATGTTGGGGCATCAGGGCTTGCATCGCGTCAGTCCTCGTCGTCCACGCCGCTGGCGCCGATATTGGCTTGGTGCACCTCGATGGCCTGCTCGACATCCTCGAAATAGGTCAGCTGCCCCTTGTGCAGCACCGCGGCAGAATCGCAGACCGCGCGGATCATGCGCATGGAATGTGTCACCATGATGGCACCGCTGTTCTTCAGCCGGTTGCGGAAATAGCTCTGGCTCTTGTCGCGGAAATTGCCGTCCCCGACCGAGGTCACCTCGTCCACCAGGTAGGTGTCGAAATGGATGCCCATCGACACGCCGAAGGCCAGCCGCGAGCGCATCCCCGACGAGTAATGCCCGAAGGGCAGGTAGAGATGATGCCCCAGATCCGAGAAATGCGCGACGAAGGCCAGCAGCTTGTCGGCATCGACATTATAGACCCGGGCGATGAAGCGGGTGTTCTGCGCGCCGGTCAGGTCGGGATGGAAGCTGCCGGCAAAGCCCACCGGCCAGGATACGGTGCCGGTGGTCACCACCCGCCCGCGATCGGGCCGGATAACGCCGGCGATGATCCGCAGCAGCGTCGATTTGCCGGCGCCGTTATGGCCCAGCAGGCCGACGCTGGTTCCCGTCGGGAAGGTCACGTTCACGTCGCGCGCCACGACCGTGGTGCGCCCGTTGACCGTGAAGCTTTTCGACAGGTTCTCCAGCCGGATCATCAGTGTCGGTCGCGGTTGCTATAGCCGATCAGCACGAGGCTGAGCCAGCCGATGAAGATGAAGGTGACGGCAAGAAGCGTGATCATCAGCCGCCGCGGGCGGGTGGCCGTCTCGGCCAGGGTGGGCTCGACGAAGGTCGCGAGGTAGCGGCTGTCCTGTTCGGACTTGGCGCGGGCGCCCTCGACCCCCGACAGCGCGAGCGCATAGCTTTTCTCGGCCAGTTCCAGGTCCAGCTGCAGCTTGGTGTATTCGTCCACCACCGAGCTGAAGCTGACATCGCTGGGCGCGCTGGTGGCATAGCTCTGCTGTTCCTGCTCGATCCGGCGCTTGAGCACATCGACGCGCAGCTGGGCCTGGGTCAGGCGGACATCGGCGGTGCCCTGGTTGCGCAGGGTCTCGACCTGGACCATGGCCTCGGTCAGTTCCTGCGACAGGCTGGTGACCACCGAGGCATTGATGTTCACCACCGATTGCGGGTCGATCAGCTTGTACTTGTCGCGGAAGCGCGCCAGCGCCACGCGGGCCTTGGCCAGGTCATCCTCGGTCTTGGCGAGGTCGCGTTGGGCGTAGCGCAGCGAATTGTCGCGCGCCTCGTCCGAGACGGCGTTGACCAGCCGGCCGGCGGCCTTGTGGATGCCCTGCGCGATGCGGTGGGCGTCCTCGGAGGTAAAGGCGCGCACCTCGATCTCGATCATGCCGGTTGCCGAATCGACGCTGATGGTGACCATCCGCCGCCAGTAATCCACCAGCTGCTCCTGGCTCGATCCCTCACGCAGCGTGAAGACCGGGTCGCCCTTGGGCTTGGTGAACATCGCCCGCAGGTCCAGCTCGCGGTCGAGCTGGGCGACGAAGTTCGGGCTGCGTAGGTATTTGTAGAGGATCTGCGCATCCGTGGTCGTGTTGCCCACCGAGGACAGGCCGAATCCGGCCAGCAGCCCCAGGTTCGGCGTCTCTTCGTCGCGGACCACGAAAGAGACCTCGGAGACATACTGGTCCTTCGCGATCAGGAACATGTAGGTCGCGACAAGCAGCGAAGGCAGCGCAAAGACCAGCAGGAAGCTGGCCAGCACCAGCGTATGAACCCGCTTCCAGCCCGAGCGGCCGACCGGAGGCAGGACACGCGGGTTGGCGGGCTGTGTGCGCTGCGGAGTTTCCAGATCTTTCACGAGCCGTTCCGATCGTTATTGCATCAGGGGGCGGGCGGCGCGGTCATAGGCCGCGACGGCCTCTGTCAGGGCGGATTCGATGTCATCCATCGCCGCCTCGGAAATGCGGTCATGCTCGACCAGGTCGGTCAGCGCGCGATGACGCAGGTCCAGGCCCACCGTCTGCGGCAGGCGTTCGGGCAGCCCGACGCCGGCGGCGTAGTCGCGATACTTGATCCGGTCGCCGGCGACAGCGTCCTCGAAGCCCTCGAAGGTGATCAGCCCGACCGGGATGCCATAGGCATGGCAGGTGATGTAGACATGCATCGCGCTGGTCAGCACCGCATCATATTGCAGCAGCGTGCCGATCAGCGACTCGATATCGGCGCGGCGCGACAGCAGCACCGAAAGCTCGTCCACCTGCTCGGGCAGTCGCAGCGACAGCTTGCGATGCGCGAAATGGCGCACCAGCGCCAGGCGCCCGTTCGTCGCCTGCGGCCGTTCCAGCGGGATCAACCGGGGCAGGATCGCCGCCGGATCGCCGAAGCGTTCGACGCGCGGCCCGCCCGCCTCGGCGACCAGCTGTGCCGAATGCGGCCCCCGCAACGAGATATAGGTCGCATCGGGCGCGATCTCGGTATCGGCGCGGCTGAAGCCGGTGCCGACGAGGATCGAGCTTTTCTGCGCGAAGCGGCCGATCGAGCCGACGGCCATCAGATGCGGCCCGGCGCCGATCTCGTCATGGCGCTGGAAGCGCACCGGCCTGCCGGCATGGGCCTGCAGGATCAGCGGCGACAGCCAGTCGCCGTAATTGCCCGGATAAGGCTTGTCCCACCACAGCAGCGGCAGCGGCGCGCCGGTTCCGCTGGTGACATGATCCAGGAAGGCCATCGCCGCCCCGATCACCACCCGGTCGGTATTGCCCAGCAGCCGGCGGGACGAGATATCGGCGATGCGGGCCTCGACCGCCTCGCGATTGCCGCTGCGGGCCTCATGGACCAGATTGTAGATGCTGCGCTGCGACAGCTCGCGCGAGGCCGGCATGGTGGGCGACAGGTATTCCGTCAGCCCGATGCTGTCCGACAGCCGCCGCAGCGGCACCGCGACCCGGCGGGGCAGGGCGCCCTGCAGGCGGCGCGCGGCCTGCAACGCGACCGATTTCGGCTTTGCCCCGCCGGACAGGGCGCGCGCCGCCGCCGTCGAGCGGCTGTGCTGGGCGGCCAGCCCCTTGAAGGTGGCGACATTGCCGCTGGAACCGAAATAGAAGAACGGCCGGCGGCCGCTGTCGGGCAGGTCGGCGCGCCCCAGCAGCATGGACGAGGGAATCATCTGGAAGGTCAGCTGATCGGCGTTCTTGCGCCAGGCTTCCTCGAAGAAGAAATCGTCCGTGGCGCGCATCGTCATGGTTTCGCAGGCGGCGCGGGCGTCGCGGATGTAGTTGCGTGCGGCGGCCGTGGTGTTGATGCCCCAGAAGCACGGCTCCCAGAAGCGCGCGCTGTTGGCATAGCCGATCCGCATGGGATGGCCGAAACCGCGCTGGAAGCCGATGATGTCGGCCGAGAAGCCCGAGACGAAATCCGGCAGGTAGTCGATGTCGCAATCCACGTCGATCCAGAAGATCTTGCGCTTCGGGTTGCTCTCGCAGACCGAGTGCAGGAACGGGATCTTCTTGCGGCAGATCTCCAGCCATTCCTCGCCGGGCGCCTTGGGAACCTCGGCAATCTCATGGGCGATGCCCAGCCGGTCCAGCGAACGACGCAGGTTCTGCGCTGACTGTGCGTAATAGTCGTCAGGTGTGTGGAACGAGCAGAACAGGACGTCTGCTGGAAGCGGTCCGCCGAAAGGCATGTCTGTGTCTCGTTTCAGGCGTTCGTCAGGTTGGCCAAAAGGGACCGAAACAAGTCGGTCGATACGAGGCGTTGTTAAACTGAATCGTTCAGTTCCTGCAACCGAGACTGCGAAAAAAGGCAGGGCTTTGCCGGGTTCACAAATGCTTCAGCATCAAAAGAATGCAGAATGCCCTGAATGCAGAAGGATTTCCAACGCGCTGTCGATAAAGCCGAATTTGTCCGCGCGGCACGCTGTGGCAGGCCGCCCACGGTGACCGTCAAACCGCCTGTCCGGCAGGGTCAAATCTGGGCGGAAATCCGCCCAATGCGCGTTCTTTCCGGCGTCTTATGCCAGACCATGGCCCGGCAGGCGGCCCGCAAGCCGGGGAAAGCGCCGGATCGCCGCGACAGAGTCGCGGGCCTGCCGCGCCGGTTTGCTGGCGCGCGGCAGCCGAAACCCTGTGCCGCCGGCCCGAGCCGGCAAAGGCATCACCCCGGCGGAGATTCCCGGTCGAAGCTTGCGGGCCACCCCGGCGGGCCGGTTTCCGGAAATCGCTGCGGGTGGATGAACGGGCGGGCGATTTGCCGCCCGCCCGCCTTGCATGGTGCGGCCGTCAGCTCATTTCGCGCAGGACATATTGCACGATGCGCTCGGCGGCGTCCTCCGGGGTCAGGTCGACGGTGTTGACGGTGATTTCGGCCTGCTGGGGCTGTTCATAGGGGCTGTCGATGCCGGTGAAGTTCTTCAGCTGGCCCGAGCGCGCCTTCTTGTAGAGGCCCTTGACGTCGCGCGCCTCGGCCACTTCCAGCGGCGTGTCGACAAAGACCTCGACGAATTCGCCCGGCGCCATCAGGTCGCGCACCATCTGCCGTTCCGAGCGGAAGGGCGAGATGAACGCGGTCAGCACGATCAGCCCAGCATCGGTCATCAGCTTCGCCACCTCGCCGACGCGGCGGATGTTCTCCACCCGGTCGGCATCGGTAAAGCCCAGGTCGCGGTTCAGGCCGTGGCGGATGTTGTCGCCATCCAGCAGGAAGGTGTGCTTGCCAAGCGCATGCAGCTTCTTCTCGACGATATTGGCGATGGTCGACTTGCCCGAGCCCGACAGGCCGGTGAACCAGACCACGGCGGGCTTCTGGTTCTTCAGCGCCGCATGGGCCTCGCGGTTCACGTCCAGCGCCTGCCAATGGATGTTCTGCGACCGGCGCAGCGCGAAATGGATCATCCCCGCCGCCACCGTGGCATTGGTCATGCGGTCGATCAGGATGAAGCCGCCAAGGTCGGGGTTCTGGGCATAGGCCTCGAAGGGGATCGGCCGGTCGGTCGAGATGTTGACCACGCCGATGGCGTTCAGCCCCAGGGTCTTGCTGGCCAGATGCTCCAGCGTGTTGACGTTGACCTCGTATTTCGGCTCGGTGACGGTGGCGGTGACGGTCTGGGTGCCGATCTTCAGCAGATAGGGGCGGCCCGGCAGCATTTCCTGCTCGGCCATCCAGACCAGCGTCGCCTCGAACTGGTCGGCGACCTCGCAGGGCTGATCCGATTGCACGATCACGTCGCCGCGCGAGCAGTCGATCTCGTCGGCAAAGGTCAGCGTCACCGACTGGCCGGCGACCGCCTGGTCCAGATCGCCGTCATAGGTGACGATCGACTTGACCGTGGTGGTCTTGCCCGAGGGCAGCACCCGGATCGCGTCGCCCGGCCGCACCGCGCCGGCGCCGATCTGGCCGGCGAAGCCGCGGAAATCCAGGTTCGGCCGGTTCACCCATTGCACCGCCATGCGGAAGGGCTGGTCCAGCATGCGCGTGTCGCTGACCGGCGCCTCTTCCAGATGGCCCAGCAGCGTCGGGCCCTGATACCAGTGCATGTTGTCGCTGTGGCTGACGATATTGTCGCCCTTGAGCCCCGAGATCGGGATCGGCAGGAAGCTGTCCATGCCGATCTGCTTGGCGAAATGCGAATAATCCGCGACGATCTCGTAGAACCGCTCGGCCGAGTAATCGACCAGGTCCATCTTGTTCACCGCCAGCACCACGTTCTTGATGCCGAGCAGGTTCACCAGATAGCTGTGCCGCCGGGTCTGGGTCAGAACGCCCTGGCGCGCGTCGATCAGGATCACCGCCAGGTCGGCGGTCGAGGCGCCGGTGACCATGTTGCGCGTGTATTGTTCATGGCCGGGGGTGTCGGCGACGATGAACTTGCGCTTGTCGGTGGCAAAGAAGCGATAGGCCACGTCGATGGTGATGCCCTGTTCGCGTTCCGCCGCCAGACCGTCGACCAGCAGGGCGAAATCGATCTCGCCGCCCTGGGTGCCCACGACCTTCGAATCGTTTTCCAGGCTGGCCAGCTGGTCCTCGAAGATCATCTTGCTGTCATAGAGCAGCCGGCCGATCAGCGTGGACTTGCCGTCGTCGACCGAACCGCAGGTGATGAAGCGCAGCATGGTCTTGTGCTGGTGCTTCAGCAGATAGGCGTCGATATCCTCGGCGATCAGCGCCTCGGTGACGTAGACGGGGTCTTTGTCTTGAAGGTTCATTTCAGAAATACCCCTCTTGCTTCTTCTTCTCCATCGACGCGGACTGATCGTGGTCGATGGCGCGGCCCTGGCGCTCGGACGTGGTGGTCAGCAGCATTTCCTGGATGACCTCGGGCAGGGTGCGGGCGTCGGATTCCACCGCACCGGTCAGCGGATAGCAGCCCAGCGTGCGGAAGCGCACCGATTTCATCACCGGCTGCTCGCCGTCGCGCAGCGGGAAGCGGTCGTCATCGACCATGATAAGCAGGCCGTCGCGTTCCACGACCGGGCGCGGCTCGCTGAAATACAGCGGCACGATGTCGATGCCTTCCAGGTGGATGTATTGCCAGATGTCCAGCTCGGTCCAGTTCGACAGCGGGAAGACCCGGATCGATTCGCCCTTGCCCTTGCGGGTGTTGTAAAGCTTCCACAGCTCGGGGCGCTGGTTCTTGGGGTCCCAGCGGTGGTTGGCCGAGCGGAACGAGAACACCCGCTCCTTGGCGCGCGACTTCTCCTCGTCGCGGCGCGCGCCGCCGAAGGCCACGTCGAAATTGAACTTGCTCAGCGCCTGCTTCAGCCCGTCGGTCTTCCACATGTCGGTATGCAGGCTGCCGTGGTCGAAGGGGTTGATGCCCTTTTCCATCGCCTCGGGGTTGTGGTGGACAATCAATTCCATGCCGGCCTCGGCCGCGGCGCGGTCGCGCAGCTCATACATGGCGCGGAACTTCCAGGTGGTGTCGACATGCAGAAGCGGGAAGGGCGGCGGGGCCGGATAGAACGCCTTCTTCGCCAGATGCAGCATGCAGGCAGAATCCTTGCCCACGGAATACAGCATCACCGGGTTGTCGGCCGTGGCGACCACCTCGCGCATGATCTGGATACTTTCGGCCTCCAGGCGCTGGAGATGGGTCAGCGTGGCCGCCTGACCCCCGGTATGTATGACGGATTGGCTGTTCATCTGGGTGGCCCTTGTTCTTGGATGCGCGTCCTTTGCCAGATTTTCGCAGCAAGACCAAGACCAACGGAGCCTGAAACGGCGCTGCGACCACGGAAAGGACCACCGTTCCGCTGCATCGCGGAATCCGCGGACGGGCCGGGCCTGCCGGCCGGTTTCGCCAGACCGTGGTTCCACCCGCGGCTTTCTTTTCGGTAATGTTCGTTTGGGTTCGCATCTGACCGCCCTAGCGATGCCTGCGCCGAGGCAGCCCCACAGAAACGCGCGGCATTTTGCCCTTCTTGCGCCTCTGACGCTGCACTTCCCAACGAAATTCGCCGCAATGCCGCGCCCGAACATTCGATTTCCGCAGAAACGATCATAAACGAAAATTTTCGCTTGACGGGAATCACGCAACCGTTACACCTTTTCGCTATCGACAGGCGCGAAACGACGGGGGAGGGATCGGCGTGTCAGCACCAGCGCGGCCCGAGGCCGACCTTTTCATCATCGGCGGCGGAATCAACGGCTGCGGCATCGCGCGCGACGCGGCCGGGCGCGGGCTTTCGGTCACCCTGGCCGAGATGGGCGATCTGGCGCAGGCGACCTCTTCGGCCTCGACCAAGCTGTTCCACGGCGGGCTGCGCTATCTGGAATTCTTCGAGTTCCGGCTGGTGCGCGAGGCGCTGGAAGAACGCGAGACGCTGCTGGTTGCCATGCCGCACATCTCATGGCCGATGCGCTTCGTGCTGCCCTATTCGCCGCAGATGCGGTTCGAAAGCGACACGCCCACCTCGCGGCTCTTGTCCTTCGCCATGCCCTGGCTGCGGGGCCGCCGGCCGGCCTGGCTGATCCGGCTGGGGCTGTTCCTTTACGACAATCTGGGCGGGCGCAGGATCCTGCCGGGCACCAGGCGGCTGGACCTGTCCCGCGATCCGCTGGCCGCGCCGCTGAAGCCGGGCTTCCGGCTCGGCTGGGAATATTCCGACTGCTGGGTGCAGGATTCCCGGCTGGTGGTGCTGAATGCCCGCGATGCGCAGGCGCGCGGCGCCACCATCCTGACCCGCACCCGCGTCACCCATGCCGAGCGTGCGGGCGGGCTGTGGCGCATCACCACCGAGGGGCCGGAGGGCATGCGCATCCACCACGCCCGCGCGCTGGTCAATGCCGGCGGGCCTTGGGTCGAGGCGGTGATCCGCAACGTCGCGCATATCCAGTCCTCGGAAGGGGTGCGGCTGGTGCGTGGCAGCCATATCGTCGTGCCGCGGCTTTACGATCACGACCGCTGCTATTTCTTCCAGGGCGAGGACGGGCGGATCATCTTCTCCATCCCCTTCGAGGAGGATTTCACCCTGATCGGCACCACCGACATGGACCATCAGGGCCCGCCGGGCGAGGCGCGCTGCTCGGATGCCGAGCGCGATTATCTCTGTGCCTTCGCCAGCCAGTATTTCGCCAAGGCGGTGACGCCCGACCAGGTGGTCTGGACCTATTCCGGGGTGCGGCCACTTTACAATGACGGGGCCAAATCGGCCACGGCGGCGACGCGGGACTATGTGCTCAGCCTCGATGAGGGCGGTGCGCCGCTGCTCAACGTGTTCGGCGGCAAGATCACCACCTATCGGCGGCTGGCGGAAAGCGCGCTGGCCAAGCTCGCGCCCTTCTTTCCGCAGGCTGGCGGCGACTGGACGGCGCGGGTGCCGCTGCCGGGCGGCGATTTTCCGGTGGACGGGGCCGAGGATCTGGTCGCGCAACTGCAGGCCAGCTATCCGTTCCTGTCGCCGCGGCTTGCCCGCCGGCTGATGCGCACCTACGGCACCGAGGCCTTCCTGCTGCTGAACGGCGCCGAAAGCATGGCCGCGTTGGGTCGCGACTTCGGCGCCGGGCTGACCGAGACCGAGGTGAACTGGCTGATCCGCAACGAATTCGCCCAGAGCGCCGAGGACATCCTGTGGCGGCGCACCAAGCTGGGCCTGCACATGAACGAGGAACAGCGCCGCGAACTGGAGGCGTTCGTGGACAAGCGGCATGCCGCCCATCCGGCGGCGGAATAGGGGAGGAAGGCTTTGCTGGAATTGCAGGGCGTATCGCGGTCGGTCGGGGGCAGGGCGCATATCCATCCCACCAGCCTGACCTTGCAAAGGGGGAGCATGAACGTGCTGCTGGGGCCGACGCTGTCGGGCAAGACCAGCCTGATGCGGCTGATGGCGGGGCTGGACCAGCCTTCGACCGGCCGCATCCTCTGGAACGGGCAGGACGTGACCGGGCAACGGGTGCAGGACCGCGGCGTCGCCATGGTCTACCAGCAGTTCATCAACTATCCCGGCCTTTCGGTCTATGAGAACATCGCCTCGCCGCTGCGCATCCTGGGCCGGCCGCGGGACGAGATCGACCGCAAGGTGCGCGAGACCGCCGAGATGCTGCGCCTGACGCCCATGCTGGCCCGCAAGCCGCTGGAACTGTCGGGCGGCCAGCAGCAGCGTTGCGCGCTGGCGCGCGCGCTGGTCAAGGGCGCCGGGCTGGTGCTGCTGGACGAGCCGCTGGCGAATCTCGACTACAAGCTGCGCGAGGAGTTGCGGGTCGAGATCCCGCGCATCTTCGAGGCCTCCGGCGCGATCTTCGTCTATGCCACCACCGAGCCCGAGGAGGCGCTGCTGCTGGGCGGCCAGACCGCGACGCTGTGGCAGGGCCGGGTGACGCAGTTCGGCCCGACCCCGGCCGTCTATCGCCAGCCGGTCGATGCGACCACGGCGCGGGTCTTCAGCGATCCGCCGATGAATTTCGTCGGCGCCCGCAAGCAGGGCGATGCCGTCAGCTTCGGCGAAAGCGCGCTGGCCTCGGGCAGTTTCTCCGACCTGCCGGACGGCGCCTATCTGGCCGGGTTCCGCGCCAACCATCTGTCGCTGACCCGGCACGGCCCGGCGGCGGTCGAGTTCGCCTGCACGCTCGTCGGGACCGAGATCACCGGCTCGGAAACCTTCATCCATGTCGAACACGGCGCCGACCGTTGGGTCGGACTGGTCGAGGGCGTGCATCTGCTGACCGCCGGCCAGCCGCTTTCGGTCTGGCTGGACCCGGCGCATGTCTACCTGTTCGACGCGTCCGAGCGGCTTGCCGCGCCGGCCGCCTATGCGAGGGCGGCCTGACATGGCGCAGATCACGCTCAAGAATCTCGCCCACAGCTATCTCGCGCATCCGCGATCCGAGGCGGATTACGCGCTGAAGGAGATGGACCATGTGTGGCAGGACGGCGGCGCCTATGCGCTGCTGGGCTCGTCGGGCTGCGGCAAGACGACGCTCCTGAACATCATCTCGGGGCTGCTGACCCCCAGCCACGGCCGGGTGCTGTTTAACGACCGCGACGTGACCGACGCGCCGACGGCCGAGCGCAACATCGCCCAGGTGTTCCAGTTTCCGGTGGTCTACGACACCATGACCGTGCGCGAAAACCTGGCCTTTCCGCTGAAGAACCGCGGCAAGGACGCCGCCTATGTCAAGGCGCGCGTGGACCGGATCGCCCGCATGATCGGCATGGAGGCGATGCTGTCGCGCAAGGCGCAGGGCCTGACCGCCGACGCCAAGCAGAAGATTTCCCTTGGCCGCGGCATGGTGCGCGAGGACGTGAACGCGATCCTGTTCGACGAGCCGCTGACCGTCATCGACCCGCAGATGAAATGGGAGCTGCGCACCCAGCTCAAGCAGCTGCACCGCCAGTTCGGCCATACCATGATCTATGTCACCCACGACCAGACCGAGGCGCTGACCTTCGCCCAGAAGGTGGTGGTCATGTATGAGGGCCGCGTGGTGCAGATGGGCACGCCCGAGGAACTGTTCGAAAAGCCCGCTCATACCTTCGTCGGCTATTTCATCGGCTCGCCCGGGATGAACTTCCTCGATGCCGAGGTGCGGGGCGACCGCGCCCTGCTGCCCGGCGGCGAGGTGGTGGCGCTGGGTGGGCATTACGCCCCCGCCGCCGGCCGGGTGCAGATCGGCATCCGCCCCGAACATGCCACGCTGGTGGCCAGCGGCGGGCTGCCGCTGACCATCCGCCGCGTCGAGGATGTGGGGCGCCACCGGCTGGTGCGCGGCGAGGTGGCGGGCCGGCCGCTGAATGTGGTCATGCCCGAGGGCATGCCGGTCGAGGGCCTGCCGCAGGTCGCCTTCGCGCCGGGCAAGATCAACGTCTATGCCGACGACTGGCGCGTGGCGCCGCAGGGGGAGGGGGCGGCCTGATGGAAAAGACCCAGAACAACAAGGCCTGGTTCCTGGTCCTGCCGGTGCTGGCCGTCGTCGCCTTCTCGGCGGTGATCCCGCTGATGACGGTGGTGAACTACGCTTTCAACGACACGTTCGGGAACAACGAATTCTTCTGGGCCGGCCTGGAATGGTTCGACGAGATGGTCCATTCCTCGCGCCTGCACGGGGCGCTGGGACGGCAGGCGCTGTTTTCCGCCATCATCCTGGCGATCGAGGTGCCGCTGGGCATCTTTGTGGCGCTGAACATGCCCAAGAAGGGCTTCTGGTCCAGCCTGGTGCTGGTGCTGATGGCGCTGCCCTTGCTGATCCCCTTCAACGTGGTGGGCACGATCTGGCAGATCTTCGGCCGCACCGATATCGGCCTGCTGGGCCGGGGGCTGGCGGCGCTGGGGTTCGACTATAACTACACCAACGATCCGCTGGACGCCTGGATCACCGTGATCGTCATGGATGTCTGGCACTGGACCAGCCTCGTGGCGCTGCTCTGCTATGCCGGGCTGCAATCCATCCCGCAGGCCTATTACCAGGCCGCCAAGATCGACCAGGCCAGCCGCTGGGCGGTGTTCCGCTATATCGAGCTGCCCAAGATGAAGGGCGTGCTGCTGATCGCCGTGCTGCTGCGCTTCATGGACAGCTTCATGATCTATACCGAGCCCTTCGTCGTCACCGGCGGCGGACCCGGCAACTCGACCACCTTCCTGTCCATCGACCTGGTGAAGATGGCGGTGGGACAGTTCGACCTGGGCCCGGCGGCAGCCTTCAGCCTGATGTATTTCCTGGTCATCCTGCTGGTGTCCTGGGTGTTCTACACCGTGATGACCAGCATGGACCGCAGCCAGTCCGACATCCCGGAGGCCATGTGATGCGCGTCAAACCCTCTGCCCTGGTGATGGTGCTTTACCTGCTGTTCCTGCTGATCCCGATCTACTGGCTGGTCAACATGAGCCTGAAGACCAATGCCGAGATCACCGGCACCTTCAGCCTTTATCCGCACAACCTGACGCTGCGCAACTACCGGGTGATCCTGACCGATCCCAGCTGGTATATGGGTTACGTGAACTCCATCATCTATGTGGTTATGAACACGGTGATTTCCATCGCCGTGGCGCTGCCGGCCGCCTATGCCTTCAGCCGCTACAGCTTCATGGGCGACAAGCACCTGTTCTTCTGGCTCTTGACCAACCGCATGTCGCCGCCGGCGGTCTTCGCGCTGCCCTTCTTCCAGCTTTATTCCTCGGTCGGGCTGTTCGACACCCATATCGCGGTGGCGCTGGCGCATTGCCTGTTCAACGTGCCGCTGGCGGTCTGGATCCTCGAGGGCTTCATGCGCGGCGTCCCGAAGGAGATCGACGAGACCGCCTATATCGACGGCTACAGCTTCCCGCGCTTCTTCGTGAAGATCTTCATGCCGCTGATCGCCAGCGGGATCGGGGTCGCCGCCTTCTTCTGCTTCATGTTCAGCTGGGTCGAGCTGCTGCTTTCGCGCACCCTGACCTCGGTGAACGCCAAGCCCATCGCGGCGACGATGACGCGCACGGTTTCCGCCAGCGGCATGGATTGGGGCGTGCTGGCGGCGGCGGGGGTGCTGACCATCATCCCCGGTGCGCTGGTGATCTGGTTTGTCCGCAACTACATCGCCAAGGGCTTCGCCCTGGGGAGGGTCTGATGTCCGACGCCGCCATCCCGACGCACAAGCGCAAGGCCTGGCCCGCCATCTATGCCGGGGCCGCCCTTGTGATGGCCGCCATCCTGGCCCTGCTGGTCTGGGCCACGCCGGCCGAGGACGGCGCCAGGGACTGGACCGCGCCGATGGTCCCCGGCGGCTGGATGGCCTGGACCTTTCCGGTGGCGCTGTTCTTCTGGGTGATCGCCAGCCTGCTGGTTCTGTTCACCATCCTCGCCATCCGGTTTCCCGAAACCCCGCGCCGCGGCATCCTGCGCATCGAGACGACGCGCGGCGACCGGCTGTTCATCTCGCTTCTCGGCTCGGCCTTCATCTGCCTGGGCTGGCTGTTCTTCGCAGGCCCGCCGCTGTGGTGGGGGCTTGCGCTCTGCCTCGTCTATGCCGCGGCGGTGTTCCGCTGGGTCTGACCGGGTTCGAACCGGCCCCAGGGGCAGCGGCGATTGCCCGGGGCGCAAGGATCAACGTCTCATTCCAAGGGAGGAAAACATGAGACCGATGCAAAGGACCACGGCCATGGCGCTTGCGCTGATGGTCATGGGGGCGCCCGCCTGGGCGGACATGGAGGCGGCGAAGAGGTTTCTCGACGCCGAGATCGGCGACCTCTCCTCGCTCTCGCGCGAGGACCAGGAAAAGGAGATGCAGTGGTTCATCGACGCCGCGCAGCCGCTGGCGGGGATGGAGATCAAGGTGGTTTCGGAAACCATCACCACGCATGAATACGAGGCCAAGGTGCTGGCCCCGGCCTTCACCGCCATCACCGGCATCAAGGTCACCCACGACCTGATCGGCGAGGGCGACGTGGTCGAGAAGCTGCAGACCCAGATGCAGACCGGCGAGAACATCTATGACGCCTATGTCAACGACAGCGACCTGATCGGCACGCATTGGCGCTATCAGCAGGCCCGCAGCCTGACCAAGTGGATGGAGGAGGAGGGCAAGGACTTCACCAGCCCGACGCTGGACCTCGACGATTTCATCGGGCTGGAGTTCACCACCGCGCCGGACGGCGATCTTTACCAGTTGCCCGACCAGCAATTCGCCAACCTCTACTGGTTCCGCTACGACTGGTTCAGCGACGCCAAGACGCAGGAGGATTTCAAGGCCGAATACGGCTACGACCTCGGCGTGCCGGTCAACTGGTCGGCCTATGAGGACATCGCCGCATTCTTCACCGGCCGCGACATGTCCTATATCGAGGGCGGCCCCACCAGAGCCTGGGGCAACATGGACTACGGCAAGAAGGACCCGTCCCTGGGCTGGCGCTATACCGATGCCTGGATGTCCATGGCCGGCATGGGCGACAAGGGCGAGCCGAACGGGCTGCCGGTCGACGAATGGGGCATCCGCGTCGATGAAAATTCGCGCCCCGTCGGCTCCTGCGTGGCGCGCGGCGGCGCGACCAATGACGCGGCGGCGGTCTATGCCGTGACCAAGGCCATCGACTGGCTCAAGAACTACACCCCGCCCGAGGCCATGGGCATGACCTTCGGCGAGGCCGGCCCGGTCCCGGCGCGCGGCGACATCGCCCAGCAGATGTTCTGGTACACCGCCTTCACCGCCGATATGGTCAAGCCCGGCACGCCGGTGATGAACGAGGACGGCACGCCGAAATGGCGCATGGCGCCCAGCCCGCACGGCGCCTATTGGTCCGAGGGCACCAAGATCGGCTATCAGGACGTGGGCTCCTGGACGCTGATGAAATCGACGCCGGTGGATCGCGCGCAGGCCGCATGGCTCTATGCGCAATTCGTGACCTCCAAGACCGTGGACGTGAAGAAATCCCATGTCGGACTGACCTTCATCCGCGAATCCACGATCCAGGACCAGTCCTTTACCGAGCGCGCGCCGCAGCTTGGCGGGCTGGTCGAGTTCTACCGCTCCCCCGCCCGCGTGCAATGGTCGCCGACCGGGACCAACATCCCGGACTATCCCAAGCTCGCGCAGCTCTGGTGGCAGAATATCGGCGACGCGCTTTCCGGCGCCAAGACCCCGCAGGAGGCGCTGGATTCGCTCTGCGCCGAGCAGGAGCGGATTCTCGCCCGGCTGGAGCGGTCCGGCGTGCAGGGCGACCTGGGCCCCCAGCTGAACGAGGAAAAGGACCCGCAGGAATGGCTGGACGCCGAGGGCTCTCCCGTCGGACCGCTGGAGAACGAAAAGCCGCAAGGCGAGACGATCTCCTATGACGAGCTGATCAAGTCCTGGCAGTGACGCCTGGCGGGGGCGGGGCCGGGCCTCGCCCCCATCCTTCGTTCCCGGCCGTCTCTATGCGCCGGATCGACGACATTCCGGAAATCGCCATGACCCATATCCTTGCCATCGACCAGGGCACGACCTCGTCGCGCGCCGTCATCTTCGACACCGGGCTGAACCCCGTCGCCGTGGCGCAAAGGGAATTCCCGCAGCATTTCCCGTCTTCCGGCTGGGTCGAGCACGATGCTTCGGATCTTTGGGTCAGCGTTGCGGGGGTTGCGCGGGCGGCGGTGGAGAAGGCCGGGCTGCATGCCGGCGACATCGCCGCCATCGGCATCACCAACCAGCGCGAGACCACGCTCCTCTGGGACCGCCGGACCGGCCGGCCGCTGCACCGCGCCATCG
>Ga0180222_1000461_pt1 | contig 58781 bp, 53 predicted proteins | sample eDN5th37CKraftOP_FD_151336 | JGI IMG/M metagenome (GOLD analysis project Ga0180222, IMG submission 151336) | Enriched Organic Plus compost microbial communities from Emeryville, California, USA - eDNA 5th pass 37_C Kraft OP (version 2) (version 2) ...
GACCGTGTCGCATTCCTGGAATGCGTCATTGCCGATCAGATGGGTCGGCACCTGGCCGGTGATGCAGACGATCGGCACCGAATCCATCAGCGCATCGGCAAGACCGGTCACCGCATTGGTCGCGCCGGGCCCCGAAGTCACCAGCACGCAGCCGACCTTGCCGGTCGAGCGCGCATAGCCCTCGGCCATATGCACGGCGCCCTGCTCGTGGCGAACGAGAACATGCCGCACCTTCTCCTGATGGAACAGCGCGTCGTAAATCGGCAGCACGGCGCCACCCGGATAGCCGAAGATGTGCTGCACGCCTTGATCGGCGAGCGCCTCGATCACCATTTCGGCGCCGGTCATTTCCCTGGTCATGATCTCTGCTCCACCTGCATTTCGCTGTTCGCCACGGTCTGGAAAGAAAAAAGGGCCTCACGGCCCTTCGGTACGGCGCATCGCCCGGCAAAGGATGGTCCTAGCCACCCCCGGCGACGCGCCTTCCTACGATAACGAGCGGCGAAAGAAAATTGCGCGACATAGTCAAACTCAGCATGAAGATTGCGCGTGGTATAGGTGTTATTCCCGGCCCGGTCAAGCGGTTGCGCCATCCCTTAAACCGCCTCACCCGGCTATATTGGGTCGGAAGGCTCGGAGGGTGAGAGGCGTTCATGGCAAAATCACGATTACTGGCGGTTGTGCTGCTTGGTTTGCTGGTTCCGGGAGCTGGCGCGGTCGCGCAGACGCCACCCGCCGCCGCGCCCGCGACCTCGGCGCCGGCCAAGGAGAGTCTCCGGACCTGGACCTGGAACAAGGTGTCCGGCAACTGGAAACGGATGAAGGGCGCGGTCAAGGAGCGCTGGGGCAAGCTCACCCACAACGAAGTCGCGGAGGCGCGCGGCCGCCGCGAGGCGCTGAATGGCTTCATCCAGGCGCGCTACGGCATCGATCGCGAAACCGCCGATCGCCAGATCGACGAGTGGCTGAAGACCCTGAAGTAATCCTTCACCGCGCAAGACCGGACTGATCGCGGCGCTCACGAGCGCCGCTTCGTCACGTTCAGTCGTGCGGCTTCTCGTCGGTGGAATCCGAAGCCTCGGGCGCTTTCTCGGTGCTGTCCGCGCTTGTCGACGGGGCCAGGTCTTCAGCCGGCTTCGAAGCCTCAACCTCCGGCGCCGGAACAGGCGCGGCGGCGGGTGCTACGACCTCCGCCGCCTTCTCAAGCGGCGCAACAGGCGCTGGCGGAGTCACCGCCTCCACCGGCTGATCGTCGGAGGCAAGCGGAGGCACGGGCGCACGCGCTTGCGGCGCCGGTGCAGCCTCGGGCGCGGCCGGGGCCACAGCCTGCGGGGCAGGCGCAGCCTCGGGTGCAGCCGGCGCGACAGCCTGCGGTGCGGGAGCCGGTGCTGCGCGCGCGGGAGCTGCGGGTTCGGCGGCTTGCGGAGCGGCGGGCGGCGCCGGCTCGGCCTTCACCGGCTCTGCGGTCTCAGGCTTGGGCAGCGCTGCGACGAAATAGGCGTCGTCGGCGGCCGAAATATAGAAGCTCGGCACCTGCTCACCCGCAGTGGCGCTCACGACATCGCCCCGCACCTTCTTCATCAGGGCGATCAGTTCGAGCCCCGGCTCCTCGATATGCCTGAGCAATGCTGCGGTGTACGGACTGTTGCGCCCCTCGCCGTCCGCCACCTTGCGGCCTGCACCGGTGGCGAAGCTGACCAGCACATTCTTCGGCTCATCGACCTGTTTCTTCAGGCCGGAGGGTAGTTGCCGCTTCTGCGCCTCGATGAACGGATCGTTGCGCGCAGCGTCGATGAACACCATGCCGACCTTCTCGACGTCCTCGAGCTGTTCGAGAATTTCCGGCAGGCTAAGCGAAGCCTTCGTGATGTCCGCGAGATTGCGCGCCTGCCCGTCAGTGGCCAGCAGCCATGACACGCCGTCGGCTTGCAGCGCATGGCCGGAATAGAAAACCACCGCGACCTCGGCGAGCTTTGCCTTGTCGCCGAATGCCTTCAGGCTGCGCCGCATCTCGGCAACCGGCGCATTGCTGAGCGTCGTGACCGCAAATCCGATCCGCTTCAACGCTTCGCCCATATCGGCGGCGTCGTTGACCGGATTCTTGAGCGAGAACACGTTCTTGTATTCCGAATTGCCGATCACCAGCGCGACCTTCTTGTCCTGCGCGAAAGCGGGTTGCGCCGCCAATAGACCCGCCGCAATCGCAGCGGCGCCGGCGAAGTGAAACAGTCTGTGGAGCATGGGTCCTCTCCGTCCTTTCGAACGCTCTCGGCGGCAGCGCATGCTGATGCGGGCGGCCTCTTGCAGCCCGTGCGGTGAACGATCGAACATCACGACTCTTCCGCAAAGCGGACAGTCATTGCGAGCCGTAGGGGTGGTCGCTCGCAGACGGCGTCCGGTTCAAGTCTGCATCAAAGTTTCGACGGCCGCCAATCCTTGTTCCGGGGCGACGGAGGTCCAGCCCGGCATCTGGTTACGGAACCAGGTGACCTGCCGCTTGGCATAGCGGCGGGTGTCCATGATCGAGCCGGCCGCAGCCTCCTCCAGCGAAATTTCGCCGCGGAGATGACGGCACAGCCACGGCACGCCATGCGCTTTCATCGCCGGCAGCGTATCGGGCAGCTGGCGCGCAGCGAGCGCCCGCACTTCGTCCAGCGCACCTTCCCGCAACATCCCCGCAAACCGCGTCTCGATGCGCGCTTTCAGTTCCTCGCGCCCCGGATTGAGGAAAATCTTGGCGGCGTTGTCCGGCTCGATCACCGGGGGGAGACCATCGCGGTGCCATTCCGCAATGGTGCGGCCGGTGCCGTCGAGCACCTCCAGCGCGCGCAGAATGCGCGAGCGGTCGCGTGGCATGATGCGCGAGGCCGCAACCGGATCGCGCGCCGCAAGTTCGGCGTGAAGCGCCTCCACCCCCTCGCTCGCGAGCCGCGCACGCAGCCGGTCCCGGATCGCCGGATCGGTCGGCGGGATCGCGGCGAGGCCGCTGGTCAGTGCACGGAAATAGAGCCCCGTGCCGCCGACGAAGATCGGAAGGCGCGCATCCGGCAGGTCAGCGATGACGCGTGCGGCGTCGGCGATATAGCGCCCGGCCGAATAATTCACCGACGCATCGACATGGCCGAACAGGAGATGCGGAACGCGCGCTTCCTCTTCAAGGGACGGCCGCGCGGTGAGGACACGCAGGTCGCGATACACCTGCATGGAATCGGCATTGATGATGACGCCGCCAAGCCGTTCGGCCAGCGCCAGCGCAAGGGCCGACTTGCCGCTGGCGGTCGGCCCTGCGATAAGCACGGCCTTCTTCATTGCAGCGTCCACGCATGACTCATGTCGCGACCCTCATCGCCGCCCCCGATACGCGCCTGACGGACGAGCGGATCGCGCATGCGCGCGCCGCGCTCCCGCAGGCCACCGATATACAATGGTTGGCGAACGGCGTAGCAGCCGATATCGGCTTCATGCCGGGCGCCGGCGCCGACATCCGGGCCTTGAGCGAGCACCTGCGCACCGCGCTCGACGGCGCCGCAATCGACATCGCCATCCAGCCGCTCGCCGATCGCCGCAAGAAGCTGCTCGTGGCCGACATGGATTCCACCATGATCGGTCAGGAATGCATCGACGAACTGGCCGATCTCGTCGGGCTCAAGGCCCATGTTTCGGCCATCACCGAACGCGCGATGCGCGGCGAAATCGCCTTCGAGCCGGCCCTGCGCGAGCGCGTCGCGCTTTTGAAGGGCTTGCCAGTTTCGGTCGTGGACGACGTGATCGCCAATCGCATCACGCTGACGCCGGGCGCGCGGACGCTGGTCGGTACGATGCGCGGCCACGGCGCCCATACGGTGCTGGTGTCGGGCGGATTCTCGCTGTTCACCCGCGAGATCGCGGAGATGATCGGGTTCGACGAGAACCATGCCAACACCCTTCTGGTCGAGAACGACACGCTGACCGGGATGGTCGAGGAGCCGATCCTCGGCCGCGAGGCCAAGCTCGATACGCTGCTCGAAGTGGCGCGCTATATGCAATTGCCGCTGACGCAAACCATTGCCGTGGGCGACGGCGCCAACGATCTCGCGATGATCGGGCGTGCCGGGCTCGGCGTCGCCTACCATGCCAAGCCGGCCGTGGCCGAAGCCGCCGATGTCAGGATCGACCATGGCGACCTGACCGCGCTTCTCTATCTGCAAGGCTATCGGCGCGACGAATTCGTGGAGGAATAGCGAGGTGCCGTTCCGGGCCGCGGACATCAAGTCCGCGAACCCGGAATCCAGAGTGCGATGGCTGCTTATTGCAGGCTCAGCGTCACGAACCGCAATTCGCCTTCGGGGTTGGCGACCAGCAACAGCGCGAGCTTGCGGCCATCCTTTTTCAGCTTCTCGATCCGCTTCTGGAAGTCGTCGGTGGTGCCGATCGCTTCCTGCGCCACTTCGACGATGGTGTCGCCGGCGCTGAGCCGCTTCTCGGCCGCGGCCGAGTTCTGGTCGATGCCGGTGATCACCACGCCCTTGACGCTGTCCTTGATCTTGTAGCGCTTGCGGAGCTCGGGCGAGATATTGGCAAGGTCGAGCCCGAGCGCCTTCTGCACCACGGTCTTGTCGTCGGGCTTGGCGTCGCTCTGCACCGAGGCGGGACGCGCCTTCTCCGCATCCTCCAGACGGCCGAGCTTCACCGTCTTCTTCTCTTCCTTGCCCTTGCGGAGCACGATGACTTCGACGTCCTTGCCGACCGGCGTATCGGCGACGATACGAGGCAGGTCGCGCATCTCCTTGATGTCGCGGCCGTCGAAGCGGATGATGATGTCGCCGGCCTCGATGCCGGCGGGCTTGGCCGGGCCTTTTTCATCGACGCCCGCAATCAGCGCGCCGCGGGCCTGTTTCAGCCCGAGGCTCTCGGCGATGTCGTCTGTCACCTGCTGGATGCGCACGCCGAGCCAGCCGCGCCGCACTTCCTTGAACTCGCGCAATTGATCGATCACGGTCATCGCGACCTTGGACGGCACGGCGAAGCCGATGCCGATCGATCCGCCCGAGGGCGAAATGATCGCGGTGTTGATGCCGATCACCTCGCCTTCGAGGTTGAACAGCGGACCGCCGGAATTGCCGCGGTTAATGGCGGCGTCGGTCTGGATGTAATTGTCATAGGGGCCGGACTGGATGTCGCGGTTGCGCGCCGACACGATGCCCGCGCTGACAGAGCCGCCCAGGCTGAACGGATTGCCGATCGCGATCACCCATTCGCCGAGCCGCAGTTTGTCGGAATCGCCGAACTTGACCGCCTTCAGCGGCTTCTCCGGCTTGACCTGCAAAAGCGCGAGATCGGTCTTGGGATCGCGGCCGAGGACTTCCGCCTTCAGGCGCGATCCGTCGTTGAATATGACGTTGATCTCTTCGGCATCCGCGATGACGTGATTGTTGGTGACCACGAGGCCGTTCGGATCGATGACAAAGCCGGACCCGAGCGAGGAGGTGCGGCGCGGCGCGCGATTTTCGCCCTGACCGCCGGGACCGCCCGGACCACCGCGGCGGTTCTCGAAAAAGTCCTTGAAGAATTCCTCGAACGGCGAGCCGGGAGGAACCTGCGGCGATTGTTCCTCTCCGCGCCGCTCCGGCCGCTCCGGCTGGCGAGGCCCACCGGGCCGCACCTGAGCCTCGACCCGCTGCGAGGTCGAGATATTCACGACCGCGTCGATGACGGATTCCGCTACGTCGGCGATTTTCTCCGGTCCGCGCGCCTGCGCAGAAACCGAAAGTACCGGCAGCATCACCAACGCCGCAGCCATTCCGGCGAGAGCCGGCCGAAACGCTTTGAAAATCATTGCGATAGGAGCCGTCATGGCTGCCAATTCTCCTGCAGATCGTGTTTCAGACTGCCCATCTCGCAGCGCTGAAGCAAGGATAATACCGAGAACCAACGGGGACGTGATTTTGCGGCGCAAATGCGGCCCTCACCGCATAAACACCGCTCAGCCCCGAATGAGCCAGATCACCGCGATTCCGATCAATGCGGAACCGATCCCGACCGAGCGCAGGACATGGTCCGGGGTTTCGAGCACGTGCGCCATGGCCTGTTTTGCGGCGCCAGGAAACGCCGCAAACATCAGCCCCTCAAGAACGAGCACCAGCCCGATCGCAACGATAAAGTCCCACATCCCCCGCTTCTATCGATCGTGCGCAGCTCAATTCGCTGCCGCGTTCGGCGAGCCCGGCGTGGCCGGAGCCTTTGGCGGCGTCACGTTCGGCATCTTGCCAGACGGATCGACAAAATAGCGGAAGAATTCCGAATCCGGCTTTAACACCATCCGGGTATCGTTGTTGCCGAGGCCGGATTCATAGGCCTGCATCGAACGATAGAAGGCGAAAAAGTCGGGATCCTTGCTGTAGGCCTCGGCGAAGATCCGGTTGCGGGTCGCATCGCCCTCACCGCGGATCTGCTCGCCCTTGGCATTGGCCTCGGCCAGCAGCACGGTGACCTCACGATCGGCGCGCGAGCGGATTTCCTGCGCCCGTTGCGAGCCTTGTGCACGGAACTCGGCAGCTTCACGCTGACGCTCGGTCTGCATGCGCTGATAGACCGCCTGGCTGTTGGCGTCGGGCAGGTCGGCACGCCGGATCCGGACGTCGACCACGTTGATGCCGTAGCGCTGGGCCTCGCGATCGAGCTGCTCGCGGATGCGCCGCATCAACTCGTCACGCTCGTCGCGCACCACGCTCTGGAACGAGGATTCGCCGAGCACGCGGCGGAGCGCCGCGTTGAGGAGGGTCGCCAGCTGCGAATTTGCGGCCGGGACCGTGCCGATCGCCTGATAGAAGCGCAGCGGATCGACGATCTTGTAACGGGCGAAGGCATCGACCACGAGCCGCTTCTGGTCGGAGGCGATGATTTCCTGCGCCGGATTCTCAAGATCGAGGATGCGCTTGTCGACATAGACGACGTTGTCGATGAACGGCGCCTTGAAATGCAGACCGGGTTCGGTCACCACCCGGATCGGATTTCCGAGCCGGATGACGATCGCCTGGCGCGTTTCGTAGACGGTGAACAGGGCGCTGTAGCCGACAAAGGCTGCAACCACCGCAAGGACCAGCAGCACGCCGCCCGCAATACCGAGTTTCATGATGGCCTCCTAGCGGCGCTGCGCTTGCGGTTGCTGCTGCTGCGGCTGTGCGGGCCGCGGCCGGTTCTGATCGAGCGACAGATACGGCACGACGCCCGAACCGCCGGAGCCGGTGCCCGGATCAAGGATGATCTTGTCGGTGCCGCTCAGGAGCCGCTCCATGGTTTCCAGATAGAGCCGCTGGCGCGTGACTTGCGGCGCCTTGGCGTATTCCTGGTACACCTGATTGAAGCGCGAGGTTTGACCCTGGGCTTCGGCGACCGCCTGCTCGCGATAGGCTTCCGCATTCTGCAGGATCTGCGCGGCACGGCCGCGGGCTTCCGGCACCACGCGGTTGGCATAGGTCTGCGCCTCGTTCTGCGCGCGTTCGAGGTCGGCGCGCGCCGCCTGAACGTCGCGGAAGGCGTCGATCACCTGGGCCGGCGGGTCGACCTTCTGCAACTGGACCTGCGTGATCAGGATGCCCGAATGATACTCGTCGAGCGTCTTCTGCATCAGATCATGAACCGCGTTCTCGATGTTCTGACGGGCTCCGGTCAGGATCGGCTGGATGTTGGAGCGGCCGACCACTTCGCGCATCGCGCTTTCGGCGACAGCTTTCACGGTGCCTTCCGGATACTGGATGTTGAACAGGAACTGGCCCGCGCCCTTGTCCGGCTTGATCTTCCACAACACGGCGAAGTCGACATCGACGATATTCTCGTCGCCGGTCAGCATCAGGCTTTCTTCCGGCACGTCGCGGGTCGTGGTGCCGCGCCGCGCATCGTCGACGATGCGCATGCCGACATCGATGCGGTTGATGCGTTCGATATTGACCTTCTGGACCGCGCCGATCGGATAAGGCCAGGTGTAACCCCAGCCCGCGGGTGCATCGCGCACATACTTGCCGAAGCGCATCACCACGCCGAGTTCGCCGGGCTGCACCACGAAGAATCCGGAAATGCCCCACAGGAACAGCGCCGCAAGCAGCGCGACGACGACGCCGATCTTGCCGCCGAAGCTACCGCCCGGAAGCACCGTCTTCAGCTTGTCCTGGCTGCGCCGGAGCAAATCCTCCAGATCCGGCGGCTGCGCTCCGCCGCTCGGCTGTGGCCCCGAACCCCAAGGTCCCTTCGGCCCCGAACCCCACGGGCCGCCACCACCGCCCTGATTACTCCACGGCATCTTGATCCTCCTTGGCGCAGCCGATCGGTCTGTCGCCCATGTTCCGCGGGGTTATAGGGGACCACCCAGTCCCTTACAACGCGCGCTCATGCCGCGCCGGCACGCTGATAATGAACAATAGTAAAGCCATATTCGTCGTCCGGCCCCTTAGGCTGCGGCAGCCGTTCGGCTTCGCGCCAGACCGCGGGGTCGAGATCGGGGAAATAGGTATCCCCCACCGGTTTTGCATGGACCAGCGTCAATATGATGCGATCTGCCAGGGGCAGGGTCTGGGCGAAAATCTCGGTCCCGCCGATCACCGCGATCGTATCGGCGCCGCGCCGCAGCGCGTCGCCCCGCGCCGCCGCGAGCGCCGGTTCGACGCCGGGCGCCACCAGAATGCCGGGGGCGGCAAAGTCGGGCCGCCGCGTGATGACGATATTGGTCCGTCCGGGAAGCGGCTTGCCGATCGAGTCATAGGTCTTGCGACCCATCACCACCGGCCGATCCATGGTGACGCTCTTGAAAAATTTCAGGTCGGACTTGATGCGCCACGGCAGCTTGTTGTCGCGCCCGATCACACCGTTTTCGGCGACCGCAACGACGAGGACGATGGCAATCCCGCGCGGCCGCGTCGCGCCTTCGGTCACACCGCAACCTCGGCCTTGATGTGCGGATGCGGGTCGTATCCCGTCAGGGCAAAATGCTCATAGCGGAACGCGAAAATGTCGCGCACCGAAGGATCGATCGTCATCACCGGCAACGCGCGCGGACTGCGCGACAATTGCAGCGCCGCCTGCTCGCGATGATTGAGATAAAGGTGCGCGTCGCCGAGCGTATGAATGAATTCGCCGGGCTTCAGCCCTGATACCTGCGCGACCATCATCGTCAGCAAGGCATAGGACGCGATGTTGAACGGCACGCCGAGGAAGATGTCGGCCGAGCGCTGATAAAGCTGGCACGACAGTCGGCCTTCCGCGACATAGAACTGGAACAGGCAGTGACAGGGCGGCAGCGCCATCCTGCCGATATCGGCGGGATTCCATGCCGTGACGATCAGCCGGCGGGAATCCGGATTGCGCTCGAGATCGCGCATCAGGTTCGCGATCTGGTCGATCGTTCCGCCATCGCGTGACGGCCAGGAACGCCATTGCGCGCCATAGACCGGACCGAGATCGCCGCGCTCGTCCGCCCATTCGTCCCAGATGGTGACGCCGTTGTCGCGCAGATATTTGACGTTGGTGTCGCCGCGCAGGAACCACAGCAATTCGTGGATGATGGATTTGACGTGGAGCTTCTTGGTGGTGACGAGCGGAAAGCCCTCGCGCAGATCGAAACGCATCTGATGGCCGAACACCGACAATGTACCGGTGCCGGTGCGGTCGCGCTTCTCCACGCCATCCCGCAGGACGTGTTCCATCAGATCGAGATATTGCTTCATGCCGCAGCCTGTCCGTTGCGGATCAACTTAAGCATCCGGCCGCCCGCGCGAAAGCAGTTCGCCGGAGCCAACCTGAAGCCTGCACAACAAATCCGGACTGCGGCGAGCCTATCCGATTCCCGGCACGAAAAAGGGCGACCAGACCTGGCCGCCCCTTCCCGTCATGCATCCGGTGCAAATGGTTACTGGGTAATGCCCGAGGCCTTGATCACCGGGGTCCAGCGGTTGATCTCGCTGTCGACGAGCTTGTTCAGGGCTTCCTGGCCGCGACGGTCCGGGCCGGGAATGTCGCTCCCGAGGTCAAGCAGACGCTTGCGCACGCCTTCGTCGTCGAGTGCCTTGGACAGCGCGTCCGACAGCTTGTCGAGCGCCTCCTTCGGGGTGCCCTTCGGCGCGAACAGCGCGTTCCAGGCCGACACCTGGAAGGCCGGCAATCCGGCTTCCTTGGTGGTCGGGACGTCAGGCAAAGCCGGGTTCCGCTCCGGGGTGCCGATGCCGTAGGCCTTGATGTTGCCCGCCTTGATCTGCGGGACGAGGTTCACGATCTGGTCGCACATGTAATCGACCTGGCCGCCAAGGAGGGCGTTCAGCGCCGGCCCGGTTCCCTGGAAGGGGATGGCGGTCGGCTTCACGTCGAGCACGGAATTCAGGAGGAGGCAGCTCGTGAACGACACCGAGCCGACGCCGGCATGCGCCGCATTCACCTTGTCGACATTGGCTTTCACATAGGCGGCGAATTCCTTCAGGTCCTTGGCCGGAAAGTCCTTCTTGGCCACGATCAGCACGGGCGTGCCCGCGGCAAGACCGATGGGCTCGAAATTCTTGAGCGGGTGATAGGCGAGCTTGGGATACAGCGCGACCGCCGCCGCATGGGTTCCCATGTGCCCCATGATGATGTTGTAGCCGTCGGCATTGGCCCGCATCGCACGGGTCGCCCCGGTGGTGCCACCGGCGCCGACCACGTTTTCGATCACGATCTGCTGGCCCAGCGTCTTCGACATATGGTCGGCAACGATGCGCGCCACGATGTCGGTCGGGCCGCCGGCCGCGAACGGCACGATCATGGTGATGGGGCGGGAGGGATAGCTCTGCGCCTGCGCGGGCAAGCCCTGCGCGGCGAGGGCCACAACGCCGGCCACGAGGCCGGTCAGGCGTGACAGCATACGCATTCTGAAGATCTCCACACTGGCGTTTCCTAGGATCCCGGACCGTTGGGGCGCCCGGGTAGATGGATTTCGGGCGGCGTTTCACCGAAACGCCGCCCGAAATCAAGTCAGACATTCGTTGAGAGCCGGCCTTGAGCCTCCTCAACCCTCCTCGACGAACACCTCGTCGCGCTTCTTGCGCATCATCGGCAGGACCGCGATGACGAGCAGGATGGCCGACACGATCAGCAATCCGGCCGAAATCGGACGCTGCAGGAACACCATCGCATCGCCGCGCGCGATCAGCATGGCGCGGCGCAGGTTCTCCTCCATCAGCGGGCCGAGCACGAAGCCGAGCAGCATCGGGGCCGGCTCGAAATCATGCTTCACCAGCCAGTAGCCCACGAGGGCGAAGGCCGCGGTGAGATAAACGTCGGTCGGCGAGTTGTTCACCGAATAGACGCCGATGCAGCACACGATCAGGATCAGCGGATACAAGAGGCGATAGGGCACCCGCAGCAGCCGCACCCAGAGGCCGACCATCGGCAGGTTGATCACCACCAGCATCAGGTTGCCGAACCACATCGAGGCGATCATGCCCCAGAACAGTTCGGGCTGCTTGGTCATGACCTGCGGACCGGGCACGATGCCGTGGATGGTCATCGCGCCGACCATCAGCGCCATCACCGGGTTCGGCGGAATGCCGAGGGTCAGCAGCGGGATGAAGGAGGTCTGCGACGCCGCATTGTTCGCAGTTTCAGGACCGGCGACACCTTCGATGGCGCCACGGCCGAACTTCTGCGGATATTTCGAGAGCTTCTTCTCGAGGGTGTAGGAGGCGAAGGCCGCGATCACCGAACCGCCGCCCGGCAGAATGCCGAGCGCCGAGCCGAGGATCGTGCCACGTCCGATCGCCGGCGCCGCGGCGATGAGATCTTCGCGTGTCGGCATCAGGCCGGTGATCTTGGCCTGCACGATGTCGCGGTTATGCTCGACCTCGAGATTGCGCAGCACCTCGGCAAAGCCGAACACGCCCATCGCGATCACGACGAAGCCCAGTCCGTCGGCCAACTCCGGAATGTTGAAGTTCAGGCGGCCCGCGCCGGTTTCGAGATCGGAGCCGATCATCGACAGCACGAGGCCGACGAGGATCATGGCGATGGCCTTCACCACCGAACCCTTCGCCAGCACCACGGCGAAGATCAGGCCGAGCACCATCAGCGAGAAATACTCGGCTGGCCCGAACAGCAGCGCGATACTGGTCAGCGGCGCGGCGGCAGCCGCGATGATGACGGTCGCCACGCAGCCGGCAAAGAACGAGCCGATGGCCGAGATGGCGAGAGCGGGGCCCGCACGGCCCTGTTTCGCCATCTGGTGACCGTCGAGCGTTGTCACCACGGACGCAGATTCGCCTGGAATGTTCACCAGGATGGCCGTCGTCGAGCCGCCATACATCGCGCCGTAATAGATGCCGGCGAGCATGATCAGCGCGCCCACTGGCGGCAGGCCATAGGTGATCGGCAATAGCATGGCGATGGTCGCGACCGGACCAAGGCCGGGGAGGACGCCGATCAGCGTTCCCACCAGCGCGCCGATGAGACACAGCAACAGGTTCTGCGGGCTCGCCGCAACGCCGACGCCAAACGCAAGGTTATTGAGAAGATCCCACATGACAGATCACCGCGGCCAGAGCTGCATAGGAAGGTTCAGGCCGTACACAAACAGCGCGATACTGGCGGCGGTCAGAAGCGCCGACCATACCGCCGATTCCACCCAGCGCACCTCCTTCGAGGCGGCCGAAGCGATCATCAGCGTCACGAATGCCGAGATGACCAGGCCCAACGGGCGGACCGTGGCGCCGAAAAAGACCACCGAGGCGATAAACAGCACCGGAGCCCGAATGCCCCATCGTTCGAGCGGGGGCCCGTGCGAGATCAGCCCATTGATCATGATGATGACCGCCACTGCCGCCAGCAATCCGCCGAACAGCCGGGGCGCGGTTCCTGGCCCGAAGGCAAACCCTCGCATCCCGGGAAGGTCGGAGCCCGCATAGAGCGAGAACAGCGCGAAGAGCAAAACCGCGACGCCGCCCCAAAAGTCCTGCGGATTTCGAATAGGCCCCGTTGCCTGCGGTGCGCCCTCGGCCATACGCCCTCCCACGCTCGTACTTCTACAGTGGTCCCCTCTCGGGTCTTTCGCCCAAGCTGAGACCTTTGTCTAGCAAATCGCTCGCCGGAACAATAAGAAACAGTGGAGTTGACAGGTTGCGCACCGCGATCCGGTACAGAATTTGGGGTGCCGTTCCGTTTAGGGAATGCATACGCGGCAAGGTTGCCTTGCGTATGTGCACAACAACCAGATCGCTCGTCGCTTGATGCGAACAGGATCGCCTTCGCCCGCTCCGAATGGGAGGGCCGGATCGCGGAACCGCGCAGAGGGCCCGACGCGAGGTCCTCCGAAAATAGGATTTTTTTCGTGGGAAGCGCCGGCGCTCTTCCCTCCCCGGCGCCGCCAACCTATATTCGGCGGGCCGGCGCAAGCCGGCTATGGCGATAAACGGACTTCGCAATAAACCTTTCGGACCCGGGGGCAGTGCCCGGCGCCTCCACCACCAGCGGCTCGTCAGACGCGCCGCTGCTGATGGGGGCGATACAGGATCGACGAGGGCGTAAAGGTTGTTCTTTCGCTCGGCATGGTATCCACCGTTATCGGGCCAAACGTATAGTTGCCAACGACAACTATGCTCCGGTTGCTCAGGCTGCGTAACGCAGTCTGTAAGACCGACTTAAAGCCCTGGCGGGTTTAGCTCCGTCAGGCGGGGTTCGGAGGCACCTGGCAACAGAAGCCTCCACTTTCCCATGCCTGCGGACCTTCCGCGATGCCTGCCCACGGGCTGACGGACGGGCTCGGCCGGGCTACCATTGCAGGCGATTCTTGAGCTTGGCTCTCTGGTGCAATCAGCGATGGCGATCGACCATATCCGTTACGACCTTCTCGCCCAGGATGCGCTGCGCGGACTGGTGCGCAAGGTGCTCGCTGACGCCGCCAAGAGCGGATTGCCGGGCGAGCATCACTTCTCGATTTCGTTTCGAACCGACGCCGAGGGCGTGAAGATGTCGCCGCGGCTGCGGGAGCAGTTCCCGCACGAGATGACGATCATCCTGCAATATCAGTTCTGGGATCTGAAGGTCACCGATACCGGCTTCGAGGTCGGATTGTCGTTCGGCGGCGTCCCGGAAAAGCTTGGCATTCCGTTCGCGGCGATCAAGAGCTTCTTCGATCCGTCCGTGCAGTTCGGCCTGCAATTCGAAACCATCGAAGCCGAAGCGGCGCCGGCTGCCGATCAGCCCGCGGCCACGGCGACGGCCGAGGCGACGCCCGTCGAGATCACGCCGGCGCCGGCCGCCCCGAAGAAGGCCGAAGCGGAAGCCGACAAGCCGTCCGGCGAAGTGGTCCGGCTCGATCGTTTCCGCAAGAAATAATCTCCATCAATTCCAGGCAATCCCGTCTAGGTGAGCGCCGCGCGCAACGCTACACTTGCGCGCATGGCCAGCAAACCAACCAAGACGCAGACCCGCAGCGAGACCGACAGTTTCGGTCCGATCGATGTCCCGGCGGATCGATACTGGGGCGCCCAGACCCAGCGCTCGCTGCAGAATTTCCGGATCGGCGGCGACCGCATGCCGGAGCCGCTGATCCGCGCCTTCGGCATCGTCAAGCGCGCGGCGGCGGAAACCAACATGGCGCTCGGCGTGCTCGACAAGAAGCGCGGCAACGCGATCGTCGCTGCGGCGCAGGAAGTGATCGACGGCAAGCTGTCGGACGAATTTCCGCTGGTGGTCTGGCAGACCGGCTCCGGCACACAGACCAACATGAACCTCAACGAGGTCATCGCCAATCGCGCCAACGAAATGCTCGGCGCGCCGCTCGGGTCGAAATCGCCGGTGCATCCGAACGACGCCGTCAACATGAGCCAGTCGTCGAACGACAGCTTCCCGACCGCGATGCATATCGCCGCGGCGATGGAGATCACCAATACGCTGTTGCCCGCGCTCGACCATCTGCATCAGGCGCTTCACGCCAAGGAGAAGGAATTCGCGCGGATCGTGAAGATCGGCCGCACCCATACGCAGGATGCGACGCCGCTCACACTCGGGCAGGAATTTTCCGGCTATGCCGCGCAGCTCAAATTCGGGATCGAGCGCATCAAGCTTGCGGTCAAGCAATTGTATCCGCTCGCGCAGGGCGGGACCGCGGTCGGCACCGGACTGAACGCGCATCCGAAATTCGCCGCGGCCTTCGCCAAACGCGCGGCCGTCATCACCGGCCTGCCCTTCGTCAGCGCGCAGAACAAGTTCGAGGCTCTCGCGGCGCACGACGCCTATGTGTTCGTGCATGGCGCGCTGAATGCGATGGCGACCGGTCTGTTCAAGATCGCGAACGACATCCGCCTGCTCGGCTCGGGTCCGCGTTCGGGACTTGGCGAACTGATCCTGCCCGAGAACGAGCCGGGTTCGTCGATCATGCCCGGCAAGGTCAATCCGACCCAGGCCGAAGCGCTGACCATGGTGTGTTGCCAGGTGTTCGGCAATCACACCACCATCACCGTTGCGGCGAGCCAGGGCCATTTCGAACTGAACGTGTTCAAGCCGGTGATCGCATTGGCGATGCTGCAATCGATCCGGCTGCTGGCGGACGCGTCACGGTCCTTCACCGACAATTGCGTGGTCGGCATTCGCGCCAACGAGGATCGCATTCGCGAATTGATGGAGCGTTCGCTGATGCTGGTGACGGCGCTGGCGCCGAAGATCGGCTACGACAACGCCGCCAAGGTCGCCAAGCGGGCGCACCAGAATGGGACCACGCTGAAGCACGAGGCGGTCACCGGCGGTTTCGTCAGTCAGGACGAATTTGAGCGCCTGGTCCGTCCCGAGCGCATGATTCGACCGGGATGAGCGCTGACAGCGCATTTGCAGCATTTTTTGCTGGCGCATTCACGTTCAGAACGCGGCTTGAACCGCTGACAACTCCATTTTCTGTTCGTTGCCAATTCCGCCTTGCCGTCGCCACGCTAATGGCGCAATCAACAGCCGGTATGTGCGCATAGATTTGGGCCCGAGGGGGTCCAAAGATAGCCGGTCTAACACCGGGTCTTTGATGGGCGACGTCTTGAATCTTCGGCTGGCGCGGAAGAAACGCGATCGGCAGCGTGAAGCGGATAACGCTGCTGCGCGTCGACTATCTTTTGGTCGATCCAAGGCGGAGCGCAAGATAGAAGGGGCGCAACGTGACAAGTCTGCAAGCAATCTCGACCGCCACCGGATTGGAAGCGGAGAGGCCAATGAAGTCGCCGGTCGTGAAACGATCGATCGTGATCGCCGGTCACAAGACGAGCGTCAGTCTTGAAGACGCGTTCTGGAAAGGTCTGAAAGAGATCGCCGACGGCCGCAACATGACGCTGTCGGACATTGTCGCCAGCATCGACTCGCAACGGCGGCACGGCAACCTGTCGTCCGCGATCAGATTATTCGTACTCGACCATTATCGCGGGCAGTCTCTCGACAGGGATACACGCCGCTAGGCGGCGAGCCTTATGGGCTCTGCCTGAACCATTCGTTCGTCATTCCGGATCGTCGGGCGCGCCAGAGCCTGGGGGACTTTCCGGAACGGCGGCGAAGGCGGGGCGCGCAGTCAGTACAGCAGTCAGTCCAAACGCCTCTCTCTGTGTACGATCGCCTTAGAAAACCGGCCGCACGCCTTGCGGCGGGCTTGGCCGCTGCTGTGGCGGCGACCCGATCGGAGTCGGGAACGGATTGGCCGTCGCTGGACGCTGCGGCTCTATTCGCTGTGACTCGATGCGGGGCTCTCGCGGCTGCGGCAGGATGCGCCGGCGCTCACCGGGCGCAGGTCTGATCTCGACGGCAGGCGGCAACGGTTGCGCCGGTTGAAGAGCCGGCGGCTTGCGGCGCTCGGGCGGCGTCACGCGCGCTTCAGGCTTTTGCGGTTCGGCCTCTTTTTGCGGAGGCGGCGGCGCCTGTTCGACCGCGCGACCCTGCTCGATCGCTTCGATCCGCTTGGTCTGCCGTTCCACCGAATGCAGAGCCAGCCAGCCGGTCAGCGCCGACACATCGAGCGAGCGCTGAGGCGCTGAGGACGGCCCGCGCAATTGCACTGCGATTTCGGGCTGCAATGTCGTGCCGTCGGCCGGACCCGTCATCGCCATGCGAAGATCGATCCGCGAATTGGAAAAGTCGTAGGAGCCGCTCACCGCAAGATCGGCCGTCTCCGCGCGCGCCTTGAAGGTGTCGATCCGCGCCACGCCCGCCGCGATCGTCAATCCTGCTTGCGCCTGCGGGACCACCAATGGCCCGGCGTCGAGAGCGCTGCTGGCGAGTTCGCGGACACGGGGAGCATCGACGGGAAGTCCCTGATCGACCTTGGCGATTGCGGTCGCGAACACCCTGGGGTCGAGTGAGGCGATCCGTGCATGCTCAAGCGTCAGCGTGCCGGAACCATTGAGCGACCCGACAAGCGCGCGGGGTGACCGTCCGAGGCCTTCGAATTGCACGGACAGGGCGGCCTGGCCAGTCAGCGGGGCTGCGCCATCGCCAAACAGCAATTGCGTGGCATCGGCGTCAGCGAGCGCGATGCGGCCTTGCAGACCAATCGCGTCCGGCGCGCGCCGGATCGTGATTTCGCCCGACACCTGACCGCCGAGAACTTCGCCCGCGATATTCTCGACAATGAGCTGCGCGTCGTCGAACCGCAGCATCGACCGGAACTTCGACGCCTGAAGCGACGGCGTCAGGGCAGCTTGCGCGGCGCTCACATTCACGCGTCCGGAGAGCTTCGGCAAGGCCGGCACTGCAAAGGGCGTCTCGCTCCAGAGTGCATCGCTTTTGGCTGCGCGCTTTGCGCCGAATGCAGTCGCGGCGACCGCGGCGAGATCCACCCGATCGGTGCGCAGCTCGCCATCGATCCCGAACGGATCGCTGAAGACGAGGCCAAGCCGGCCTCGCACCGTAGAGCCGGCAATGGTCGCGGACATGTCGTCAAGCCGCATCCCGGAGCCGTCGCGCACAAGCCTGGTCTTGAGTGCAACCGGAATAGCGGCTGCCGCGCCGGGAAGAACGACATCGGCGGTGCCGATCGTGACGTCCATCGATCCCTGTCCGGCCTCCGGTCCCAAGGGACGAACGGTTCCGTTCGCTCGCATGTCGAGATTGGCCGAGACGATGCGGGTGTCGATCGCGACATCGCCCGCAAGCGCGCCCTTCATCGAAAAGGTAATGGTGCCGGGCTGCTTCGGGACGGAGACAACGCGTTCGGCTGCCACAAGCCTGAGCAATGCATTGACGTCGCCGGAATTCAGCACACCGTCCAGCGTGACATTCGCCTTGTCCGGCTCGGTCCATTGGCCAGCGAGCACGGAATTCAGCCTGACGTCGACGCCGCCCAGCGGGCCTTCGAGCGTCAACGTCAAGCGGCTGTCGCCGGAGTTGCCCGCCGGCTCGACCGTCACCTTGCCGGCGAGCTTTCCGGGAATGGCCGATTGAGCGACGCGCTGCAACGTTTCGGAAACGGAGGCTGGCGCGGTCTTGGCGAGAGCCGCGAGCTGTTGCGGATCACGAAGCGTGACCCCGAACGCCACCGAGCCGCGACGCGCTTCGACGTCCACACTGCCCTTGCTGTCGAGAGCGATGCCGCCGATGCTTTCGACCGCGAGCCTGTCGATCGTCAGCTTGCCGGCCTTCATCGTCAGCCTGACGTCCACGCCGTCGCCGTCGATCCCGCGAAACCGCAAACGCTTGAAGGCAAGCGCGAGCGAAGCATCGCCCGGCCGATCGACATTGATCGGGAACCCGAGAGAGCCGGCCGCATCGATCCAGCCATCGAGGTCGAACTCATCGGCGCGGAGCGATGCCGCCAATCGCGGCGGCTCCGAATCTTTGGCAAAGACATAAGAGAGATCGCCATCGACGCTCTTGCGGTCGAACTCCGCCTGCATGCCCGCGATCGCGATCTTGTCCGTGCCAATAGTAACGTCACCGCGAAACCGGAGCGGTCGCGCCGGCAAAAGGCTTGCTCCAGGCTTGCCGTCGAGCCATTCGGCAAACGCGCGCGGATCGGTCGAGGTCACGGATACGGGGCCGGCAAAGGCGAGACGGTCATCGGCCTTGTCGATCCGGCCGCTCGCCTGAATCTGCGTGAAGCCCGGCGCACGCACTTCGAAGCCGGTCAGGATCATCTGCCCGCGATCGAATTCAACGTCGCCACGAATATTCTGCAGGCTGGCGCCGCCCAAGGTTAGGGAGTCTATGCCAAATCCCACCTGGGTCGGGATCGGCGGCCCGATGATCCGTTCCGCCGCCGCAACCAAGGCGGCCAGCGCCCCGCGCGGCGCCTGCCCCGCCGCGTCGCCACCGCCAAGAAGCTTGTCGGCATCGAGGGTCCGCGCCGAGAGCACGGCATCGAGCCGCGGATGCGCGCCGAACCTCGCTTCCGCGGTGCCCTGCAATTTCAGCGCACGCTCCTCGGGGCCGTATTGATATTCGACCTGTTCGAACAAGGCCGAAGCGGCATTCGCCTTCACCCGCGCCGTGATGCGCCAGGGCTCGGCGATATCGCCCTTGTCGCCCTTGAGCGGAACGCGGCGCGCGATGATCGCCGTTCCGTCGAAACGCGGCACGCCACCCGTCGCGGTCAACACCCCTTCCGCCTCAGCGGACACCGGACGATCGGCCGGATCGATCACGAGCTTGATGCGCGAGCCGTTCGCTTCCGGCCGCGCGGTTGCGATCCGGTAGCCGAACAGCGCTCCGTCCATCACGAAGGCGCCCTCGCCGCGGATCGGACCCGGTAACGCGCGCACCTCTCCGGTGAACCAGAGCTTGTTCAGCGCAGCGCTGGTTCCGCTCGCGGCGTCGGTGAACAGGACGGTCGCATCCTCGACCACGAACTTGTCGATCGAGAGCGCCTGGGTGTCGATGCCGGCCAGCGCATTGGGCAGGAGCGCCTGTCCGTCCGGGGTCAGGGACACCCGCATTTCGGGAGCGATCAAGCGCATTTCGACCGCCCGCAGCTTCCCGGACAACAGCGGCGGCAACGCGAATTCTATGCCGAGCGCCTTGGCGCGCAGGGTCTGCGGGTCACCGGGTTGGCCGATCTCTATGCCGGACAGCACCAGGGATGGCGACGGCAAGAGCCGCACATCCATCGTCCCCGATACCCGCACCGGAAGCCCGATCGCCTGACTCGCCTGTTGTTCGAAGGTCGCCCGCTGCGCGTTCCAGTCAACGAAATACGGCCCGAACAGTGCCGCGAGCAGGGCAAGGATCGCGGCAATCGCCAAGGTCAGCAGAGTCGCCTGCACGGGTCCACCTGAGTCTTCCGCTACAAAACATGACCCCGCCTATTGCGCACTGCAAGGCAGAGGCTGTCGCAGGACCGGCTGTTTCCGAGACGGGCCAAGAATAGCGCCGTTTGGCGGCAAATCTATGTTGCTACCGCCTGTTTCGACCGATGGAGTGCGCCCGATTTCGCGCCTCTGACGCCGTGAACGGCCCGCTCACCCCATCAGGCGCCCGGCACCAGCTTGCCCGGATTCATGATGTTGTCCGGGTCGAGCACCGCCTTGATCGCGCGCATCGCAGCGAGCGCGGGCTCGCCGTGTTCGGCAAGCAGATATTTCATCTTGCCCTGGCCGACGCCGTGTTCGCCGGTACAGGTTCCACCCATCCGCAGCGCGCGCTCGGCGAGCCGGGACAGGAATTTCTCGGTCGCCACGATTTCGTTCGGATCGTTGCCATCGACCAGAAGCGCAACGTGGAAATTGCCGTCGCCGACGTGGCCGACGATCGGACCGAGGAGACCGGTGGCCTTGAGGTCCTCCTGCGTCTCGACCACGCATTCGGCCAGCCGCGAGATCGGCACGCATACGTCGCTCGCCAGCGGCAGCGACGCCGGCCGCAGCGACTTGGCCGCCCAATAGCCGTCGTGACGGGCCTGCCAGAGGCGCGTGCGGTCTTCGGCTTTCACGGTCCATTCGAACGGGCCGCCGCCGAGATCGGCGGCGATCTCGCCGAAGCGCTGCGATTGCTCGGCAACGCCGGCCTCCGTGCCGTGGAACTCGAGAAGGAGAAGCGGGCTCTCCGGCAGTGACAGCTTCGAATAGCCGTTGCAGGCCTTCACCTGCACCTCGTCGAGCAGTTCGATGCGCGCGACCGGAATGCCGGACTGGATCGTCAGGATCGTTGCGTTGCATGCCGCTTCGACTGACGGGAACGGACAGATCGCAGCGCCAATCGCCTCGGGGATCCCGTGCAGCTTCAGCGTGAGTTCGGTGATGACGCCGAGCGTTCCCTCGGAGCCGACGATCAGCCGGGTGAGATCGTAGCCGGATGACGATTTGCGCGCCCGTGTCGAGGTGGTCATGAGCTCGCCATTGGCGAGGACGACCTTCAGCGCCATGACATTGTCGCGCATGGTACCGTAGCGCACGGCATTGGTGCCGGAGGCGCGGGTCGCGGCCATGCCGCCGAGCGACGCATCGGCGCCCGGATCGATCGGGAAGAACAGCCCCTGGTCGCGCAAATGCTCGTTCAGCATCTTGCGGGTGACGCCCGGCTCGATCACGCAATCGAGGTCCTCGGCGTGAACGGCGACGATCCGGTTCATGTCCCGGAAATCGATCGACACGCCACCCTGCGGGGCGTTGACGTGCCCTTCCAGCGATGTGCCGGTGCCGAACGGGATGACCGGCACTTTATGACGCGCGCAAATACGCACCGCCTCCTGCACGTCTGCCGTGGATTGCGGAAACACCACGGCGTCCGGCGGCTGATTTTCGATCCAGGTGGTGGTGTGGCCGTGCTGCTCGCGCACCGCCTGCGAGGTGACGAGGCGATTTCCGAAGCTCTTTGCAAGATCGCCGATCGCGGCTTCGATGGCCCGCGCGTCGCGGCGTTCGTTCGAATATTTGGCAGCGGCAACAGCCATCGGCGCCCTCTTTGGCAGTAGAGGGCGCCGACCCTAGCAGAGAGGCGGACTGCCGCAAGGCAGTGCGGCAATCCGGGCTATGCTCATCTCTCGCGGACGGCGACCGGTTGGATGAGGCGGGAGCCGAGCTTCGGTTCAGGCTGCGGCCCGCTCCACCGACCAAGGAACGGAACGATCATCGCCACCCGCTCGCGGTAGCGGCGATAATCATCCCCGAACTGCTCCACGAGGTCGCGCTCCTCGAGGAAAATGCCGATGAAGATGTAGGCCGTGGTCATCACCGCGAACAGCAGATGCCCGACCGTCATGACCGGCGCCGCCCAGAACGCGATGATGAAGCCGAGATAGATCGGGTGGCGCACCATCCTGTAGAGCGACGGCGTCTTGAAGCGCGCCTCGGACGCCGTCCGGCCGAGCAGATTGTCGAACACCTGCTGCAGGCCGAACAGCTCGAAGTGGTTGATCAGGAAGGTCGCGACGAGGACAAGCGCGATCCCCGCGATCGAGATGACCTGCACCGCGACGGCGAGCGCCGGATACGGCACCTCCCACACCACAGCCGGTATCGGCCGCCACTGCCAGAACATCAGGATCAGCACTGCGCTCGTTGCGAGAACATAAGTGCTGCGTTCCATCGCGGGCGGCACGGTGCGGGTCAGCCAGGCCTTGAAGGCGCGCCGTGCCATGCCGCTGTGCTGGACCGCGAACAGCGCGAGCAGCGACAGGTTCACCATCAGCGCTTCCGACAGCGGCACCACCGCGCCTGAATCGAGGTGCTTCGGCACCATCAACCCGGTGACGAAGCCGATCGCATAGCAGAAGGTGGCGAAGAAGATCGCGTAGGCGACGAGGCCATACAGGAAAATCAGAAGGCGTTGCAGCTTGTCCATGGGGCGTCTCCATCCAGCCGATTTATGGCCGGGGAGATAAACGCCCCCAGGGAATTGAAGAATGATCGCGCGTCCGCGCAAGTTGACCGCGCGTCCGTGCGGGTTGACCGTGCGTCCGTCGAAATTGACCAAACGTCCACGGCGGAAAGTTGCCGCATTTTTATCCAAATGCGCAAACGGCGCGCTTTCCGATTTACACCGGGCGTGCGCTGCAGCAATATTGCTGCATGCTCGATCGCACCGATTTCGAACCTGTCTTTTTTGCGCCGTTTGTTTCGTCCGTGATGCCGGTCGAACCGGCCTGGATCGATCTCAATGGCCATATGAACATGGCCTATTATCATGTGCTGTTCGACCGCGGCGTGGACGAGATGTACACCCTCGCGGGCTTCGGCTGGGACTACCTGAAGGAGCGCAACCACTCCTTCTTCACCGCCGAGGTGCACCTTCGCTATCTGCGCGAATTGAAAGACGGCGATCCGGTGCGGGTTACCTTCCAGTTGCTGGAATACGATTCAAAACGCCTGCACTTCTTTCAGCAATTGTTTCACGCGCGCGAGGGCTGGGTCGCGGCAACCTGCGAGAACCTGTCGCTGCATATCGACATGTCAGTCCGAAAGGTGGCGCCGTTTCCCGCAGACGTCGTGAAGCGTCTCTGCGACATCCGCAAATCGCATGAGCGGCTGCCCCGACCGGAGGCGGTCGGCAAGCGGATCGCGATGCCGCAAAAAGCCTGAAGCCAGTTCAATCCCGGTAGAACGGATCGTTGTCCCGTCGGGAGTCCGCCGCGCGCAAAGCCGGTTGCGCCGCGGGCCTTTCGATCGTGTCCGGGCGCGGCTTGCGTGGGGGCGGCACCTTGGCCAGCGCCCCGCGCGCTTCGTCCCCGATGATCAGGCTGCGGGCCGGACGCATCGAACCGGGCGGAGGCGGCGTATAGTCATATTTCGGGGTCGCCACGATCCAGACCGGTACGCGGTTGGGATCGGTCTTGATCTCTTCCCTGGTCTTTTCCTGACGGGCAACCTCGCCCTCGTCCGCGCGTGCCAGCACAGGCGCGTCCGCAGGCTTGCTGCGCTCAAGCGAAGAGAGTGCCGCAAAGGTCGCGCCCACCAGGGCTGCAACCGTGGCCAGGTACAGGGATATGCCGACGAGGAGCTTCATGCTCCCCCGAACGCAAATGCGAAGCCCGCGTTCCGCATCGCAGCGGCCAACACGAGAGCGTGATGCGCGACCCTCGCCCGCCCCGCAAGGCGTCGTGCTGCTTCGGGCCGACCGCATCGTGAGACACGCGACCAGTCTCCTTGACTCGTGCGGGCCCCCCGATAGGTTCCCGGCACCCAAGAAAAGCCGTGCCGAAGAACGGCACCCGGAGGATCAATGTCAGCGCCGGCCTCGCCGCTCCGTCCCGCCGATCGCCCGCGCAGCGAGCAGCCGCCGGTCATCCGCGCGCATCGCATCCCCTCGCCGAAGTCGGAGCCCTATATCTGCATGGAAGGGCCGGATGGCGCGCTGTGGTTCTGCGAAAGCGGCGCCTCCAAGATCGGACGTTTCGATCCGGCCGACGCCTCGTTCAGGGAATTCGACCTTCCGGTCGCGAATGCCATGCCGATCGGCATCACCGTCGGCGGCGACGGGAATATGTGGTTCTGCGCCAAGAAGGCGAACAAGGTCGGCCGCATCACCCTGCGCGGCGACATCACCCTGTTCGACCTGCCGACACCGAATGCGGGTCCCGACGGAACCCTGGTCGGTCCTGACGGCAATGTCTGGTTTTCTGAAACCGATGCAAACCAGATCGGCCGCATCACACCGGATGGCCGCGTCACCGAATTTTCGGCCGGCATCTCGCCAGGCGCGAAGCCGCTGTCCATCGCCGAGCGGGATGGCGCCATGTGGTTTTCGGAAGCCGCAGGCAACCGCGTCGGCCGCATCACCCTCGATGGGGTCGTCACAGAATTCCCGATCCCAAGTCACGACAGTCAGCCGCGCGCCATGGCGACGCACCCGGATGGCTCGATCTGGTTCGTGCAGACCTCGACCAATGCGCTGGGCCGCATCGATCGCGAGGGCCGCATCACCGAACACAAGGTCACGACGCCCAATTCGTCCCTGCGCGGCGTGTGCGTCGGGCCCGATGGCGATCTGTGGTTCACCGCCAACGCCGCGAACAAGATTGGCCGCATGCGCCCCGACGGCACCATGGTCGGCGAATATCCGATCCCTGTGCCGAATGCCGGAGCGCGCTGCATCTCGACGATGTCGAACGGGCGATTGTATGTCACATTGTTCGATGCCGGGATGATCGGCGAAGTCATCCCGCAGTAACTGATGGTTGGAGGAAGGCGTGGCAGTCGAGAGAATAAAATATCAGGCCGGAAACGTGGTCGGGCACGGGGCGCTGGTTTGGAATGACAAGATCACAACCAAGCGGCCGCTGCTCCTGGTGATGCCGAACTGGCTTGGCGTCACCGACACCATCATCAAGCGCGCCGAGAAGATGGCCGGCGACAAATACATCGCGTTCGTTGCCTGCATGTATGGCGAGGGCAAGACCGCGGAGGGCCCGCCGGAATCGCAGGACCTCATGATGGCGGTGCGCGCCGACCGCGTGGAAGGTCGCAAGCGCGTCAATGCGGCACTGCAGACATTGATTGCAGAGGCCGAGAAGCGCGGTATCGGCGACTCATCGAAGAAGGCAGCGGTCGGCTTCTGTTTCGGCGGTGGCAATGTGCTGGAGCTTGCACGCAGCGGTGCGGATCTCGACGCAGTTGTGTGCCTGCACGGCGATCTCGCCACCACGATGCCGGCGAAGAAGGGCGACATCAAAGCCGCGATCTTCGTCCTGCATGGCAGCAAGGACCCGGTTGCGCCGAAGGCCGATCGCGACGCGCTGGAAGCCGAACTCGATGCGGCTGAAGCCAACTGGCAGATGCTCGATTTCGGTGGCCGTCTGCATTCCTTCTCGGAGGAAGAGACCGACATGCCGGGCTTTGCCAAATTCCATCCCGGCGCCGCGCACCAGACCTATCGGATGCTCGACGACTTCATCCAGGACGCGTTCGCGAAGCGGCTGTAGTTCGCACGCGCTCGAAACGTTCAGGCTCCCCGCATATGCGGGGAGCGCATCCTCAATGAATGCCGATGGCATAGCGCGCCACTTGCCTTGCGCGCGGGATTTCGGTGCCGCGACAGAGCTTTATTTGCGCCGCTGTACCGCATTGCGGTTTGCGCGGCTTGAAGCGGCGAAAGCTGTGCCGCTATCTTGCGCAAGCACCATCGCCGACAAAAAGAAAAATCGTCCAAGGAGATAAAGCCATGATCCGCATTGCGCGCCTGTGCGCCGGCGCTTTCATTGCCGCTGCACTTTCAGTCTCGCCCACGCACGCACAAACCTACCCCGACAAGCCGATCCGGCTGATCGTGTCGATCGCGCCGGGCAGCGTCACCGACGTGATCGTCCGCGCGGCGGCGAAGGAGATCGAGCCGAAGCTCGGACAGCCTTTCGTCATCGAGAACCGCGGCGGCGCCGCCGGCATTCTCGGCGGTCAGGCCTGTGCACAATCGGCCGGTGATGGCTACACGCTGTGCGTCATCTATCACTCGACGATGTCGTACAACCCGGTGCAGTTCGACAAGCTGCCTTACAATGCCGACGAGCTCGTGCCGGTCACGCGGCTGTTCTTCCTCACCGAAGGGTTGTTCGTGAACGCAGAGCTGCCGGCGAAGACGGTGGCCGAATTGCGCACGCTCGCACAAGGAAAGCCGGACGGGCTGAATTTCGCGACGCTCGGCAATGCCTCGTTCCCGGACCTGTTCCGCGTCTGGCTCAACAATCAATGGAACACGAAGATCGTCGGCGTGCCCTACAAGGGCGGCGGACCGGCCGCGCAGGCGCTTGCTGCCAACGAGGTGCAGATGACGCGTTTCGGTGTCGGCAATTTCCGCGGCGCGATGGAGGCCGGCAAGGTGCGAATGCTTGCGATCGCCGCCGATCAGCGCTCCAAGCAATTCCCTGACGTGCCGACGCTCAAGGAAGCCGGGCTGAATTATCCCGGGCAAGGCTGGTGGGGCCTCGCCGCGCCCAAGGGCACGCCGCAGGCTATCGTCGACAAGGTCAATGCGGCCTTCGTGTCGGTGTTCGGCGATCCGAAATTCGGCGAGTTCCTGGAGAAGCAGCTGGTGGTGCCGGCCCCGACCAGCCCGGCGGAGTTCGCGAAGTTCCTGAAGGAGGACCGCAAGGCGGCCGAGGATCTGGTGAAGATCGCCAACGAGCCGCGCAAGGAATACAAGCCGCAATAAAGGACGGCAGACGATCGCAGACCATCGCAGACGCTCTGCCGAGCATCACGGGGTCGGAGGCCGAGCATCGCGGGTTAGAGGCAGACCATCCGGCGGTCGCCGTCCACAAACGGACGGCGGACCCCTCCCGTTTTGCCCTCTCAGGTGCCATGTTGGGCCTTGAGATTCGCATGGCTGAGCAAGCAAAAAGTCCAGAAAAACCGGGCCAGAAATCCGGCATTGCCGCGCGCGCGATGCAGGCGATGCAGGGTGGCCCCCTGCCCGATTACCTCAACGCCCTCAATCCGGAGCAGCGGCTCGCGGTCGAGACCCTCGACGGCCCGGTGCTGGTTTTGGCCGGCGCCGGAACCGGGAAAACGCGAGTACTTACAACGCGGATCGCCCATATCCTGCGGCTCGGACGCGCCCATCCCTCGCAGATCCTCGCGGTGACCTTCACCAACAAGGCCGCGCGCGAGATGAAGCTGCGGATCGGCGACATGGTCGGGCAGATTGTCGAAGGAATGCCGTGGCTTGGCACTTTCCACGCGATCGGCGTCAAGATTTTGCGGCGTCATGCCGAGCTGGTCGGGCTGAAGGCCAACTTCACGATCCTCGACGTCGACGATCAGATCCGTCTGATCAAGCAGCTCCTGGACGTGGCGAATGTCGACGAAAAAAGATGGCCGGCACGCATATTCGCCGGGATCCTCGACGGCTGGAAGAACCGCGGACTGACGCCGGACCAGGTTCCGGCGGGCGAAGCGATGGTCTTCGCGAACGGCAAGGGCAAGGAACTTTATGCTGCCTATCAGGAGCGCCTGAAGACGCTCAATGCCTGCGACTTCGGTGATCTGTTGCTCGAGCAGCTGCGGCTGTTCCGTCACCACCCGGACGTGCTCGCCGATTATCAGCGCCGCTTCCGCTACATTCTGGTCGACGAGTATCAGGACACCAACGTCGCGCAATATCTGTGGCTGCGGCTGCTGGGGCAGCCGCGGTCTTCGTCCTCTCACCAGTCATTGCCGGGCTTGACCCGGCAATCCATCGTTTCGCATGGCGATGGATCATCGGGTCACGACGCTCCCGCGGTGCGCCGGCCCGGTGATGGCGACGCAAAGAGCGCAGCGAGAGAAATCCGTAACATCTGCTGCGTCGGCGACGACGACCAGTCGATCTATGGCTGGCGCGGCGCCGAGGTCGACAACATCCTGCGCTTCGAGAAGGATTTTCCAGGCGCGACCGTGATCCGCCTCGAACGCAATTACCGCTCGACCGGCCATATCCTCGCAGCGGCCTCGCATCTCATCGCGCATAACGAGGGCCGGCTCGGCAAGACGCTGCGCACCGAGGACGTCCTTGGCGAGAAGGTCACCGTCACCGGCGCCTGGGATTCCGAGGAGGAAGCGCGCGCCATTGGCGAGGAGATCGAGCAGCTTCAGCGCAAGAAACACAAGCTGGATGAGATCGCGATCCTCGTGCGTGCGTCGTTTCAGATGCGCGAATTCGAAGACCGCTTCGTCACGCTCGGCCTACCCTATCGCGTGATCGGCGGCCCGCGCTTCTATGAGCGCGCCGAAATCCGCGATGCACTCGCCTATCTGCGCGTTATCAATCAGCCGGCCGACGATCTTGCCTTCGAGCGCATCGTCAATGTTCCCCGCCGCGGCCTTGGCGACGCAACGGTGAAGCAACTGCACGATTTCGCGCGCGCGAGCCGTGTGCCGCTCACCGAGGCCGCGCGCGCCATCGTCGAAACCGACGAGCTGAAGCCCAAGCCCCGCGCCTCCTTGCGCGATCTCATGACCGCGTTCGATCGCTGGCGCACACAGGCGGAACACCTGCCGCATACCGAGCTTGCCGAAATCGTGCTGGACGAAAGCGGCTACACCGAGATGTGGCAGAAGGATCGCTCAGCGGATGCCGCTGGCCGGCTCGAAAACCTCAAGGAGCTTGTGCGCTCCATGCAGGATTTCGAGAACCTCAACGGCTTCCTTGAGCACATTGCGCTCGTTATGGACCGCGACGCTGAAGGCATCGAAGACGCCGTCAGCATCATGACCGTGCACTCTGCCAAAGGGCTGGAATTCGACACGGTGTTCCTGCCCGGCTGGGAGGAAGGCCTGTTTCCGCATCAGCGCTCGCTGGATGAAAGCGGCCGCGCCGGTCTCGAGGAAGAGCGCCGGCTGGCGCATGTCGCGATCACGCGAGCGCGCAAGCGCGCGAAAATCTATTTTGCCACCAACCGCCGCATGAAGGGCTTGTGGAATTCGACCATCCCGTCGCGCTTTCTGGACGAATTGCCGGAAGACCATGTCGAAGTAACGGAAGCAAAGGGCGGCTTCGGCGGCATGGCCGGTTACGGTGGTCTGGGCGCCGCTTTTGGCGGCGGCCGCGGCATGGGCGGGGGATATGGACCTTCGCGCTTCGACAATTTCACGCCGGCCGCCTCGAGCTATGCGACGCCAGGCTGGCAGCGCGCACAGAAGCGCAAGCGCGACGACGATGAATTCGGCGGCTTCGGCGACGAAGGCTCGGAATACGAGTCTGGAGGACGCTTCTCGGACGATGACGACGACAGCCGCGCCGCATACTCGTCTTCACCTCCTCCTGAAAGGGGGAGGTCGGCCGGCTTTACCGGCCGGGAGGGGGGCGACAGTGCCCGCCCCGGCTCCCATTCCTCGCGCGGCACCGGCACCTCGAAGGGCCGCTTCGCGGCGCGCCGCGAGCCGCTCACCATCGAAGGCGAACTCGTCGCCAAATCCACCGGCGTATCGTCGCCATTCAGAAGCGGCGACCGCGTGTTTCACATCAAGTTCGGCAACGGCAATGTGGTGGCCGTGGATGGCAACAAGCTGACTATCCAGTTCGACAAGGCCGGCGAGAAACGCGTGGTGGATAGTTTTGTGGAGCGGGTGTAGCGGCGCGCTCACGCAATTCAGATCCTAGGCTGGACGCAACTGACTGATTAGCCAGCGGAAGACATCATTCCTGACGAACGCGACAAAGAAAACAAGCACTCCCGAACTGGCCACAATGGCGAACGCCCATAAGACCGATTGAAGATCGAGTTCGTTGCCGTCCCAGAACCTGGCCTTTACCAGAAGCACAACATACGTAACCACCACGCCCAGAATGGCGGGCGCTGCCACGAAGCGCTTATCACCAAGGATAGCGCCTACCAGATCTTCAAAGTCCTGATACCAGTTCAAATCAATGAGAAACGTCTGGCAGACCAGTACGATGAGCATCACCAGGATGGTCGACGCGTAAGTCGAGATCAGAAGATGATCCCGGTTTGTGGGGCCCAAAACCGACGACACTTGATTCATCACAACTGAAATGGCGGCCGCAAGTCCGCCCGCAAGCAACGTGAGCATCGCCCCGTTGGTCGTAGAATCGGCCTCCCCACGAATCGCGAACGTCAAGGCAACGATCACGATCAGAGCCAGCGCACGAGCACTGACACCTTCCTCTGGCGACATGCCCCTGAGCGAAAGAGCGTCCGGCGGCATGGTCCAATAACGAAATATCACCTGCAAACGGTTCAGCGCCCATCCGACCTCATTGGCCCAGTTATTGTTGCCTGCGCCCGGAATGACGGGTTTCGGTTCTTCATTTGACATCGAACGACCAGCGAGCTGTCGTATCGAAGGTCGGAAGACGACTTGCCCTCTCCAAATCGCGGAGACCCAAGTCTATCCCGGCTGTCGCGGGGCCTGTTCTCACAGAAAATTCGAAGCACCCTTGCGAACTGGCGGCTTGCTGGTAGTTCGTGAGGATGACTCGCAATCTTTCATAGCGCTTTATCGCATCCAGCTGCTGGGCGTTCGCTTCGTTCACGTAGAGTCCCAGCCGTGCGGCAAATGCGAAAGGCCTCGATGGGTAATTCATGTGATCATGAAACAGAAACTGGGTACGCCGGACAGGATCGAGGGTTGAGACGCAAGATTGTCCGTTGAAATAGCGGACGTGAAACTTGCGAAGCAAGGTCATGTCATCCGCGTTCGTGAATCCATAACGATGGAAGCGATCGTAGCTTGTGTATCCGATTTTCGGGGCGGCGTGGCCCGATACGCCCTCCGGAGGCCACGCTTCCACGGAAGCACTGCGATTGCGCCCTACGCACGCAAATCGTACGGCATCTCTTCGCAACTCGACCGGCACCGGTTTCTCCGATCCCAATGAAGTCTCTAGTCGTTTAACCTGAACGACAACCAGACTGTTGGAAGCAACTGGATTCTGTGGCTTGTATAAAAACTGATAGCGTCGCCCCCGCGACAAATGAACCAAGGCATCGTTTTGTCTGAGCGCATGTTTGCCGATATCGACCCGCTCCACACGAGCCAGGCAATTGCCATTGCACAGGAGCGCGTAGAGCGCGCCTGCCTGCATTCGATTTGAATGATTTTCACAAGCTGTGTTGGCATTTGCCCCCGAAGCCAACGTGAATAAAGCGGTCAGTCCCAGCACTACCCTTTGAAAGACCATGGCCGACTCCTCATCGGATGACTATGGTTGTATGATTGGAACTATACAATTAAAGATTGCAATCTGTAAAGCCGGATCCACAGCGGCTGGTCGCATCCTTCCGGATTGCTCCGCGGAAATAAGCGAGCTGCAGCGGGTTTTCGCCGCTCCCTGCCGTTGCGCATCCGTCCCGGCACGCCTCCTTGCTCCGGAACTACCTCACCTCCGCAGCGTTAAGCCGCGAGGCACATCCGGGAGGTTGCCATGCAGGGCATGACACTGCTTCTGGCGTTTGTGGCGATGGCGTTGGTGTCGGCCGCCGCCGCAGCCGCAGTCGGTATCGTCCTCGACAACTTTCCGAACATCCACGACTTGCTGAGCGTGCTCGGGTTTTTCGGCACGCTCTGTGTTCTGTTGCCGGTCAGCTGGCTACTGGCGGTGCGGCTCACCAAGCCGGGCCAAGCGGCCTAAGCGGCAACGCGCCACGGCCGGTTCGATATGCGGGCGGCGATGAGCGGTCCGAAAGACCAAGCGGCTCATATAGGCTAGGTCGCAGGTGAATCGCGGGCGCTGCCGCGCGGCGTGCTGTTTGCGCTTACGCCTGATCCTTCCAGGCGCCGTATCGCTTCATCCAGAAGCCCCAGACCAGCGCAACAATCACCCCGATGGCGAGCATGATTGCGGTGCGCGCTGCGCCATAATCGCCGTTCCACCACAGCATGAAAGCGGTCCAGAAGATCGCGAAAATCGCGATCATGAAAGTCTGGCGCGCGTTGAATGGCATTTCCCCGCCCCTCGTGATCAGGCGCAAGGATCACATGGCCTGCGCAGTCTGTCCATGCAGGCGCGACGCGTCAGGCCGCCCAATATCCAAAGCGCTTCATCGTCCATGCAAACGTCCCGGCAACAAGGATGCCGATCGCCGACAGAATGAGGATGTTTGAGGCACTCGTATCGGCGCTCCACCAGACCATGAACGCGGACCAGGCAGCCGCAAACACAACGGTGATGATCAATTGTCGTAAAGTCATGGCTATCACTCCCTGCTCTTGCTTTTGTCTGATCGATCAGCAGCCAAGTTCATGACCCGAGCAACAAAAAAACCCCGGCTTTCGCCGGGGTTCTTTGTAGAGCCGAAGAAATCAGTCGTCGGCTCCGATCGCATTCGGTCCGCCGAAACCTCCCGTTCCGTACGAGCCGTAATTCGGTGCTTCGAACGGACCGTAAGTGACACCCGGCTGCGCCGCATAAGCACTATAGCCCGGATCGCCGATGACGACTCCATAGGAAGGAGCATAGCCGTAACCATAATAGCCGCTGCCGTAGGAGAAGCTGCGCGGCTGGTTTGGTGCACCCGTTTCTTCCGCGCCCGAGCGCATGGACCCTGGGTTCACGTTTCCAGGCGGCGGCACCTGAGCGGCAGCCGGCGCGATCGACAGCGCGAGCAGCAGCGCAGCGGGTGCGACGAAAGAGATCATACGTCTCATCACGGTATCCTCTCGTTTCTGGTTGAAGGTGCCGTCGGGTCGGAGCCGGGCACCTCCGAGCCAATGCTGCATTGCATCAACGGTTCCGGGCGAGAGGTGACGAAGTCGTGATCATTTCCCGCGCGGAGATGGGAACGGCGACGGCGCCTGACACCGCGTGCTCGGAATCCTGCGCATTCGCTGCGTGGGCATTTGCCGCGTGGGCCGGTGAGCGGCGAAACGGTATTTGCGTGAAAATGCAACGTTTCACGTCAGAGCTGGTTAGTCTTGCTCCTTAATCACGCCAGCAATCGTGACTTAACTCAGCCGTCCAGTTCCGTAAGATCGGCATCTCGTCCGAGGTAATTCCTATGCGTACCCGCATCTTGTTCGTCGTTGCATTCAGCGTCGGCAGCGTCGCGCCCGCGCTGGCGGATATCAACATCACGGTCGACAAGACCGCGCAAACGCTCACCGTCGAGCGCGACGGGAAGGTCCTGCACACCTGGCCCGTTTCCACCGGGCGGCCCGGACGGTTCACGCCGGCCGGCAGCTACCAGGCCTTCCGCATGGAGAAGGATCACTATTCGCGCGAATTCGACGACGCGCCAATGCCGCATTCGATCTTCTTTACCAAGCGCGGTCATGCGATCCATGGTTCGTTCGAAACCCGCAAACTCGGGCGTCCGGCGTCCGGCGGCTGCGTGCGGCTGGCGCCGGAAAACGCGAAGGTGCTGTTCGATCTGGTCAAGCAAGAAGGCGTTCTGAAAACCAAGGTCACCATCGCCGGAGACGAGCGCATTGCGATTGCCCGCGCCAACAAGCAACTCACGCAAGGGGGCGGCGCACGTGCCGAACGCGGGACCGGACTGCCTCCGACCTATACGCCGCCGGCTGAGGACGAGCCGCGCGCACGCCAGCGCTACGCGGCACCCCGCGCTGCCTATGGCGCGCCGTATGGCCAACAGCAGTACGGCTACCAGCAGCCCCAGGCGCAGTATTATTACGACGGCTATCGCTGGCAGCCCTATCAGGGTCAAACCTATTACCGCCCGCAGCCGCAGCCCTATTACGGCAATCCGTCCTACTATCAGCCGCGCTATTATTACGACTGACGCGCGCTGCGTCTGTCGAACATGATGGTTAGGCTTTCGCCGCAGTCAGGAGAGACGCAATGAATATCCTGGATATTTTGCTGGGCGGCGGTGGAGCCGCGCGTGGCGGCTCGCGCGGCGGCAGCGGCAACATGACGAAGATCGGCATGGCGTTGCTCGCCTACATGCTGTGGCGCTGGTATCAGAATCGCGCAGGCGGCACGGCGCAACAGCAGCCGGTGCCGATGCCCGCACCGGGGCAACGCCGTTCGCGAGAGGATGCGCCGGAACAATTGCCGCAGGGCGATCCGCTGCAGATACCGCAACCTCGCACTGGCTCGCCCGACGACAGCGACTTCGGACCGCTGATCGAATCGACGCGCCGCATGCCGCCGCCGTCGCAGGGCGGCGGCCGCGGTCGGTCCATGGATGACATGGATGATGGCGGAATGGCCCCGGGCGGGGGCGGACTGGGCGATATCCTCGGTGAAATCCTGCGCGGCGGCCGTGGCGGCTTTCCTGGCGGCGAGCCGCGCGGCGGTCCCGGCGGCGGCTTCCCGCGCGGTGGCCAAGGCGGCGGAGGCCTCGAAGATATTCTCGGAGACATTCTTCGCGGCGGGCGCGGCGGCGGCTTTCCGGGTTCACGCTTCGCCGGTTCGCAGGGCGATCCGCTCAGCGCGCTGCTGCAAGGGGCAGGTGCCGGCGGATTGGGCGCGTTGCTGGCCGGCGGCGCGGGCGGCGGAGTGCTCGGCGATCTGCTCAGGCAATTCGATCAGTCCGGCGCCGGCGACACCGCGCGCTCCTGGGTGGCTCAGGGTGAGAACGCACCGGTGACGCCGAGCGAGATCGAACGGGCTTTCGGCCCCGACGTAATCAATCAGCTCGCCGATCAGGTGGGCCTCGACCGCAAAGAATTACTGCAAGGTCTGAGCGAAGCCCTGCCGGACGTTATCAACCAGCTCACGCCGGACGGCCGTCTGCCGTCAGAAGAGGATTTGTCGCGCTGGACGTGAATGAAAGAGGCCCGGCACGAAGGCCGGGCCAAGTTGCGCATGCGGAGCGACCCGACGTGACCCGGTCCTCCGCCACGGGAAACCGCCGTGACCGGCGATCACCTCAAAGCTAGTCGTGCGCCTCAGCAGCGAATTTGATCAGGATCAATCCCGGAACCTGAGTCCCAACCGGACCGGTGCATGGCTCATCTGCGTCACGCGCGGGCGGCTATCGGGGCGATGCGGGCCATTTGCGCTCGATCCATGACAGCAGTCGTGCAAGCGGCGGCTGCAGGCGCGGAAGATCGACGGCAAGAAGTACAAGGCCCAGCGGCAACATCCAGAAGCCGAGAATGGGCAGAAAACCAAAAATTCCGCCGACGACCAGAAGGCTGGCGGCCGGCACGCGCCAAAATCGCGCCTCAGGCTCGCGCAGCGCTCGAAATCGGCGCGCGATCCAAAACGGGATGCGCTCCTCGAAGCGGTTCAGAAGCGCAAAAAATTCGGTCTGCGGTGTCATCGATATCCCGGTCCGATGGACACCATGTGGGCACCAGCAACAGCCGGATCAATGCCCGACGCCGAGCGCGTCCTCGCCGCGGTCCAGGATCAATGGGACGATCAGATCCTCCTCGTCATCCAGATGACGATTGAGCCCGCCTATGAGGACGATGCCTTGCTCGATCGAAACATCTGCCACCTTGCGCAGGTCATCCGACGACATGCGCAAGGCCTGCAGGAAATTGTTTGCAGCCCCGATCGACGCTTCGATGGAGGCATGCAGGGCGTCGTGATCCTGTTCAAGCATGTCGAATCCGCGAACCAGCCGCGCGTCCGCCTTACGGAAGATCGGAAAGTAATGGTCGTCCTCGATGTGATGATGGACATGCAACTGCTGCAGCAGAAATTGCAGTCGCGGCGCGAAGAACGCAGCGTATTGCTGCGCGTCGATGGCGCCGTCGCTAAAACGGTCGCCAGCCTCTACGAGCATCGTGCCCAGTTCGCGAAACATCGCGTGCCGCGACAGCCAGAAGCTCGCCATCTGTCCAAGATTGGCGTGCCCCGTCCAGACATCGCGCGGGTAGCGCGCGAGCAACAATGTGAGATCCGAAGGCAAGCCGGAACGACGCGCTAGCGCGAGGTCGGCCAGGGCCGACGTATCCTGATCGGTCATGTCGCTATTTCTTTTCCAGCAGCAACTTGCCGCGCGCGCGAATGGCGGCCTGCGCGACTTCCGCGAATTTCTGCAACAGCCAGGGCAAGGTTACCTCGAGCCGCACGTGATCGTCCGCGACGTCGACCGTGCCAGCGGCTGATTGCCCGAGCGCACGCACCCGGAAGGTCAGCCGATCGCCCGACCAGATTTCCTCATCGACCGTCAGCACGGGCACGGCCTTCGCGGCCCCGGTCAGACCGGGTTTCAGCCGGCGCAACGCCTCCTCCTTGCCGAGGGAATGAGGGATGGACACGACGATCGGTTTGGACATGGCCTGTTCCGGTGACGCGCATGCGCGATTGACGGGATGTAGGTGGTTTGCGCCGGTCATCCAGTGCTTTCGAACCGGGCGGGCCTTGCCCCGCAGGATGTGGGGTGCAACACCCTTTGCCGAAAGCCCGACGGCAGAGGATCGCCCACCCCTCCTGGCCTGTGGGTTCCTGCCTGTGAAGTCTGGGGATTCGTCGATCGCATGACCGCGACTGCCGCTCATTCCGAAACATTGATCGCGCGAATTTCCACCGATCGTGCTGCAGCACACCGGATTGCGGATGCTCTGGCGGACTCCCTCGATCCCGAAACCAGCGCGATCTCGCTGTTCGAAAGCGGCCCGTCGTGGGTGGTGGAAGTCGCCTACCATGATGCCGCGGCGCGTTCGCTGATCACGAGCGTCGTGACGGACACCGCTGGTGCGGCGGGCGATATCACCTTTTCGACCATCGGCACGCGGGATTGGGTCGCGGCCAGCCTCGAGGGACTGAAGCCGGTGCGCGCCGGCCGCATCGTCGTCCATGGCGCGCATGACCGCGCGCAAATCCGAAGCAACGAGATCGGGATCGAGATTGAGGCTGCCCTGGCCTTCGGAACAGGCCACCATGGAACGACACGAGGTTGTCTGCTTGCTCTCGAGACGCTGCGCAAAGCGGCGGGATCAACGCGACGGTGGCACGTGCTCGACGTCGGCACGGGCACCGGCGTTCTCGCCTTTGCGGCTGCAAAGCTGATGCGGGTTCACGTCCTGGGCAGCGACATTGATCCGCTGGCAGTTGCGGTTGCGCGCGAGAATGCGCGGCTGAATGGGGTCGGATCCCTGGTCGAGATGGTGACCGCGGCCGGCGTCGACGCCACGGTCATACGCAGGCGGCGCTACGATCTGATCTTCGCCAATATTCTGGAGGCGCCGCTGCGCAGGATGTCGGCACCGCTCACCCGCCTGCTCGCGCGCCGCGGCCGATTGATCCTGTCGGGGCTCTTGGCGGCTCAAGCTCCGGGCGTGATTGCCGCCTACCGCCGCCAGGGGCTGGTGCTGCAGTCGAAAGTGACGCTGGATGGATGGGTGACGCTGGTGATGCGCCGGGGCCGCGCGTAAATAGGCGCAACAGGCGCCGATCTGCACGTGCCCCGGAGCCGAAATCGTCTCGCCGCTCAGCGGTTGAACGGCAGATCCTTTTCGGTGCGCGGCGAAAGCCGCTCGCCAACAGCCTCAAGCCGGCCGGGAAGCAGATGCCGGTGCATCGCAATCTCGCGCTCGGCCTGGCGCATCCGGCTTTCCACGAAGGCGGCCCAAAGCCGATGGAGCAAACCCGGCTTCTCGACACGGCTCCGAGCCGGCAGGGAGGTAGAGGTTCCAACGGTGATGGCAGTCATGGTGTCTCTCCTTTGAAGTCAATGGACACCGAAATGGGCTTCCAGACTTTCTGCACTGCAACATAATGCCGTCCCCGAATTTTTGCAGCGCACATAATTCATGACCGGTCTGCCAATTGCGCATAATCCCTTCATATTCCAGCAACTTATGCTCAGTTTCACTGGGTCTGATGAGCGACATGACTGTGGCGATTTATCGCACTGCACAAACACGGTGGCCCGGCCGCCTCCTCATGTCAGGCGCGCGCATGGCGACGAACTCGGGTATCGCTCTCTCGGACGTGCGCGATAAGGTTCCGTGATGGCCACAACCAGATTTCAGACATTCGACGAGGCTGCCGACCCGGCCGCCGCTCCGCCGCGAATTGCTGCGCTCCGCACTGAATTGAAGCGCCGCGGACTAGACGGATTCCTGCTGCCCTGCGCCGACCGTCACCAAAACGAATACGTGCCGCCCGCCGAGGAGCGCCTGGCCTTCCTGACGGGCTTTACCGGCTCGGCGGGCTTCCTGATCGTCCTGCCGGACCGGGCCGTCCTGTTTACTGACGGGCGCTACACGCTGCAGGCGCGCGAGCAGACCGACCCGGCGATCTTCACCTTGGTCAACAGCGCCGAGAATGCGCCTACCGCCTGGATCGAGCAAAATCTGGCGAGCGGCCTGACGCTTGGCTACGACCCATGGCTGCATACAGCGGATAGCGCGGAGAAGCTGGAAAAGGCCTGCGCAAAGGTCGGTGCCCGGCTCGTGCCGGTCAGCGCCAACCCGGTGGATGCGATCTGGGACGAGCGTCCGGCGCCGCCGCTTGGGCCGATCGTGCTGCACGATCAGCGTTTCGCCGGCGAGACGTCGGAGGACAAGCTGCAGCGCATCGCAACCGAAATCGCCAAGCAGCGTGCGGATTCGCTTGTGATATCGGATCCACATAACGTCGCCTGGGCCTTCAACATCCGCGGTTCGGATGTGGCACATACGCCGCTGCCCCTTGCCTTCGCTGTCGTGCCGAAGGACGGCCGTCCGACCCTCTATGCAGACGGACGCAAGTTGTCGAATGCGGTTCGCGCGCAGCTCTCCGCTCTTGCCGAAATTCGCGAACCGGACGCGCTGCTCGCGGATCTGGAGGCGCTCGGAAAAGCGAAAGCGACGATATTGCTCGATCAGGCGACCGCGGCTCACGCCTTGACGAAGCTTGTCGAAGCCGCGGGCGGCAAGGTCGTGCGCGCGACCGACCCGATCACCGCGCTGAAGGCGGTGAAGAATGCAACCGAGATTGCCGGAGCCCGCGCGGCGCAGGCGCGCGACGGCGCCGCAATGGCGCGCTTTCTCGCCTGGTTCGATCGCGAAGCACCGCGCGGACATCTCACCGAAATCGCTGTGGTGGAGGCGCTGGAAGACTTCCGCCGCGCCAGCGGGCTCCTCAAGGACATCTCGTTTCCGAGCATATCCGGCGCTGGGCCCAATGGCGCGATCGTGCATTACCGCGTGACCGAACGCACCAACCGGCGGATCGCACCCGGCGACCTCTTCCTCATCGATTCCGGCGGTCAATACGAGGACGGCACCACCGATATCACCCGCACCATCGCCGTCGGCACCCCGACCGAGGAGATGCGGACACGCTTCACCCAGGTGCTGCGCGGCCATATCGCCATCGCCCGCGCGGTGTTTCCCGACGGGATCTCAGGCGCGCAGCTCGATACGCTCGCCCGGCAATTTCTCTGGCAGGCCGGCGTCGATTTCGATCACGGCACCGGTCATGGCGTCGGCAGCTATCTGTCGGTGCATGAAGGGCCGGCGCGCATTTCGAAGCTCGGTGCGGTGCCGCTCAAGCGCGGCATGATCCTGTCCAACGAACCCGGCTATTACAAGGAAGGCGCGTTCGGCATCCGGATCGAAAATCTGGTCCTCGTGGTGGAAGCGCCCCCGATCCCAGGCGCCGAAAAGCAGATGAACGCATTCGAGACCATTACGCTGGCGCCGATCGACGCCCGGCTGATCGACGTCAGCCAGATGACGGCGGAAGAGACAGCGTGGGTCGATGGCTACCATGCACGGGTTGCAGAGACGATCGGCCCGCTTGTTGATAATGACACGGCGAACTGGCTCGCGGCTGCGACCAGCCCGCTTCCGAAACCCTGAGTTCCCCCCTTGGACGCGCAAACGCCCAAAGCCGAAGTTCCGGCGGATCAGCGCCCGGCTCGGCCCGGTCTGATCGTGCTGCTGATGGTGATGAGCGCCATCGGCCCGGTCTCGCTCAACATTCTGGTCCCGGCAACGCCCGGCCTCGCCGTGCTGTTCGACACCAAGGTCGAGACGGTGCAACTGACGCTGTCTCTCTACCTGTTCGGTCTCGCGGTGTCGCAGCTCGTCCTTGGGCCGCTGTCGGACCGGTTCGGGCGCAAGCCGGTGCTTCTCGCTGGACTGTTCATCACCGCAGCCGCCAGCACCGCCGCGATGTTTTCGACATCGATCGGCATGCTGATCCTCTTCCGCAGTCTGCAGGCGCTCGGCGCTTCCTCCGGTCTCGTCATCGGGCGGGCGATCATCCGCGATCTCTACACGCGCGACCGCGCCGCCGCGATGATCGGTCTTGTCACCACGGTGATGGTGCTGGCGCCGATGGCCGCACCGTTGATCGGCGGCATCCTCGATACGCATTTCGGGTGGGAATATACGTTCGCCCTGACGGGCGCGATGGCCGCACTGGTGTTGGCCTGGGTGTTCCTCGCGCTGCCGGAAACGCGGCCCGACCACATCACCGGCGGCGGCGTCCGTTACATCGTCAGTGAAAGCCGCGAACTGCTCTCCGACCGCCGCTTCCTTGGCTATATGCTGGTCGCCGCGATCGGCACCGCGACTTTTTTCGCGTTTCTGGGCGGTGGTCCGCATGTCGTCGTCAGCATCATGGCGCGAACCTCCGCCGAATTCGGGGTGTGGTTCATCGCGACCTCGGTCGGCTTCATGCTGGGCAATTTCATCACGTCACGCAGTTCGCAGCGCTACGGCGTCGACCGGCTGATCGCAATCGGCCTCGTGCTGCTTGTGATCGGCTCCGTCGCTACCGTCGCCACAGTCGCGGCGTTTCCGGATGGCGGACCGTGGACCGTGTTCGTGCCACAGCTTGCCATTTCGCTCGGCAACGGCATCTTCCTGCCCAATTGCGTGGCTGGCGCCGTGAGCGTGCGCCCGAAGGCCGCCGGTACCGCATCGGGCATCACCGGGTTCGTCCAGATGGCGACCGGCGCCGTCGCGGCGCAGGCGATGAGCCACATCGTCGCGACCGCAAGCACGGCCATGCCGCTTGCGGTCGCGATGGTCGTTCTGTCCGGCGCGGCCGCGCTGGCGTTTTACGTCTTTCTCAGCCGCGCAAGACGCTAGTCACTCGACCTGTCCGCGCTGCGCCATGCAGGCGCGATACAGCTCATATTCAAGCGCGCTGAATGTGGTCTGCGGATAGCGCTGAGCCATCACTGCGCATTCATGGATTGCATTGGCGCGCGCGGCATCCTGCGCATTCGCTGACATCGCCGATGCGAGAATTGCGGCGCTGACCAACACCATCCGGATCGGATATTTCAACATAGCGGTCATCCTTGTGAACCTTGGGGAAGGTCACATGGGGATGGCGGCGCAGATCGCGTCTGGCGCTTCGTCGAAACAGCCATGCGGTTTTTGCTTATCTCCCGGACTGGCGAACGCCGCTTCGCAACAGCCACGGGTGCCCCATGTCCCGGCCGTGCCTTAAAATCGGTCAGCCGCCGACCATGGCCAGCCACTCGTCTTCGCTCAACACCGTGACGCCATGCTTCTGCGCCTCGGCGAGTTTCGAACCGGCACCAGGACCCGCAACGACGTAGTCGGTCTTCTTCGAGACCGAGCCCGCGACCTTGGCGCCGAGCCGCTCCGCCTGCGCCTTCGCTTCGTTGCGCGTCATCTTTTCGAGCGAGCCGGTGAATACCACCGTCTTGCCTGCAACGGGCGAGTCCGACTTGACCTTCTCCATCGGCTCGACCTCGATCTGCTCGAGCAGACGATCGAGCGCCTCGCGGTTCTTCTTCTCCTTGAAGAACTCGACGATGGCGTCGGCCACGACCTCGCCGATGCCGCCGATATTGGTCAGCTCCCGATAGGCCTCACTATCGGGCCCCGCCCCGGCCGCCGTCATCCCGACGAGGAACGCATCGACATCGCCGTAATGGCGCGCGATCAGCCGCGCGTTGGTCTCGCCGATATGCCTGATGCCGAGCGCATAGATCAGCTTGTTGAGCGGGATCTTGCGCCGCTCCTCGATCGCGGCGAACAGATTGCGAACCGAGGTCTCGCCGAGACCTTCGCGATCGGCAAGCTTTTTGGTGGCTCTCTTGTCGCGTTCGGCCAACGTGAAGATGTCCGCCGGCTCCATCACCAGACCGTCATTGTAGAAGGCCTGGACCTGCTTTTCGCCCAACCCCTCGATGTCGAATGCATCGCGTGACACGAAATGCCGCAGCCGCTCGACCTGCTGGGCCGGACAGATCAGTCCGCCGGTGCAGCGGCGCACCGCCTCGCCTTCTTCGCGGACCGCGTGGCTGCCGCAGACCGGGCAGGTCTTCGGAAACTCGTAGGGCCTGGCGCTCTTCGGGCGCTTCTCCAGCACCACATCCACGACCTGCGGGATCACGTCGCCCGCGCGCTGGATGATCACGGTATCGCCGATCCGGATATCGGTGCCGCCGCGGATCGGATTTCCGTCGTTGCCGATGCCCTTGATGTAATCCTCGTTGTGCAGCGTCGCGTTCTGGACGACCACACCGCCCACGGTGACCGGCTCGAGCTTTGCGACGGGAGTCAACGCGCCGGTGCGGCCGACCTGGATGTCGATATCGTTGACAACCGTTGTTGCCTTCTCCGCAGGGAATTTGTGCGCAATCGCCCACCGCGGTGAGCGCGACACAAAGCCGAGACGCTGCTGCCAGTCGAGCCGGTTGAGCTTGTAGACCACGCCGTCGATGTCGTAGCCGAGCGCTGCGCGCCTTTGCTCGATGTCGCGATAAAACGCGAGCATCGCATCCACCGAATGGCACAGCTTGAACAGCGGATTGATCGAAAAGCCGCGCGCCTCGATCCATTCGACCATGCCGGCCTGCGTATCCGCAGGCATCGCGCTCATCTCGCCCCACGCATAGGCGAAGAATTTCAGCTTGCGCGAGGCGGTGATTGCCGGGTCCTTCTGGCGCAACGACCCCGCGGCCGAATTGCGCGGATTGGCGTAAACCGGCTCGTCGGCTTCCGCCTGCCGCTTGTTGAGCGCGATGAAGTCGTCATGTGTCATGTAGACTTCGCCGCGAATTTCGACGACGTCCGGGACGTTTCGCCCTTTCAGCGCGTGCGGAATATCATGCAGCGTTTTGACATTCGCGGTCACATCCTCGCCCTCGGCGCCGTCGCCTCGGGTGGCGCCGGTGACGAGCTTCCCCGCCTCGTAGCGGAGCGACAGTGACAGCCCGTCGATCTTCGGTTCGGCAGTGAAGACCGGCGGTTCATTGAGCTTCAGGAACCGCACCACGCGGTCAACGAAATCGGCGACATCCTGATCGCTGAAGGCATTGTCGAGCGACAGCATCGGCACCGCATGCCGCACCTTCTTGAAGCGCCCGGTCGGCGCGGCGCCGACACGCTGCGAGGGCGAGTCCTTCCGGATCAGCTCCGGGAACCGTGCTTCAATATCGTTGTTGCGCTGGCGCAGCGCATCGTATTCCGCATCCGAGATTGTCGGCGCGTCCTGCTGATAATAGCGCTTGTCGTGCTCGGCGATCAGCTTGGCGAGCCGTGCGAGTTCGGCGGCGGCCTGTTCCTCGGTCAGTTGATCCGTCGGCGTGAAGGGATATGCGCGCTTGGCCATGGTCCGGTGATCATTGTTCTGCCGGGTCAGTCCGGCGCTTCGCGCCGCCCGGAATGATTTATCCCGCTGCCTTGATCAGCCGTTCCGCAGCGGCGCGGGCTTCATCGGTGATTTCCGCGCCGGCCAGCATGCGCGCAATTTCCTCGCGCCGGCGTTCCGCGGCAACTTCGCTGACTCTTGTCGCGACCCGCTTGCCCTTGTCGAGCGATCCCTTGGCGATCACGTAGTGGCGATTGGCGCGCGCAGCGACCTGCGGCGCGTGGGTGACTGCGATCGTCTGCACGCGCGCGGCGAGCTTTGCGAGCCGCATACCGATGGCGTCAGCCACCGCACCGCCGACGCCGGTGTCGATCTCGTCAAAGACGAGTGTCGGCGCCGACCCCTTGTCGGCCAGCACGACCTTCAAGGCGAGCAGGAACCGCGCAAGCTCGCCGCCGGAGGCCACCTTCATCAACGGGCCCGGTCGTGTTCCCGGATTGGTTTGCACCCAGAATTCGACGCGATCGAAACCGTGGGGACCGGGGGCATTGCTGTCGCTCACCAACGAGGTTGAGAACACGGCGCGATCGAGCTTCAGCGGCTTGATCTCGGTGTTCACCGCCTTGTCGAGTTTCGCGGCCGCCTTTTTGCGGGCCTCCGACAGAGCAGCGGCCGCGGTACGGAATTGCGCGTCGGCCTCGGTCGCTTCTTTTTCCAGGACGCCAAGCTTGTCGGCCCCCGCATCGATCAACGCAAGAGCGTTGGCGTAGCGGTCCGCGAGCGCTGCGAGATCATCGACCGGCGTGTTGAACTTGCGCGCGGCGGCGCGCAGCGAAAACAGCCGCTCCTCGATCCGTTCCAGTTCGGCCGGGTCATAATTCGCGGTCCGCAACGCGGCTTCCAGATGTGCGCGCGCTTCCTCGATTGCAGCGAGAGCCGCGTCGAGCGCTTTGACGGCCGGGTCCGTCAGTTCCGGCGCCTGCGCGCTCCGCCGCTCCAGCCTCCGGATCGCCGAGGCAAAGCCCGGCACCGGCGAGGAATTGCCCGCCACCGCCTCGTAGGCATCGCGCAGGTCGCTTGCGATCTTCTCGGCCTGCATCATCGCCGCGCGGCGTTCAGCAAGAGTCTTTTCCTCTCCGGCCTCCGGCCGCAGCTTGGCCAGCTCGGCGACGGAATGGCGCAGATAATCGGCCTCGCGCTGCGCACGCTCGACTTCGATCCGGTGCGCTTCGACAGCGTCGGCCGCGGTGCGACGCGCCTCCCATCGCCGCGCGACATCGGCGGCAGCAGCCTCGAGCCCGGCATAGGCGTCAAGGAGCGCACGGTGCGTGGCCGCATCCACCAGGGCACGGTCGTCGTGTTGCCCGTGAATTTCGACGAGCGCAGCGCCAAGATTTCGCAACACCTGTACCGAGACCAGCTGATCGTTGACGAAGGCGCGTGTCTTGCCGTCGAGGCTTTGCACACGGCGCAGGATCAGGTCCTCGTCGGCTTCGACGCCATGCGCTTCAAGGAGCGCGCGCGCCGGATGCTTCGCTGGAACGTCAAAGACTGCGGTGACCTGGCCCTGCTCGGCGCCCTGCCGCACAAGACCTGCGTCACCGCGCGCCCCAAGCGCAAGCGCGAAGGCATCGAGCAGGATCGACTTGCCGGCACCGGTCTCGCCGGTGAGGACTGCGAGCCCCTCGGCGAACTCGAGATCAAGCTTATCGATCAGGACAATGTCGCGGATGGACAGACGGACCAACATGAGAAGACTTCAAGGCTCGTGGGGTCTGCGTCGGCGCATTCGCCGCGCGCGAAGAGGTCGCAAAGCAATCTAGCACGAGCGGGCGCCGCCGGCCGTGACGATAATCGATTCGGCGCGCGCGGAAACGACCGCGCCGCGACCGGACGGTCATCGCACGACCGGCGTTCCGATCCGAACCTCGCCCGCGGGCTTTGGCTGGAACAGCTTGCTGATCCAGGAGGCCTTGTTCTCCGAGGGCTGCAGACCGCCGCTTTGAACGAGCCGATAGGCGTTCTGGTACCAGGGGCTGTCAGGGAAGTTGTGGCCAAGCACGGCGGCCGCCGTCTGCGCTTCCTGGACGATGCCGAGCGCCATATAGGCTTCGGTCAACCGCATCAGCGCTTCCTCGACATGCCGGGTGGTCTGATATTGCGTCACCACCAGCTTGAAGCGGTTGATGGCGCCGGAGAAATCCTTCTTGTTCAGATAGTAGCGGCCAATCATCATTTCCTTGCCGGCGAGCTGGTCGCGCGCGACGTCGAGCTTCTTCTTCGCGCTCGCCGCGTATTCGGTGTCCGGATAGCGACGGATGACCTGCTCCAGCTCACGCATCGCCTGTTCGGTGCGCGCCTGGTCGCGGGTCACATCGGGGATCACCTCGTAATAGGACGAGCCGATCAGAAATTGCGCATAGGCCGCATCCGGACTGCCGGGATGCATCGCCACATAGCGTTTCGCGGCGGTGATCGAGTCGTCGTATTCCTTGGCTTCGTAATAGGCATAGGCCTGCATCAACAGAGCCTTGCGCGCCCAGTCCGAATAGGGATGCTGGCGGTCGACCTCTTCGAACTTCTTCGCCGCTTCCTTGTAGTCCTTCTTTTGCTGAAGGAGATACAAGCCTTCATTGTAGAGCTTGTCGGCGGGCTCGTCGGGGATCGTGAGTTCCTTTTCCGTCGCGCAGGCGGCGAGCGCGAATCCGACGAAAAGCAGCGTCAGCAATCGCGCTACAGCCCCCGCTGTCAGCCCTGCGGCCGGCAGCAGCCTCGCGACAATGCCTTTACTCGCTGTCATACCCGCTCGCACGATCCTTGCCGGGGGGATCAGGATCTCAACGACCCCATCCGCGCCCTTCCTAGCCGGAAAAGCGGTTATCCCCCAAGTCGACCCTGCAGGATTTCTTACGATATTGGGCCGGGATTAAGGCGAGGGTTAAACGGCCTCCGCCCGCCTTCGCCCGAACGCGGAACGGATGTCCCGTCAGGAGACATCCGGACCATAAACCGGAGCCACCAATCCCGGTGCCTCGGCGTGACCGCGGACGCGGCGCGCTTCGCCGGCTTCCACGATGGTATAGGCCGACGGATCGGACATCAGGGCAACCAGCACGGCATGGTTGAGCCGATGACCGCCACGGACCGAACGATAGGCACCGATGAGCGGAGCGCCCGCGAGCGCCAGATCGCCGACGGCATCCAGCGCCTTGTGCCGGACGAATTCGTCCGGGTAGCGCAGGCCTTCGTTGTTGAGGATGCGGTTGTCGCTGAGGACAAGCGTGTTTTCGAACGATGCGCCGAGTGCCTTGCCAGCGCTCCACAGCGCGGACACGTCCTTCATGAAGCCGAAGGTGCGGGCCCGCGACAATTCACGACGGAACGTGTCGGCCGTCAGATCCAGCACGATCGACTGACGCCCGATCAGCGCGGAGTCGAAATTGATCTCGATATCCAGATGGAAACCGCTGTCAGCGGGGCGCAACTCGCCGAACGAATCGCCCTTCGCCACGCTCACCGGCTTCAGGACCTTGATGTAGCGGCGCGCTTCCGACAGGGTCCGGATGCCAACCTGGTCGATGGCGGCGACGAACGGAGCCGCGCTGCCATCCATGATCGGCACTTCCGGGCCATCGATTTCCACAAACGCGTTGTCGACGCCAAGACCGCGCAGCGCGGCGAGGATGTGTTCGGCAGTCGAGCAGAGAACGCCCGATTCATCGCCGAGGACCGTTGCAAGTTCGGTCGCGGTTACGGAACGGAAATCAGCGCGCACCTCGCGCTCGCCGCCGTCCGGATCGATCCGGCTAAAGACGATGCCGGAATCTGCGTCGGCCGGATTGATTGTGAGATTGACCGGCAGTCCGGAATGAACCCCAATTCCGGAAACCGAAACTTGATCACGCAGCGTGGTCTGCCTTGCGGCTCTCATACGCTCGTTTCCGTCCGTTTTTCGGCTGAACGCCGCACGATGGTTGTGCAGCGCAATCCCCCGAAGTGACCCCAATCGACAGAGTTTTGCCCCGAACCGTCCTGGCAGGTAGTCTTTGGAAGACTATCCCCCCTGCCCGAATCTCTCAGAACGAAAACCTTCGTCGCATTCAAAGCTTAGCCCCAGGTCGCCAACCGCCAAAGTCACGCTTTTTTACCTTTTGTTACCTTGATCCGGCCGCAATCGTGTCCGCGCTCCGCCTCATTTTCCGCCAAACCGTTGCAGCTTTACAACAGGTGTGGCATGCCCCTCTCGCAACGCAAAAAACGCTTTGTCGCATCAACAACTTACGATCTTGCTCACGTCCCGTTAACAAAAAAGCCCCGGTTCGCACCGGGGCTTTTTCGGATCACCATCATCCTCGCAGCGGCTTAATTGGCCTGGCGGCGGAGGAAAGCCGGTATTTCAAGTTGATCGTCCTCGGGCGGATTATTCACAGGCGCGGTCCGGCCATGCATGTCGAGTCCTTGCGGAGCATGCGGCGGACGCCGTGCATAGTCCGACACCGGATCGCGTCCCTCTGCCGGCCGTGGTGCAGGGCGCTGCGGCATGCGCGGCGGCACCGGAGGCGCCATCATCCGGGGATCCTGCTGCGCCGGCGGCTCGTCTTGCTCAGTCTTCAACCCAAGACCCGCTGACGCCAGCCGCTTGAGCAGCGACATGCGCTGCTTTTCCGGTTCCGGCGCAACCAGTTCGCCGCGGTGAGCCTGAATCTCACGCTGCGCCTGGGGCGGCAGCTCATCGATTCGCGGCATGCGCGGACGTTGCGGCACGCGCTCCGGATGCGGCGGGATGAAGTTGCCGAAGGTTTCCGGCTGCGGCGCGGGAGCCGGCGCAGCCGGCTCGACGAACAGCGACGGCTTCGGCGGGGTCGGCCGGATCGTGACATCGTCGATCGCCGTGCCCTCCGCCGGATGGTAGTCCATGTCGTGACCCATCTCCTGCTCGAGAGCGGCCGCAACGGCCGCGGTCGCCGCGGCATCGATCGAGGCGACATGAGCGGGAGGCTGCGCCGGGGCGGGCTGTGGTGCATGGACCGGCGTTGCGGCAGCCGCCGGCTTCTGGCGTTCCAGCGGCCGCGGGATTTCGTAAGAGGAGCGCTTCGCAGCCTCGACCGGAGGCTTGGCGGCCGCGGCCGGGCGATCCACACCGGTCGCCACCACGGCAACCCGGATGATGCCTTCCAGGCTGTCATCGAAGGTCGCACCGACGATGATGTTGGCGTCCTTGTCTACCTCTTCGCGGATACGCGTCGCCGCCTCGTCGACTTCGTACAGCGTCAGGTCCTTGCCGCCGGTGATCGAGATCAAGAGGCCCTTGGCGCCCTTCATCGTGTTGTCGTCGATCAGCGGATTGGCGATCGCGGCCTCCGCGGCGGTGATCGCGCGCTTCTCGCCGGACGCCTCGCCGGTTCCCATCATCGCCTTGCCCATCTCACGCATCACGGCGCGGACATCGGCGAAGTCGAGATTGATCAGGCCTTCCTTGACCATCAGATCGGTGACGCAGGCGACGCCGGAATAGAGCACCCGGTCCGCCATGGCGAAGGCATCGGCGAAGGTGGTCTTCTCGTTGGCAACCCGGAACAGATTCTGGTTCGGGATGATCAGCAACGTGTCGACGTTCTTCTGCAATTCGGCGATGCCACCCTCGGCATAGCGCATGCGCCGATCGCCTTCGAACTGGAATGGCTTGGTGACCACGCCGACCGTCAGGATGCCCATGTCGCGCGCAACCTTGGCCACCACCGGTGCCGCTCCGGTTCCGGTGCCGCCGCCCATGCCCGCGGTGACGAACACCATATGCGCGCCATTCAGGTGATCGCGAATCTCGTCGATGACCTCTTCGGCCGCGGCCTTGCCAACCTCAGGCTGCGATCCGGCGCCAAGCCCTTCGGTGACCTGGACGCCCATCTGGATTTTTCGCGGCGCCCTCGAGGAGGACAGGGCCTGCGCGTCTGTGTTGGCGACGACGAATTCGACGCCCTGGAGGCCCGCCGCGATCATGTTGTTGACCGCATTGCCGCCGGCCCCGCCGACTCCGAATACGGTAATCCTTGGCTTCAGTTCTCGGATATCCGGAGCTGTGAGATTCACTGTCATGGCTGCCTCTTCCATACGCGGGCGTGGATAACCTCCCCGCAAGGACCGGTCCGCCGCCGGCCGTCCCGGAGAATGTGCAAACGGGTCATCAGAAGCTTTCCCTCAGCCACCTGCCGACCTTCGCGAAATAGCCGCCTGTCATTACCTGCCGCGTTTTCCGCGGTTCGAAATGCTCGAGATGCGCGGCCTGCGGATACACCAGCAGTCCCGCTGCAACGGCAAAAGCAGGTCCTTTGGCAGCTTCCGGCAAACCGGACACGCCCAAGGGCCTCCCAATACGCACCTGACGCCCGAGTATGCGCGACGCGATATCCGGCAAGCCTGCCAGCTGGCTGGCGCCGCCGGTCAGAACCACGGTGCCCTGCGGCTCGGCCGCGAATGGAGACGCCGAAAGCCGATCGCGAATCATCTCCAGAATCTCTTCAACGCGCGGCCGGATGAAAGGCACCAGAGCAGCGCGTGAGATGACCTGCGGCGGCTCCCGCGAATCCGACCCAACAGCAGGCACCGGAATCATATCGCGTTCGTCGCTCATTCCAGACACAACAGTGCCATAGAACGTCTTGATTCGCTCGGCATCTGCGACCCTCGCATTGAGGCCGCGTGCAAGATCCATGGTGACGTGTCCACCACCGACCGCGAAGCCGTCAGCATGGACGAAGCGTCCGCCGGAAAACACCGCGATCGTCGTCGTTCCCGCGCCCATGTCGACGACAGCGGCACCAAGATCGGCCTCGTCATCGGCCAGCACCGACAGTCCAGCGGTATAAGGAGAGGCAACCATCGCTTCGACGGCGAGTTGTCCGCGCTCGATCGCCAGCATCAGGTTCCGCGGCGCCGCGATGTCGGCGGTCACGACATGCATGTCGAGGCCGAAACGCCGCGCCAGCATCCCGCGCGGATCCCTGATCCCGTGCACGCCATCGATTGCGTAGCCGAGCGGCAGCGAATGCAGCACCACGCGGCCCTCGCGGGCTGAATGCTGGCTGCCGGCCTGCAGTAATCGCGCGATATCGCCATCGCGAATCGAAGGACCCGGCACGTCGACGGAGGCGGTAAAGCGCTCGCTGCCCAGCCGGCCGGCGGAGACCGAGACTGCAACCGATTCCAGGTGCACCCCGGCCGACCGTTCGGCGATTTCAACGGCCTGGCGGATCGCATGGTCGGCAGCTTCGAGGTCGGCAACGCTGCCGGCCTTCATGCCGCGCGCCTCGGTGTGTCCGAAGCCGAGAATTTCGATGTCATGGCTGCGCCGCCGCAGAACGTCATTGTGCTGGCGTGCCGGTTCGAGCCGGGCGATCACGCAGACGATCTTGCTGGTTCCGATATCGAGTGCGGCGACGAGCGCAGCGCGCTTCGGAGACACCGGCTTCATCTTGGGCGCAACGCCGAACTGGAGGGGCGTCATGCATCGCCTCCCTTGCGCTTCGTCTTCTTGTCTTTGAGAGCCTCAGCACGGGCCGCCGCGGCTTCGTCGGACAGGCGCACGGTCACCCGATCGGGGATGCGCATGTCGATGGCGAGCAGATCGCGGCTCAGAATCTTCCTGTCCCGATCCAGCTGGAGCAGCGCCTCGATCGCGTGCGCCGGCTCGACTTCCGGGAGCCGGATGTCCATGCCGTTCTTCAACCGCAGATTCCATCGGCGATCTGCTACGCGCACATAGGCATGCACCTGGTCGCGCAGCGCCGGATAGTTGTTCATGACGGAGAGGAACTCGGCGGCTTTGACATTCGCGCCCGTGCCGACGACCAGCGGCAGATGCGCGACATGGGGCGCCACGAAGGGCTGCACCATGACACCATCGCGCGAGACGACCTGCACGCGACCGTCCTTCTGCCACAGCGCAAAAGCACGCCGCTCGGTGATGGAGATATGCAGCCGGTCCGGAAACAGCTTCAAAATGGTGGCGTCGGCGATCCACGGGCTGGCCTTCAGCCGCGCGCGCGCCTCCTCGGCGTCGAGGAACAGGAGGGAGGCGCGGCCTGATACGCCAGCGATGTTCAGAATTTCCTCGCGGGTGAGCTGGGTTTCACCGGTCAGCGCAATCGAGGTGATGCCAAAGCCGACGCTGTTGGCGGCCGCGTCGCGAATTTCGGCAAGCTGCGTGCCGACGACCTCGGCATGCCCGCCCTTGGCGATGCCGTAGGCGACGCTCGCCAACATGAAGGCGAAAACCGCAACGGTGCCCGCACCGCGCGGAAGTGCGCGTTCGATCCGGGCGATGGCCCGCGGCGTGCGATTCGCGCGCGGCCGTGTCGGCGCGGATCCGGGTCGGCATGCTTGATCAGGCATGGTCACCCCCTCAAGCCCGCTGTCCGCGCGCGCTGACGACCGCAAGCGGAGCCGCCGCCAAGCCGCGATGCCGCCGTCCCGAACACACCCGAAGACCTCCGTCTCTCGCCGCTGTCGCGGCGTTAATTTCGCCCGCGTCGCACAGCAGCGCCCCACGAAGGCAGCCTAGGACGCGACGCGCCTGTCGGCGTCAGTCTTCGGCGCGTTTGGTAAACTTTTGGTAAAAGTTTAACGGATGGCGTTAGGGATTTATTTGCCGAGACAGCATCCCCCTCAGCTTCCGCCTGCCAGTCGCGAACTAGCTGTGGCGAGCCTTCAGGCCGGCCCTTACCGGTTGAGCGACGCGTCCTCGATCATCCAGGCGACGAGCGCCTCGAAGCTCATACCGGCATGCGCGGCGAGTTCGGGCACGAGCGAGGTCTGCGTCATGCCGGGCTGGGTGTTCACTTCAAGACAGGCCAGGCCCGTGATGCCGGGCAGGCTGTCGTCATAGCGGAAGTCGGCGCGCGAGACGCCGCGGCAGCCGAGCGCCTTGTGCGCCTGCAAGGCCAACGTGCGGCAGGCTTCGGTGACTTCCTCAGACACCGGCGCGGGCAACAGATGCGTCGAGCCGCCCGGCGCATACTTGGCTTCGTAATCGTAGAACTTCGTATTGGCGATGATCTCGATGACGCCGGTCGGCTTGTCCGCCACTACTGCGCAAGTGAGTTCCTTGCCGGCGATGAACGGCTCCACCAGCACATTGTCGCCGTGCTTCCAGTCCGGGCGATTGAGCTCCTGCGGCGGATGCGCGTGATCCTCGCGCACGATGAAGACGCCGACGCTGGAGCCTTCCGCGACCGGCTTGATGACATAAGGCGGCGGCAGAAGGTGCCGCTTCGCCGCTTCAAGCCTATTCGCGACCATACCGCCGGGCACCGGAACGCCGGCCGCCTTCAGCAGGGTCTTGGCGACGTCCTTCTGCATCGCGACCGACGATGCCATCACTCCGGAATGGCTGTAGGGAACGCCGATGACTTCAAGCAGGCCCTGGATGGTACCGTCCTCGCCGGGCGTGCCGTGCAGAAGATTGAGTGCGCAATCCGGCTTGAGCGCATTCAGCACTTGCGCGATGTCGCGGCCAACATCGACTCGCGTCACCTTGTAGCCGGCGCGTTCCGCTGCATCGGCACAGGCGTTGCCTGATCGCAGCGAGACTTCGCGCTCAGCCGACCAGCCACCCATCAGGACCGCGACGTGTTTGGTCATGCAGCCTCGCTTCTCATGCCCTCCGGCATGTTGCTATCCAAAAGTCCGCCCTCGCAACGCAGGCATCATGCCCTTTGCGGCAGCTTGAATCCGTCATAGAGCCAGGCAATGCAGTCGAACACCTGCTCCTCGGTTTTCTTCTCCCAGGTATCGCGCATGACTTCGCGTTCGATGCCGCCGAGATGATAGTAATTGTCCCACAGGTAGCGGGATTCATACTGCACACGCGCCGTCCGCAGATAGCGGGCATTTACGTATTGCTTGAACGATTGATCGACACGGTCGCCCGAGGTGTCGTGCAGTAATTCGGCCAGACACACCGCATCCTCGATCGCCATGCAGGCGCCCTGCGCGAGGCTCTGCAGCGTCGGATGCGCGGCGTCGCCCAGCAGCGTGACGCGGCCGCGGCTCCAGTGACGGATTGGATCGCGATCGTGCGAGACCCAGCCGCGCCGCGACAGGTCCATCATGCCCCAGAGTTTCTTCATCGTGGGATGCGAGTCGCGATAGACGCGGGCGAGGTCGGGATGCGGGCTGTCGGTATCGGTCGGCGCCATGTCGAGCGTCTTGAACACGGTCACGACATTGAACAGGCTGTGCTCGCGCAGCGGATAATGCACGATATGGAAGCCGTCACCCGACCACATCACAACGTTGTCGGTGTCGACGTCGAAATTCACCTCGCTCATCGGCACGATGGTGCGATGCGCGACATAACCGAGGCTGCGCGGCGGCCCTTCGTTGGTCATCTGCTGGCGGATCGTCGAGCGGATGCCATCGGCGCCGATCAACGCAGCGCCCTCGTACTTGCGGCCGTCCGCGATATCGACCCGCACGCGGTCGCCGAGATCCTCAAACGACTTGACCTCGGTCTTCGCGATCATCTGCACATTGGGCAGCGCGCGACAGGCATCGAGCAACACGCCGTGCAGATCGACGCGGTGAATGACCACATAAGGCTTCTTGAAGCGTCGAACGAACGACTCGCCGGTCGGAATACGCGTGATCACGCCGCCGTCGATCCAGTCGTACATGACGAGGGACTTCGGCCGCAGCGCCTTGGCCAGCACCGCTTCGCTCACCCCGAGCCGATCGAGCATCCAAAATACGTTGGGACCGAGCTGAATGCCGTAGCCGATGACGCCGAATTCCTCTCCCTCCTCCAGCAGGAGAACATCGAAACCCTTTTTGCCGAGCGCCAGCGCGGCCATGGCGCCGCCGAGCCCCCCGCCCACAACGATGATCGGCAACTTGTTCACAGCGTCACTCCGATGCGCTTGATTTCCCAGTCCAGCATCACGCCCGAATTCGCTTTGACGCGCTCCCTCACCGTTTCACCCAAAGTCTCTATGTCTTTGGCCGTCGCCTGGCCGCGGTTGATCAGGAAGTTGCAATGCAACTCGGACACCTGCGCGTCTCCCACCACGAGCCCGCGGCAACCCGCGGCGTCGATCAATTGCCAAGCCTTCTGTCCCGGCGGATTCTTGAAGGTCGAGCCGCCGGTGCGGCTCTTGATCGGCTGCGTCGCCTCCCGCGACTCGGTGATCTTGTCCATCTCAGCGGCGATGGTTGCCTGATCGCCGGGCTGGCCTTCAAACAAGGCTTGGGTGAAAATCACGTCCTCGGGCGCGCCGCAATGCCGATAGGTGTAGAGCATGTCGGCATTGCTGTAGACGCGGATGGTGCCTGAGCGGTCGACGCCGCGCGCTTCCACGAGCGCATCTTTGGTTTCGCGGCCATAGGCGCCGCCATTCATCCGCAGCGCGCCCCCGATACCACCCGGAATACCGCGATAAAAAGCAAAGCCCCAGAGGCCCGCATCCTGTGCCGCACGCGCGACTTTCACATCCGGCACCGCGGTACCGGCCCGGATCCGGTTGCCTTCGATCTTCACCTCGTTGAAGCCGCGGCCAAGCCGGATCACAACACCAGGTACGCCGCCGTCGCGAATGATCAGATTCGAGCCGAGACCAATGACGACCACCGGCATGTCTGCCGCGAGGTTTCTCAGAAAGTAAGCGAGGTCTGCCTCGTCTTCCGGCATGAACAGCACCTGCGCCGGGCCGCCGACGCGAAACCAGGTGAGTTCGGCAAGCGGCTGATTGGCGAGCAGCCGCCCGCGCAATTCCGGCATGGAGGATTTCAGATCGGCTGTAATGTCGGGGAAAGTCATGCGCCAGCTTGTATTCTCAGCCAAGCGCCTGCAACTCGCCCGGCAGGGCATAGGCCCATTGCGTGATGTTGCCTGCGCCAAGGCACACCACCATGTCTCCGGGCTTTGCGATACCGCGGATCATCGAGGCGAGACCTTCGGAATTTTCCAGCGCAGAGACATTGCGATGACCGCGCGCACGCATCCCCATCACCAAGTGATCGCGATCGATCTCCGGGATGGGCGTCTCGCCCGCCGAATAGACTTCGGCGACGATCACGGCATCCGCATCGTTGAAGCAAGTGCAGAACTGCTCGAACAATTCCTTCAGGCGCGTGTAACGATGCGGCTGAACCACAGCGATAACGCGGCCTTCCGCGGATTCGCGTGCCGCGCGCAGCACCGCTTTGATCTCCACCGGATGGTGGCCATAATCGTCGATGATGGTCACGCCGTTCCATTCGCCGGTCCGCGTGAAGCGCCTTTTCACACCGCCAAAGCCGGCTATCGCCTTGCGGATCTGATCGTCGGGCACCAGCAATTCATGCGCCACCGCGATGGCCGCGGTCGCGTTGAGCGCGTTGTGACGTCCCGGCATCGGCAATGTCAGGCCCTCGATCACATGATCGGTCTGCGTGCCGCGCCCGCGGAACACCACCGAGAACCGTGACATGCCGCCCTTGTGTTCGAGATCGACCAGCCGTGCGTCGGCCTGCGGATTCTCGCCGTAGGTGATGATGCGACGGTCCTCGATGCGTCCGACCAGAGCCTGCACTTCGGGGTGATCGGTGCACATCACCGCAAAACCGTAGAACGGCACGTTCTCGACAAAGGCCTTGAACGCCTCCTTCACCGCATCGAAGGTCTTGAAGTGGTCGAGATGCTCCGGATCGACATTGGTGACGATGGCAATGTCGGCAGGCAGCTTCAGAAATGTGCCGTCGGATTCATCGGCTTCCACCACCATCCAGTCGCCGGCGCCGAGCCGCGCGTTGGTGCCGTAGGCATTGATGATGCCGCCATTGATCACTGTCGGATCGAGCCCGCCTGCATCGAGCAATGTCGCGACCATGGAAGTCGTGGTGGTCTTGCCGTGCGTGCCGGCGATAGCCACCGCCGACTTGAGCCGCATCAGTTCGGCCAGCATTTCCGCCCGCCGCACGATCGGAAGTCGCTTGGCCCGCGCCGCGATCAATTCCGGATTGTCGCGCCGTATCGCCGATGAAACGACCACCACACTCGCGCCCTCGACATGCTTTGCGTCATGGCCAACCGCAACCTTGATGTTCTTCTCCCGCAGTCGCTTGACATTGGCGCTTTCGGAGACGTCCGATCCGGTCACCGTGTAATCGAGATTGGCCAGCACTTCGGCAATCCCGCTCATGCCGATGCCTCCGATCCCGACAAAATGGATCGAGCCAAGATCGCGCGGCAATTTCATGGGCAGGCCCCCGACAGAGAGTCATTCGAACGAGGCAAATCGGCTGCGGCACCGCTCCGACTGCTGCCTCTCCCTTCCGGAAGAGGGCTTTTGTGAGGGGGTACAGAATCTGCCTTCAAATTGTAACCCCTCACCTCGACCGGACGTCGCGCGGCGAACTCCCGCCAAGCGAAAAATGTCCGCAGATCATGCCGCCCTTGAACCGGTTTCCTCAAAGTTTGGCCCTAATTGGCGCGCGCGACTTTCAGCACCAGATCGGCCAGCCGGTCGGCGGCATCGAGGACGCCGATAGCCTTGGCGCGGGCGGCCATTGTCGCAAGCCGGTCCGGATCGGCCGCGAGGGCGTCGATTTCGGCGGCGAGCCGGTCGGGTGTGAAATCCTTCTGCAGGATGCGGATTGCACCTCCGGCCTTTTCCAGCACGCCCGCATTCGCGGCCTGGTCCTGGTCCAGAGCGTGCGGCAGCGGCACGAGGATTCCGGGCCGGCCGATCGCTGACAATTCGGCGACGGTGCCGGCACCCGACCGGGACACCACAAGATGGCTCGCCGCCATCCGCGCAGGCAGGTCGGTGAAAAACGGGGCGATGTCGTGTGCGACCTGGGCACTCGTATAGATGTCGCGAACGCGCGGGATGTCCTCTTCCCGCACCTGCTGCGTGATCTTCAGGCGCATCTGCAGATGCGGGGGAAGTTTGGCCACGGCCGGCGGCACGATATCGGCCATGATACGAGCGCCCTGACTGCCGCCGAACACCAGCATGTGCAGCGGCCCGTTCGGCTCGACCGGCGCGAATGGCGTGCCGGCCGCCGCGAGCACCGCGGGACGCAGTGGATTTCCGATGCAGGTAGTCTTGATCGCGAGCGCCTTGTTCTTGTCAGTGACGCCTGCAAAGCCGGTGGCGATCACGTTGACGCGCGCAGCGAGGAAGCGGTTGGCGCGGCCCATAACCGCATTCTGCTCGTGCAGTACAGTTGGAATCTGCAGGAGACTCGCAGCCAGAACCGGCGGCACTGAAGGATAGCCACCGAAGCCCACCACCACCGATGGCCTGACCTGCCGCATCATCGTAACGGCCTTGAACAGGCCATAAGCCAACGTGCTTCCGGCGCGCATGATCGAGATCGGATCGCGGCCTCGGAATGTCTCGCTCGGGATCACATAGACCGATTTGAAATGGTCGTTGTATTTCGCGGCGCGATTGTCGGTCGCGAGCGCGGTGGCAATGCCGCGTTTCGACAAGGCAGCGCTGAGCGACTCGGCCGGGAAAAGGTGGCCGCCCGTGCCGCCCGCGGCGACCATCACGAGCGTCTTGTCGTTTCCTTCCGCGACAACGGGAAGGTCGGCGCGGTGCGCCGGGACGAGGTCGTTTGTCATGACTGCAGCTTACCCCCACCCGTTTCGCTTCGCGAACCGGCCTTTCCTGCCCGCAAGGGAGGTATCAACAGGCCGCCGCCGGGGCCATGCCCCCGCCATGCCGGCCGAATTGCTCGGCACGCGGCCGATCTCTGGTCAGAGCCAGCACCATGCCCATGCCATAGGCCAGCGACAGGAGCGAGGACCCGCCATAGGAGATGAACGGCAGCGTCATCCCCTTGGCCGGGATCAGGTGAAGATTGACCGCCATGTTGATCGCCGACTGGGTGCCGAACAGGATCGCAAGACCCGCAGCAGCGTATCGCGCGAAGGCATCCTGGGAGGCGATCGCCCGTGACAATACGCGGATGACAATGAAGGCGAACAGCCCGACCACGAGCAGGCACAGAACAATACCGAATTCCTCGGCCGCCACCGCGAAAATGAA
>Ga0180222_1000464_pt1 | contig 58716 bp, 78 predicted proteins | sample eDN5th37CKraftOP_FD_151336 | JGI IMG/M metagenome (GOLD analysis project Ga0180222, IMG submission 151336) | Enriched Organic Plus compost microbial communities from Emeryville, California, USA - eDNA 5th pass 37_C Kraft OP (version 2) (version 2) ...
CGGCCAGTCCGCATAGATCGACTTCGAATTGTTGATCACGATCAGGCCGCATTCGGCGTTGCTGCTCTCCGCGTTCTCGTGCGGAAACTGGATCATATCGCCGAAACGAGACGCGAGCGGGTTGGCGGCGTTGGCGGCTGACGCCGCCGCTGCGGCTGCGCTATCGCCAGCAGCCGACGCATTAGAAGATGCCGTGGTTGCACTTCCGCTGGCGGCCGTCGCGCTCCCCGCCGCCGCGGCTGCGCTATCCCCTGCCGCAGCGGCGGAGTTTCCGGCCGCCGTCGCCGAGCCCGCTGCCGCGGCAGCCGATCCGGCCGCCGCCGCGGCGCTCGCCGCGCTCTGGTCGCGCAGCGCCTCCAGCGCCGGCGTGATGTCGCCTTGTGGCCCGCGGAGGCCCGCGACGCGGCCACGCTTGATCACCTGATAGCTCATGCAACAACCCCCGGATCAACATTGAAATCACCGCGCCAGAGGGGGTCCCTCAGCCCGTCGGCGTATTGGATCATCACCTCGTACTCGAAGCGCTGCGGGTCGCCGGCCTCGGGCTGGTTCTGCCCGGGCAGCGCGCCGAGCGCCGCGCGCGCGATCTTCGGCAGGAGCACGAGCTGCCGCAGCGGTTTCTCGATCCCGTCGACCGGATCGATGTCCGTGCCGATCTGCTCGTCCGCGAGAACCTGGACGTTGGGATCGCCGCACAGCGCGGGGCCGGCCTGTCCGCCATATTGCCGCACCTCCATGATGATGGTGGACCCGGCGATCGGCAGGGGGTCCCCGAGATATTCGGTGTAGAGCGTCTCGGCCCAGTCGCGATTGCGCGCGGCCTCGATCGCCATCACGATGGCGGCCATTTCGCAGCTTCTCCGTTGGTTCAGATGACGGTGCCGGAGACGGGTCCGGTCGGGTCGGCGGGCGTGCCGTCGGTCGCGAAAGCGCGGACCCACCAATAATAGGTACCGGCAGCGACCGTATCGTTGTAGGTCGCGATCTGGCCGAGCCCGACCTGTCCGCTCTGTGCAAGCTCGATCGCATCGCCGAACACGGGCGTGGAGCTCCGATAGACCTTGCAATAGCCGAACGTGCTGCCGGTCGGGTTCCGCCAGGTCACGTCCGCCTCGCCCGATCCCGGCTCGACGGACAGGTCGGTCGCGGGGCCGAGCATGGGAGGTGTCGGCGTAACGGTGGCGCCGGGCGTCGTCACCGGGCCGAGGATCAGACGATCGGAGATGCCGAAGTTGAGCAGGCCCTGGATCGAGGTGTAGCGGATCGACGCTTCATAGTCCGTGTCGGCAACGATCCCGTCGGTGATCAGCCTGTCCACCGATCCCGGCTCGAAGAGGCCGGCCGCCAGCCAATTGTCATCGTCGCCGGCTCCCGGCTCGACCTTTCGGAACTCGATCCGGATCATCCGCACCGTCGAATCGTCGTCCGAATTGCCGGTGATGCGGATCGCCGGGAGCGTCAGCGCGCCGCTCGTGATGCTCTCCGCCGTCAGCGTCCAGTTGGCTTCCTCGGGCGGGTCGGTCACATCGGGCGGCCCATCGGAGGGGACCGGATCCGCGGCCTTGCCGCGCAGCGCCAGCGCCCACGCGTGCTTCGTTGCGTCCTCCGTCCGGAACGTCAGCGTGACGATGCCGGTGGTCGGGTCTAGCGAGCGGTTGGTGACGATCACATTGGACCCGTCGAACTGCGTCCCGAGATTGCCGAGCGTGAGGCAATCGCCGACGCGGTAGCCGACGAACCGCAGCTTGAGCAGCAGCGCGATCCCGGTAGCCTCCCGGCTGTCGCGAATGTCATAGCCGGCCAGTTGCGCCGCCTGGTCCGGATCGTCGCCCGCAAAACACTGGACGAGCGGATATTCCAGCTCGCGCGTGCGCTGCCCGCCATCGATCGCGACGCCCGCATCGAAGACCACCGGGAATGCGGATACCACCTCCCAGCCATGGTCCTCGCTCCGGTAGCGCGGCATCACGGCGTTGATGCGGTCGCGGCGCGTCTGCATCGCCGGCGCGACCAGTTTGCCGGCAAGATCCTCCTTCTCGATCGTCGCCAGCGACACGCGCGGCGTGTTGATGAGGCAGGAGAGGATCGCCGCGTCATGGATCGGCTGTCCGCCGCCCGCCTGCAGCATCCCCTTCAGCATCTCATATTTGCCGTCGGCGCTGCTGATCTGCCCGCCGAGCACCCAGCCGTTGGCGGCGCAGACATTCGCGCCCTCGACGAATCGCGCTACGTCAATTCCCTCGATCGGGATATGGCAGCCCAGCGTCTTCTTGCCGTTCGCGACGCGGCCGAGCGCCCAGGTCAGGGCGTGCAGATAGGGATCGGCCGACCAGACATAGGTGCTTTCCTGCAGGGGCCGACAGGGGCCGGATCCGCCCGGATAGGTGCTGTCGAGCCGGGGGTCGTAGACCCGCACCCATTTGCCGAGCCAGCCCATGGCCGGCGTCGAGGTGAGGGTGGTATCGCCCTTTCCGTCCCATTCCATGGTGAGCATGGAGGCGGCCATGCCGGAGAGCTTGCAGTCCGCCTCCCAGCCCGGCGGCTCGCCGGTTCCGGTCGAGAGCACGCCCGCCTCCGGCGTCGCGCCCAGCTGCACGTCCTGCCACACCCGATCATGCAGGTCCCCGACGATCTCGCCCGTCAGCCCGCCCTGAAAGCTGACCGGCTTCTTGTCGAGATAGGTCTGCTCGATCGCCTCGACCGGCCCGGCGGCCGCCAGGACCGTCACCAGCGTCTGATATTTGTTCTTCTTCCCGTGGCCCTTCCAATAGACGATGTTCCCGCCGACCATCGTCCGGCCCATGGGGTAGGGCACCCCGGCCTGTGGCTCGGCCTTGAACGCGGTCTGCGATCCGCCGCTCGGGCTCGGCTGCTTCATCATCAGGCCGCTGATCGCGCTGACGATGCTGGCGCCGGCGGCAACGCCCTTGGCGATCGGCGCCCAGGGGCCGGGGATGAGCGACACGACCGAGGCCACCGCGCCGACCACCGACGCGACGGAGTGGATGAACTTCGCCACTCGCCGCCCCTATGCCGGATCGACCCGCCACGCCGCGGCGAGCGCCTTGCCCCTCAGCACGCCGGCCGCGCCGGTCCGCTCATGGAAGCCGAGCAGCGCGCCGTTGCCGAGCCACACCCCCATCGCCTCGAACGCCGCGTCGTCGCCCTCGCCGATCACGATATCCCCTGGCAGCGCGAAGGCGGGGGCGGGCCAGCGCTCAAACCGGCTGTCGAGCGCATCGGAGAGGCTGGCGAACCCCATGTTGCGCAGCGCGCGCCGCGCGCCGATCGCCGTCCTGTAGCTGCCGGCCTTGGCGAGCCGGACCTCGTGGCCCATCACGCGCAGGTGCCACGCCACCAGCTTCGCGCAATCGTGGCGGCCCCATTGGAAAGCAACGCCGGTCCAATTGTCCTTGGTCGCCTGGGCGGCGAGCACGCGCTTCGGGAGCGTCATTTCTTCGGCCCGTTGGGCGGGTTCTGCGCCCAATAGACGGTGTCGGTGACGCCGGTGACGAATTTCAGGCCCTTCTCGTCCGGCCACACGCTCTCGTGCCAGGCGGGCGAGAGGCGGACGCCCTCGTCATCGTCGAACAGCCGCTCGGTCGCCGGCACGCATTCATAGGTCACGATGCGCGATCCGGCATCGATCTCCAGCGTGGCGGTATCGACTTCGCCCGTGAACTGCAGCAGCGGCTCGTCGAGCAGCTGCCCGCTCGCATGGTCGAGGATCGCAAGCCACATCTGGACGAGCGAGCCCTGCATGGCCCCATAGCAGATGTCGCCCGCCGCCGCGTTGCGGTTCGGGGCGAGCGAGATGGTCACGGCGGGCGCCTCGTCGCCGAGGCCGGATTCGATGGCGCCGATCGCATGGATGGTGCCGAACAGCGGATCCTCGCCGGCGTAAGTCTCGCCCGCATGCTCGAGCACGATCGAGCCCGCGGCAAGACGCACCGTGTGGCCGGGGAAGGCGAACCGCACGAGGCCGGTGATCAGCACCCGATCGGCGCCGAGCGCCGTCTGCTGGGCCGGGGAAAGAGCGCTCATGCGATCTCCACGATCCGGAATTGCAGGCCGACGTTGCGCGCCTCGTCCAGCGTCCAGCTGTGCTCGTCGCCGTCGAGGCGGCCCTCGATGATCGGCCGCGCCAGCTCGATCACGTCACCGTCCACGAGATTGGTGCGCAGCCGCGGGAAGATCGGCAGCGCGCCGGCCCCGGCCGCGTCGAGGATCAGCTGCGCGCGCGCGAAATGCAGATAGCGCCGGCCGCCGTGGATGATCGACAACCATTGCCCCTTGCGGATCGCATAGGCCGCGGTGCCGCCGCGGATCGGCAGCGATTGGCCGCCGCTCACCGCGCCGGATACCAGCGTGTTGCCCGGCGCGCCCACGTCGAACTCGACCTGCGGGAAGGCGAAGAAGCACCCTTCCTTGCGGGCGACGGTCAGGTCCGCGATCCACCGCCGGCCATAGGGCTCGATGTCCATCGGCGGCACCGTGATCGAGAGCGCGAACCGATCGCCGGGGAAGTCGACGGCCTGCGCCGGGCCGCCGAGCGGCGAGACCTGCCAGCCGCCGAACTCGATCAGCGCCGGCGTGCCGACCTGAACGTCAAGGTCCGTGAGGTCGATCATTGGCGGCCGCGCCTCGGAAGCTGCCGCGTGCGGCCGCGCCCGATGATGCCGATCGCCTGCGCCGATCCCTCGTCTCGCGCCTGCGCCGCCATCGCGTTCATCTGGTCGAGCAGGTCCTGCGTCATCACCGCGCCGCGCAGATCGAAGTGGAAGTACCCGCCGGCCGGGCCGTTGTCGTTCTTGGGGCTGACCTTCAGCGTTTCGCCGTGGCTGACCTTCGCGATGGGGCGGCCGTTGAGGCTGAGCAGGTTCCGGTCCATGCCGGGAATGCCTATGATCTTGCCGCTACCGCCGTTGGCGAACCCGGGCATGCCGGAAAACAGCGAATCGATCCCGGAGAAGTCAGGCGAAAATGGGGTCGGTTGGAGAACGGCGCTGTCGGATCCCAGCGAAAAGCCGCTCATCGGCCCACCGCCGCCCAACAGGCCGCCCAGACCGCCACCGCCGAGCAGATTGCCCAAGCCCAGGAACCCGCCGCCGCCGGCCCCGGAGCCGATTTGGACTTGGCCGAAAAGCTTCTGGAGGAGATCGCCCAGCGAATTGAGCGCCTCCTCCATTCCTTTCGCAGCCTGGTCTTTCCACCAGTTCTTGAACCAGCCCTTGAAATCGCCGTCCAACGCTGCGCGGAAGCCGCCCTTGATCGTGTCTCGGAAGATTCCCTGCTGCCGCGCCTGCTCGTTTTCCATGGCCTCGGTCTGCGCCTGCGCGCGGGCGCTCTCCGGATCGACGCCCTGCGCCTCCAGATCGCGGATGCGCTGCCGCATATCCAGCTCGGCCTGCAACTGGCGCTGCCGAACATCGCTATCGCCCCGGAGCTGGGCCAGGTGGAGCTCGCGGCTGAGCTGATCCTCCTCCTGCCAGTCGGCGCGCTGCTTCGCGATGGCGGCATCGATCCTCGCCTGATCTTCCAGCGCGCGCTTGGTGGCTTCTTCGAGGCGGAGCTTCTCGTCGGTGATAGTGACGAGGTTCTTCTTGTAGAACTCGATCCGCTGTTCGATGTCGGCCTGGCGCTGCAGCGCCTCCTCGGTCGCGTGGTCATTGGCAAGGCGCGCCGCATCGATCTGCAACGAGCGCTGTTCGTCGGCGATCTCCTTCGCCGCGGCGACGGCGCGCGCATCCTGAATGGCCTTCATATCAGCCTGCGCCGCCGCGCGCGCCTGATCCGTGGTCAGCCCCGCTTGCCGGTACGCCTCGATCTGGCGCGTAAGGTCCATCTGGTCCTGCAACCGCTGCGCGGTCGCCTCATCGCCCTGTGCGCGAGCGGCCTCGATCTGGGCGTCCAGCCTCAGTTCCTCCCGGCGAGAGGCAAGCCGCTCCTCGTCGGGACCCTTCTTCGTGCGATGGGAACCGCCGCCAGCATCGCCGACGCTGGGGTTGATTTTCAGGCCGCCCAGGCCGCGCATCCTCTCCGTGCCCGCCGCTCCTGGGCCGTACCCAAAGCGCGTTTGAAATTTGCGGTCTTTGCTATCGGCCACCGCGAGGTCATATGCCGCCTGCGCCTCGTCAAGCTGGCGCTTCCTCTGATCGAGTTGCGCCTGAAACGGCGCGACGCGCGCTCGATGGTAGAGATTGTTGCGCGGTGCCCCCATAGTGCGGGCGAAGAGCGTGCGGTCGTCGCTGTTCGCCACCTGTTCGTATTGCGACTTTGCCGCAGCGAGTTGCTGCCTAGCAAGGGCCACAGCGGCAGCGCGGGCCCCAGCCTCCACGCCGTACAACGCAGTCGCGAGTTCGCGCGCCTTGTCGATCTCATCCGCCATGTGATCTGTGGCGACTTTGAGCGCGTTAGTCATGCCCGAGACGGCGGTCTCTGCGTCCCGGTGCTTGGCATTCATCTCGTCGAGCGTCGCCTGGGCATCTCGAACCGACTGGCTCGTCTTGTCCGCGCTCAGTGCTAACGCGCCAAGGGCTATCGCAATTCCGCCAATCACGAGCCCCCACGGGCCGGTAAGAAACGCCATCGCCCCCTCAAGAAGGCCCATGCCCGTTGCCGCGGTCGTAGCACCCGCCGCGACCGCACCCTCGGCTATAGCTGTGGTTCCCAGAGCAGCAGCAAGGCGTGGCAGCAACTGCACGAGCGCGCCCCACATGCCCGCCAGCTTGCCGGTCATAAACACGAGCGGGCCAGCAACGGCCGCGATCCCGGCGAGCGCACCGATCGCGGCGAGCACAGGCTGGGGAAGCGACGCGAACGCGCGGATCGCATTCGCAACCGAACGGGCGACGGCCGTCAAACCATCGAGAAATCCGCTATCGCCAAGTGCAATGGCCGCCGCTTCGAAGGCCTTCTTCACCTGGGTGAGCGCGGCGGCCCAACCCTTCATCCGGGCTTCCATCTGGGTCTGCGCGCTGGCCTTGTCGATTTCCGCGCGCAGACGCTCCAGCCCGTCACGGCCCTGTGCCATGAGCGCGATAGCAACGCGCATGGAATCCTGGCCGAATATCGTTTTAAGGATCGGCTGTTTTGCTTGGTCAGCCAGCCCCCCGAGCTTATCTCGAAGTTGTTGTGCGATGTCCGCGATTGGTTTCATCTTGCCGGTCGCGTCGAAGAAGCTCAGGCCGTACTTTTGGATTGCCTCCGCTGCTTCCTTTGAGGTTGGGGTGAGCGAAGTCAGGAAGTTCTTGAACGACGTGCCCGCGTCGGAGCCGGAAGTGAACAGCGCCGCTGTTGCAGCGAGCGCGACATTCGCATCCTCGAAGCTGACGCCGAGCCCGCCTGCAACGCCGCCGGCCTGTCCGATGGCGAGCCGGTAATCGTCGAACCCGAACTTGCTGACCAGCATGCCGCCGGTCAGCTTGTCGACGATACCGTTAAGGTCCGACGCCTGCTTCCCGAACTGCTGCATGATGTCGGTGACGAGATCGGCCGCGGGGCCGAAATCGGCAGCGTTGGCTGCGGCAAGTTTCAAGGTTGCCTCGGTCGCGCCGCCCAGGATCTGGGTAGCGCTCAGGCCGTTCTTGGCGAGGTTCTCCATCACCTGCGCAGCATCGGCAGCGGTCGCGGTGAAGGTTGGATCCGCGCCGAAGGCCCTGGCTTGGTCGCGGAGCGCCTTCAGCTGAGCGCCTGACGCTCCGGTGGCAGCCTCCACGCGGTTCATGGCGGCTTCGAAATCAGAAGCCATTTTGAGCGATGCGCCGCCGATCGCGGCGAGAGGGAGGGCGAGGGCAACCGAAAGGCTTTGGCCTACGCTCTCGATCCGCCGACCGATCTGCTCGAATGATCTGCCGGCGCGGGCCATCTGCCGCTGCGCGTCGCTAATCCCCTTTTCGAAGGCGGCGGTATCAAGGCCGAGGATGACCCGGAGCTGACCAATAATAGAACTCGCCATCGGCCGCCTCCAAAGAAAAAGGCGGCCGGGAAGCCCCCGTTTTGTATGTTAGATTGAAGCCAATCTATATCACTGGTAAATCGAGTACTTAACTCGGATCTTCGAGCCAAACCGCCGAACCGTCATCTGCAATCATGCAAGTTCCTCGCCCCCGTAAAGGGGCGTTGAACGAATTGACGGCATCATACTCTATTTTCCATGACCCGACCGGGCCGCTATAACTGATGCGCTTAAACGTCGAAGGCGCTTTGAGGGTTTGCTTTATTGCCTCATCGCAGGCTCTCAGCCCGTTCGGCTCACATCCGGCTAGTGCTAAGAAGGCGAATGGAATGAGGCGCTTCATCTGTTTCTCCGATCTGCGCGGAGCCTGCCTCACTTCCTTCCGGTCGTCTAGTTGGACGCAAACCGCTGCCATGCGCGCAGGGACTTCCTCCAGTCCTTGGGCTTGGATCGCTTCGGTTTAGCCTCGGCCGGCCGCTTGAGGAGTTCGTCCAGCTTGGGGAACTTCTTTACGCGGCCGAGCCAGGCGTTGAGGTGCGCCAGCGTCACGTCGCGCTCGAAGGCGCGCCGTGCCCCTAGCGCCGCGCCTTTCAGGACTTCCGACCAGATGCGGGGTGTTTGGCGCCAGAAGCTTTCCGGGCTGTGCCCGAGCGCGACCCATTCGCGGAAGCACTCTTTCCAGTCCCATTCGCCCCCGGCTTCGGAGGGTTTCCGTCGGACGTGCCACCCTCCGCCGGCGGGAAGCTGAGGAGGAAGGCTTCCGCCACGAGCTCACCCGCGCGCGCGGGGCCGATCCGCTGGATGATCTCTCCCGCGTCGCGTTCGGACACCTGGCCGTGCCGCGCTTCCAGAGCGATGCGGAAAACCGTCCGCATCATGCTCGGGCTCTGCAGCACGTCGGCGCCGATCGACGTGATCTTCTGGCTGACCTCGCCCTCCAACGTGCATAGCGCATTGAAGTCGAGCACGAGAATGCCGCCTTCCTCGAAGCCGATCACATCGACCGCGGGGAAGGCGACCTCGCCAAGCTCCGGGTTCGCCATTACGGCGCCACCGGAGCGGGGGTGATCACCGGCTTGCCGCTGATCTTGAAGGTGGCCGAGCCCGTCATGCGATCGTCGATCGGCACGGCGTGCTTGTGGCTGGTGAAGAAGCCCTTGACGTCGAGCGTCGCGCCGTCCGGGTACTTCACCCGCCATTCCTGCACGCCAGGTGCGGCGAAGGCGTCGGCCACCGTGTCATCGTCCGCGAGACCCGGGATGAGATTGTAGGTGAGCGACGTTTCGCCGGCATCGCGCAGGCCCGGCTTGAACTCGCGCCAGCGCTCCGGGCTCTTGTGGTGAGTGAACTCTACCGAGTCCTGCTTGAACTCGGGCGGGTCGAACTCCACCAACTCGACCAATTCGACATAGGTATCGGGCGCCGTCTTCTTCGCGAAGGTGACGCCATAACCGATATCCGTTCCCTCAGCAGTCTCCGCCATGATAGTCCTCCTTAAACCTGATAGATCACCTTCAGATCGACCTGGGACGCATGGACGGGCTGCCCGCCGAGCAGGTCCGTCTTCCGGCTTACGTCGATCACGAAGATCCTGAACTTGATGCCCGCGAGCGTTTCGCGCAGGCCGATGACGCCGCCGATCAGCGCCTCGCCGATGTTGCGGGCCTCGAGCACATCGTAGGACCAGCCGTCGCACTGGACGCGAGCATCGCGCCAGCCCGTGGGTCCGGTGAGCTTCATCTCCGGAATATCCGAGATGAGATAGAGCACCATGCCCGGCAGGGGATCGCCTTGCGGACGCTCGTCCCAATCGATCCGATTCCCGACAATCGCCGTGAGGCCGCCGATGGCCAGCAGCCGCGCGCGCAAGGCTTCCTCCATGCTCAGCCCCCGCTTTTCGCCATCAGCTTCTCTGCCCGTTTCGTGAAGCGCTTCGCCGCGCCGTCGACCGCCGCGCCGAGGTCCTTCGCGAGATTGTCGAGCAGGCTCTGGGCATGCTCGTCCCAGGCACCGCGCATATAGCCGTGCGGCGGATTGTTGATGGAGCCGAACTCCTCCGGCACCGCCTTCTGGCCCACGTCCTGCGACGGCCCCATGTAGATCTCGACCGTGGACTTGTCCGCCGAGCGCCGCCGCCGCTGACCGGGCGTGCCCTGCTTGCCGCTGATGATGATGCTATCAGCGAGTCGCTTGGCTACCTCGCCAGTTTTCTTTGACTTTCGCTGCCGGTGTTTCTCGGATCGGGGCGCCTTCGCCTTGGCCGCATCCCTCATCGGCTCGAGCCGCTTCTTGCCGAAGCGGGTCAGGGTCGCCTTGCCGAGCGCGCGCGGCAAATGCCGGAGCACATCGTTGATATCGCTCAGCCCCTCGACGCGGGTCTTGGTCATGGCCGGTCCTTTCAGGCAGGCTTGTCGGTCAGCGCGAGCGCCGAGATCTCGATGCCGTCGTCGCGCTCGTCGGTCTCTTTCACGCCGACGATCTGGTAGACGCGGCCGCGGTGCCGGACCTGGTCGGCGCCGGTGATCGTGCGGGTCTGCGCATCGGCGCGCACGACAAAGCGCGTGCCGACCTCCTGCGCCTGCTGCCCCGTCTTCGCGCGCTCGGCGTCCGACACGTCGCGCTTGCGCGCCCAGCGGGCGAACGCTTTGGAGAACGGCGCATTCTTGCGCCGCATGCCATCGTCGACGATGCCGCCGCGCCAGATTTCTATGCGCCGATCGAACCGGCCAGCGCCGAGGCGGGACATCAGAAGAATTTCCTGAAAGGGGAGAGGAGGTGCTTGACGGTGGTGGACATCGGAATGGCCGACGGGGCGACATTCAGATCGCTCGCCGTTTCCGGGAAACGGTACATGTCGCCGATCATCAGGAGCACGGCATGCCTGATCGGCTCCGGCACGGCGGGGACGAGCGGGTTCGCGGCGGCATCCACGACGAAGCCGGCGCGATAGGAGACCGTCACCAGCGGAAAGCTCCGACTGTACGTGCCGTCATAGACGGCCGGCAGCGCGGCTCCCTCCACGGGGATGATGCGACCGCCGATCGTCTCGTAATTCTGTGGATCCCAGGTCTGCACCTGCCGGCTCGCATCGACATATTGGATGCCGACGACGTCGATCAACGGCGGATAGGGAAGGGGCTCGAGCAGGTCCTCGACGCGTGCCAGCGCGGCCCGCAGTGTCTGCGGTCCGATCGCGCGCCCGAGCCAGCCGGTCGGGCCGTCGATGTGCGCGGATGCGGCGGCGGCAAGGCGCATCACATATTCGCGCTGGTCCTCGTCGCCGTCCAGACGCAGATGGGCGTCCGCCTCCTCCCAGGTCACGAGCGCCCCGGGAGGAGCGGTGACGATCACGTCCATCAGCCAACGATCTCCACGACCGCGGCCTCTTCGCACGTCTCAGGGGTCAGCACCGCCATGTTCACCACGGGGTGGGCGAAACCCACCACGCCCAGGCGAATGGCGCCGCCATTCAAGAGGGCCGCAATCTCTTCAGGGGACGGACGCCACACGCTGTACATCACGAGCATGCCGGATGCCTTGTCGAAGGCATCGACAACGGGCAGCGCACCGCACGGGCCGTCGCGGTCCTGATCCCAATCGGCGGGAGCGCCAATGTGACGCGAGCCAGCGAAATCGCAGATGCGCATCAGTCGACCTCCCGCTGCGCCTTCGACCCGACTGTGGCCTTCGGTTTGCCGCGGTGCTGCGGCGCGGCCTTGTTCGCGAGCGGCTGGATCTCTTTCGAGGCGTCGTTCTCCGGCTCGCCGGCGGGATCGTCCGGGTGCGCCTCGTCGCTCACGATTTCCACCAACCCGTTGGCGAACAGCTCGCTGCCGCGCGCCCGGGTGACGCTGTGCGTGGTGCCGGCGAATACGTCCTTGTCGGGGCCAACGCCCTCCTGGCCGCTATAGTCGCGCACGACCTTGATGATCATGATCTCGTCTCCTGCAGAAAAGGGCGGGCGGCGGTGAAGCCGCCCGCCGAGTGTCGCGCGGGAGCGGCGCGGTTAAGCGACGTTGCCGAAGTCGCCGTAGATGAGCGCCTCGGGGCGATAGACGGCGAGGCCGATCCGCTCCTCGGCACGGATCGTGGCGAGGTTCTTGATGAAGTTATCGCGGTCCTCGGTGCTGATCTCCACGCTGGCGTCCTCGCGGTCGAACAGCTGCGCCGCCAGCTTGAAGGCGCCGGTCAGGAACTTGTCGACCGTCATCGCCGGCGTTTCCACAACGGGCAGGCGCCACAGTCGCGGCGCGGCGCCGTCGGCGGCATTGCCGATGATATACTCGCCGATGTCGTTCTTGAGCGTCTCGATCCGAGCCCAATCGATCGGGTTGAGCACGTGGCCGGTCGCCGGATACTCGGCCAGCACCGCCTGCAGCATGGCGTAGCGCAGCTGGTCGATCATCGTGTCGGCAACGAGGCCGCCGGGGGCGGCATATGCCGTCGCCTGCGGAATCAGCCCGAGCAGGTTGGCGCCCGTGCCGTCACCCTTCAGCAGCTGGAGCTCCTCGACATAGGCGAGGCCGTAGCGCAGACGGCCATCGATATAGCTCTGGAGCATCGGCGCGTCGGACAGGATCTGCTTCGACGCCTGGACCCAGTGCGCGATCGTCGCTACGGGCAGGGTCTTGAGATCGAATTTGATATCCGACTGCGGCTTCTGCGCCGTCTCGGCCGTGGGCGCCGCATTGTTCGTGAAGCCGGTCTCCTGCACGAACTGGATCGCGTTGGAGGCGGTACGGCCGGGCGTGATGAGATCGCGAACGGTCATCCGGCGTTCGGGCGGCGCGACGATGCCCGCCTGACGATCCGGAATGATCAGGTCGCCGGCAGAGCCGTCGGCATCGGTGGTCAGCGACGTGATGATCGCCTTGGTCTCGAAGCGGACGGAGCCCTTCGACGGCGGACGCTCGCAGAACGCCTTGACGCTGGCGTCCTCGACGACTTGCGCACCGACGGTCTTCCGCGCCTTTTCGGCATCGGGATCGCCGCGGCGGGCGAGCTTCTGCTCGATCTCCGTTATGGTGGCGGACAGCTCGTTGAACTTCACGAGCGCCTCGTCCGCCTTCTCCTTGGCGTCGCGAGACAGCTGCTCGCCGCGATCGAGCCGCTCCTTCGCCTCGCGGGCGAAATTCTGCACCTCGTCCGTCGCGGCCTTCAGGTCGCGGGACAGCTGCTTGATGTCGATATCGGCGCCGCCGTCCTTGCGGCCATATTCGGCGCCGCCGGGGACGCCCTCGATCAGATAAGGGGTCTTCATGGTAGGTCTCCTAGAGCTTGGGCAGGGCAAAGCCTGCGATTGCGTCGGAAATGGACTTGAGATCGCCGGCGCCCGCGGACTCGCTCCGGAGCAGGTGTTCGAAGCCGTGGTTGGCGATGGCCGCGGCCTGGGATTTCGAGAAAGGAAAAGCCTCGCGCAGTGCCTTCTCGAACTCGGGTTTCGTGGGGAGCTGACCGCGCTCCAGCTTGAACTTGACAGCCTCGACGCGCGCGTCGTCGTTCGCCGGGAACGTGACGAGGGACACCTCGACGAGGTCCAGCTGCATCAGCGTGCGGATGCCGGTCTTCTCGTCGTAGCTGGCCTTGCGGACCCAATAGCCGATGGATAGGCCGGTCACGGCGCCGGCTTTCAGCAGGGCATGCGCCTCGCGCGCCTGGGCCACGTCGTCCTTGAGCAGGCGGCCGCGCACGAAGAGGCCATGGTCGTCTTCGGCGAGCTCGTCATAGACGCCGATCGGCTCGGCCGTTCGATGCTGCCAGAGGACGGGCACGACGCGGCTTTTGGCCTTCAGCTCCTTCAGGCTGTCGGCGAAGGCGCCGGGCGCGACGATCTCGCCGTAGCTGTCGGTCACGCCGAAAACGGAGCCGTAGCCGGAAAAGCTGCCGTCGTCGGCCACGTCCTCGGCCTTGATCGACAGGGTGAAGTCACGGACCTTCAGCTGTCCGTGCTTGTGGTGCAGGAGCATCACGCGGTCTCCATTGTCTTGGCGGGCTGCTGCGGATCCAGCATGTGGGAGAGGCCGAGCCATTCGATGATTGACCGCTTCGCGGCCTCGCCGGTGCTGGTCATCTCCCCCAGGCGATCGGCGGGGATCATGTTCGACTGAATCGTAAGGGCGTCGCCGCCGGGAAGAGGCGGCAGGTTTTCGAGACGGCGGACCTCGTTTCGCGTGAAGATGCCGTTCTGCACCATCGCGGCGTAGAAGGCGGCGCGAGCCGCGCTGTCGGCGCGCAGCAGGCCCTCGAAATTGAACTCGACGGTGATCGTCAGGCGCTCGGCCGGGGTCAGCAGCTGCTTTACGATCGCCTGCTCGATCCGCTTGAGCCGCTCTCGCAAGGCGAAGATCAGGAAGCCGAGCGTCTGCTGCTCGATGCTGCTGCCGAGCCGCGTGTTGCCGCTGGTATGCCCGATCATGTGCGGCGGCACGCCGAACCAGCGGCAGCAATCCTCGACCGAGAATTGCCGGCTCTGGATCATCTGCGCGTCGTTCGCGCTGATCTGGATGGATTGCCAGCCAAGCCCGGCCTCGAGCACGAGCGGGCGGCCGTTGTTGTCGCCGGCGAGCGGCTCGACGACATACTTGTAGATGTCCTCCCGCTGCTGCGGCTTCAGCGTCTGATTGTCCTTGGTGGTGAGCACACCCGAGGGGCGCAGGCCGTTCTTGTACACCTGGGCGGCGGCCTCGTCGGTGGCGAGCGCCAGGCCGAACGATTGCCGTCCGAAGGCCAGCGGCGACAGGCCGCCGAGCGCGGCGCCGCCGAAGCCGCGGATATGGAACATTTCGTCCTGCGAAAGCTCGATCGACTGGCCGAGGTCCGGATAGCGATAGCGAATGGAGCCGTCCGGCATCCTGCGCGCCTGAACCAGCTCCGGGCGGATCGGCGTCAGCGCGATCACCTTGCCGCGCGCGCCGCGCTCGATGCGGGCGAAGGCGTTCCCCCACAGCTCGAGCGAGACGTTCATGAACTGCCAGAAATCGAGTGCGCTCTGATCCGCGTTCGGGCTGTCGTGCAGCAAGCCGTAGAGCGGATGATCCTTTGCGACGCGGCGGCTGTCATTGCCGGTGTCGCGATAGACCATCAGCGGAAGCGACGAGATCGTACCGGCAACGAGGCGCGTGCAGGCCCACACCGTGGAAAGCGTCATCGCATCCGCAGCGTTCACCTGCCGGCCCGAGGTCGTGACGGCGCGGAAGACGCCGCGCCAGCCCTCCGGATCGAACAGGGTCAGCGCGCGCCGCCAGATGGCGGCGGCCTTCTGGCGGAACGTCATGCCGCCATCGCCCGCAGCGAGGCGAGATAGTCGTCCATGCCGCCTTCATCCTCGAGCAGCATCATCGGAGCCGTCGCGTTGATCATGGCGTCCACTCCGTCGATCTTGTTCGGGCTGTTCGGCTTCTCCTTCTTGGGAAGGAGGCTGCCGTTCACGCGGCGGTCGACGACGGCGTTGCCGACCATCCACGTCATCACAGGGTTGCCATCGTGCCGCAGCCGGGCCGGGCCGGCCTTCACCCTGGCCTCGATCATCTTGGCCGGGTCGGTGTGGTTGGCGGCGTTCTTCGCCAGCTGCCTGGCGAAGGGCTCGCCGCCGTCGTCGAAATCCTCGTTCAGGCGCGCCGCCATCGCGAGCCCGCTGTTCCACTGGTCGAACGTGGCGTTGCGGACTGCGAGCTGCGCTTTCAGGCTGCGGATCAGATCCTCGATCGCCCGGTGGTCGATGAAATCGCCCTCGGTGGCGGTGAGGTGCCCGTCCTTGACCCAGCGATTATAGAGCTCGGTGATCTGCTTCGTCGCGCTGTCCGTGCTGCGCAGCCGCGCCTCGGGAACGAAGAACCAGACCTTGACCAACAGGCGCCCGGTGGCGTCGAGAGCGGCCAACACGACCGCCGAAAGGTCGTCGACGTTGGACAGGTCGCCGCCGATGTAGCAATCGAGGCCGGCGAAATCGTCGAGCGTGAGGCTCGGATCCGCGCACTTGATCCATTGCGACACGTTGAGCCAGGCGGAGAGGGCGCCCGACCAGATGTTGAGGCGCTTCGTCTTGAACTCGCCCTCGGCGGCCGGGTTCTCTCGCGCCTCGATCGCATATTGCCGCAGCTCTTCCAGCTGCACCGCGGCGCCGAGCAGCGGGTTCGCCTTGATCCAGAACCGCTCGTCAAACGGGTCATCGCCCTGCTTCCGATCGTCGCCATAATCCTCGGCGCGATCGAGCGTGAAGATGATCGCGAAATAGTGCTCCGCGATCACCGATCGCTGCAGCACCTTCGTTGCGAACGTCCGCTCCTCGTAGCAGGGGCCGTTGATGTTCGGCCCCGCCGTGGTGATCGCCCACATCAACGGCTGCTTTCGCGACCCGAAAGCCGAGCGCATCACGTCGAAGAGGCTGCGGTCCTTGTGGGCGTGGAACTCGTCCAGCGTCACGAGGTGCGGGTTGTGGCCGTCCTGCGACTTCGATTTCGCGTGGAGCGGCTGCATATAGCCGCCATTGTCGCCGCAGGTGATCGACTTCGCCCATGGCTGGAGCCCGAACGCCTCCTGCAGATCGGGCAGCTTTTCGACCATCCGCTTGGCCGGATGGAACACCTTCTTGGCCTGGTCGAATGTCGTGGCGACGGTCAGCACCTGGGGGCCGACCTCGTCCTCGCAGCACAGGCAATAGAGCGAGACGCCGGCCGTCTTCGTCGACTTCGCGTTTTTCCGCGCCACCTCCTCGTAGACCATCGTGAAGCGGCGCAGGCCGTTGTCCTTGCGCCGCCAGCCGAACACGACCGCGAGAATGAAGATCTGCGCCGGCTCCAGCGTGATCGTCGGCGTCTCCCAGACGCCTTCGATGTGCGGCAGCTTCTCGATGAAGTCGCAAACGTCGTTCGCGTGCCAGGGGGAGAAGCGATATCCGAACGCGGCCGTTCGCTGCCGCTTCAGGTCGTCGAGATGCCGCTGCGCCGCCTGCCGGACGAACTTGCAGTGCCGGCGCTGCTTCTTGTCGGCCGCCGCCGCCTTCGCATAGGCCAACGCGATCGCGGCATAGTCCCTAGCGTGCCCGGTGTCCGTTTCGCTTGAACGGGTTGCCCGCTTTCGTTGGGTCATCCGTGACCTTTCCGACGCGGCTCTTGCGACCGGCGATGCCGAGCAGCTCCGCCATCTGGCGCTGCGTCGTCAGGTAGGCCGCCGGCGGCGGCTCGCCTTGCGGGTCCGCGAACGCCTTTCGGATCAGCGCCTCCAGCGCGCAGTATCGGGCAAACAGAGAGCTATCGATCTCCGTCACGCCCGCCGACATGACCCGGCCGATCTCCTCCTGCCATACGAGCTGCGCCTCGGCGGTCAGATAATCCGGCATCAGCGGAGGATCGCCCGGAACGAGGATCTCGGTCTTCACCCCGTCGCGAATCGGCTGTAGGGTGCCCCGCGCCAACTTGGCCGATGGTGGATCGGGCTTCCGTCCTCGCTGCATCAGCGACCCCGCAACATTGTTTCAACGGGCGGCCAGAAAATTTTACCACCCCGAAAGTTTATATCGCATAAGCGAAAAAAGACTCCCACGCGCGGTCCCAAGGCCTTACCCCCTGCATTTTCGACCCCCCCCACCCCTCGGGGGCTTCGATCGTTGCTCGACCGCGCAATTTTGTTGCGTCGGCGGGTCGAGGGGTGGCGCGCTTGGCCATCACAGCGCTCCGGTGAGTAGGCCGTACATCAGCACGGCAAGGGTTGCGGCGTTCACCACCAGCGTGATCAGGGGGAGCAGCTTCCAGATCACCGGCGTCTCCTCGCTCTCGCGCTCTCACGCGCCGTCTTAAGGTCATGGCAAGGGCGGCATAGCCCTTGGTAGTTGTAGCGGTCGCTCGCGCCGCCATCGGCCAAGGGCACGATGTGATCGGCGATCGTCGTCGGCGTCACGCGCCCAGCCTCAAGGCACAGACGGCATAGCGGCTCCTCGGCCAGCACCTGCCTGCGCATGGCGTCGTGCTCGCGCCCGTAGCCCCGTTCCTGCCTGCTCTTGCGCTTGGTCCAGTTGGATTGCCTGGGGCGGGCAGGGCGGAGGGACGGGGGCTTGAGCGGCATTGGCGATCCGCCTGATCTGGAGCCACAGGACGGGATCGAACCGTCGACCTGCCGCTTACAGGATGTAGTCATCCACAAGGCGAACGCCCTTGGTCTGGCCATTCCGCGGCGGCTGCCTTCGGAGTACCGCCTCAGTCTCTCCGACTTGGTCAACCGGAACGAGGAGGCACGTTCCACCGGCTTCTGGGCAATAAGCTCCGAAGAGTTCGACCTCACCTCGATAGGACCGGCGACCAGCGCCGGTTTTGTGATGATGTTGCGACGACGCGGTGTTGAAGCGAATTGTTCCACCTTTTGTGCGCGCGGTCTTGCACTGAACGCGCTCGAAGCCATTGCCCCGGTCGATCACCAGATCATACCTCGACAATTCCGTGATGGGCTTGAGCACGACATAACCAAGCTGCAGAAATCGAGCGGTGAGCATCGCAACCGAGAGGTCGCCTTTCTCGACGCTATGCATACCGCCGCACCTCTACCATCTGAGCTACTGAGGCTTGGTGGCAGCGCCCGGATTCGAACCGGGGACCTGCTGGGTATGAACCAGCTGAGCTACCTCTGCTCCACGCTGCTATGAATTTCTGGTAGCCTTCGGACTTCGCGGGAAGCGCACTTCCCACGATTCGGTGGCGAGGGCAGTAAGGTCATCAGACCAGCCAGCGCGCTCGCATGGCCGCTCAAGCGGCGGTTCCCGTGACAGGACACGCATCCTTTACGACATCGGAGACCAAAAGAAAAGTGTCGATCTTCACGCTGAGGCGCCCGCCGAAGCACACGAGCGTATGGCGTCCGTCGCTGCTCTCCACGATTCCGGAGAGGCCGGCGAACGCGCCTGACGGAATGCGCACCCGCTCACCTGCCGGAAGCGGCGCGGCCCTCTTCGGCTTTCTCTTCGGCGCCATCGCCTTCTCGGCGGCGCGCACATGCTCGAGATCCGCGTCGTTGATGACAGGCACGAGGCCGAAATGGTGGAAGATCGAGAAATCCGGATGGTCCTTCACCATGGCCCCGGCGAGCGCGCGCAGGTCGGCCAGGCGGTCCGTGGACGCGAACACAAAGGTCGGCATCAGCGGCGCCGGCTGCTCCCTCCGCGCCCTGGACCGGGGGATCCGGCGCGAGACGATGATGCGCGGCGTCCATACGTCATAGCCGGCGGCGGCCAGCGATTCGGCGAGCGGCAGCGTCCTGCGGCCCGCCGTCCGAAGGATGCACCATTTGCGCCGCTTCACAATTTCCCCGCTCATGCGCCGGTCCTTTCCGTTCAGTAAATCCGGGTGATCGTCCGGTGCGGCGGCTCGCCCGTGAGCGCCCATTTCCAGCCGATGGGCGAGGCGTTGAGCCGGGCGCAGTGGTCCTCCAGGTGCATCAGGGCGAGATCGGAGCCCGCATCCGGGCGGTTGAGCAGCCGGCTCCTGCCGTTCAGCAGCGGGTTAGCGGGTCGTCCGGTCATATCCACCCTCGATCAGCTTGGTGAAATTCCTGGGCTCCAGGAAGAAATCGAAATCCGCCCTCCAGCCGCGGTCGTTCTCGCCGCGGAGGAACGGCGAGCGCTCGATCGCCGCGATCGCTTCGGTCCAATCCTCGATCGGATGCTGGCGGATGCGGGTAGCCAGCTTCTTCCGGCGCCCGTCGTTCAGGATCTTCACGGCGGACAGGCCGTTGCGGCGGGCCATGTCGTTCCAGGCTTCGACGACGTGCTCGGGCTTGAGTTCGATCGGTTCGGCAGCCGGCTCCGCTTCCCCCGCTTCGATTTCGACGGCGGGAGATGTCATCCCGTCAGGGATGACAGAGGGTTCGGGTAGGGGGTTAGAATATATTTCATTGGGGGGAGGGGTCCACGGACTGTCCGCGCCGCGTCCGCGGACAGTCCGTGGACAGTCCGCGGACGCTGCCCGCTTCGCCCGCTCCTCCGCCCGTTCGTTCCTCTTCCGCTCTGCGTCGATCGCGCGCTTCCGGCGGACGATCTCGTCACGCTCGGCGATCTCCGCTTCCTTCTGCTCTATGGCGCGCCCGGCTTCCTCCACGGCGCGCACGGCGATGATGATCGCCTCCAGCGGCGCGCCGGCGGCGGCCATCGCCTCCATAAGCTCTGCGATCGTCATACCTCGCGCAGCTCCACATAGGGGTAGAGGGCGCGGAAGACCGCCTTGCGCAGGGGCCAGTCGCGGCCGCGCGCGCGGTGCGCCGGCGGCTTGGCATCCTCGCAGACGGTGGTGTCACCCTCGAAATAGCGGAAATCGAGCGTCACGCCGACGCGGCGGCCGTTCTCGTGCACGAGCGCGCGGCCGTCGATGCTGAACCAATAGACCGGCTGCACCTCGAGCCCGCGGATCTGGCCCGCGCGCTGCAGCAGGTGGAGCTCGTTGCAGCGGACGGCCTCGCGCTTGCTGTCGTGCCTATGGCCGTGCGCGCAGGCCGTCTTGCGGGCGCCGTACTTGTTGGCGCGCTTCGCCGGCGCGAAGGGATAGCGGGCCGCCATCAGCGGATCACCTCATATTCGCGGATATCGAAATCGAAGCCGCGGCGCGCCCAGCAGCAGCCGCCCTTACCGTCGGCGGCCCATCCGGGCGGCCCGGCAGGATCGGAGCGCCCCTCCTTGCCGTTGGCGAGGATGACGCGCACGCGGCGCCCGGCGGCGTCGTGGGGGAGATATCCGGGGTTGCGCCTCATGCGACCGCTCCGAACAAATCAGCCTGCGCCGGCTTGCGCGAGACGAGCCTCGAGAGCTCGCCACGCATAGCCTGCCACCAATGGGACGACGCCGTTTCCACCGGCGCGGAGCCGGTCCACCCGATCGGCCATCCCATAAGCCACTCGACGAACAGTGGATTCAGCCGCTTCCTGAAAGATGGCCTTACGAAGGGCGCGGCGTTCCTTCGCGTCCATCCCTTGCCACCGGTCTCCTTGATCCCGATGCGCAGCAGTGACCGCATCTCGGAGCGCAAGGCGGTATTGGTCGTAGCGCGAGTACGCAGGTAGAAGTTCAGGCGCTGCCCGGAGGAGGTCAGGCCAACGATCGTCGCCGGGCCCCGGGGCGAGGAGGGGGATGCACTCCACGCCTCCGCCGCCCAGTCGAGCATGTCGAGCATGTCGAGCCTGCTCTTGCCGTCCTGCCGTGTCACGGCCCGGCCGCCGCCCTTGTGGATGCGCGCGGTCGGGCTCGGCCAGTTCAGCGCATGCGCCGGAAGCGGGATATCGCCCTTGCTGCCCCGCATGTTGGGGCCAGCCTTCTCCGGATCTCTCGCGCGCGGCGTCGGCCAGATCTGCACCTGATTGTCGAGCGTCAGGCCGAAACCGTTCCCGCTCTTGCCCTTTGCCTTGCACTCGGCCTGACGCGCCAGCATGCGGTCGAGATCCGCCGCTTCGAAGCGTTGCGCCGCTGGCGGCGCCCAGGTCGAGACCTGATCGTCCAGGCTGACCGTCTGCCCCTTCGCCTTCCGATATTCGGGATCCATTGGCCCATGGAGCGCCATCGCCGCATTTGGCGTGCGCCACCCCACTGCCGCGCCCTGAAGTGTCAGGACCTGGCTCCCGTCCCGCTGATACTGGTACCCGCCGCTCGCTACCTTCGCGGTCGGCCATGATGAACATGCGCTCGCGTCCGTGGCTGAAACCGAGTTCCTTCGCGCTGAAGAATCCGACCGCAATGCGGCAACCCAGTCTTTCCAGTGCCGGGACGAAATACCCGATTTGGCCGTCGGCATTCCCCGGCACGTTCTCGCGGAAGAGACGACGAGCCCCGCTGCGGTCGAACACGTCGACGACGCGATCGGCAAGCCATCGCTCGTCCTTGTCGCCGAGCCCGCGCCCGGCGACGCTGTTGGGCTGGCAGGGGTCGCCCGAAACGACGCAATCCACAGCGCCGCGCCATGCTCCTGCGTCGAAGGTGGCAAGGTCAGACCAGATAGGCGCCGGATGGAGCCACCCGTCTTCCATGCGCGCGACCAGAATGCTTGCTGCCGGGGCTTCCCTCTCCACGTAGCAGACGCTGCGAGCCTCTGGCTCGGCAAGTCGCACGCCGAGGTCGAGCCCTCCGACTCCGGCGCAGAGGGACAGGAGGCGCCAGGGATGTATAGCCATGTCACGCCGCGAACCCCGCAGAGGCTTTCGCCAGCCGCGCGCGTAGCTGGGCGATCTCGCCGGCCATGGCGGCGGCGTGCTCGCGCATGAGCGTCTCGAGCGCGCCGATGTCCTGGCGCAACTTCGCGAGCTCGGCGGGCTCCTTGATCTCGCCGAACGCGGCGCGGCGATATTCGACGACCACATCGACCGCGAGGCCCGTCCGTTCGGCGATGGCCTTGTCGGACCATTCGTCGGCATAGGCGCCGGCGGTCGTGTCGAAATGCTCCGCGAGCATCTGGATCATCTGCGCCTGCGCGCGCATCGCGGCGGCGGAAGGTTTCTGGCTTGCCATGCGCTTATCCTTGGCGGCTTGGGAGATGCAGCCCGGGCAGACGTGCGGATCGAGCCGCCACCCGTGGCGCTTGAACTTGTCGTCTATCTGGCGGGGCGTGGCGTCGGGGCGGACGGGCAGGGCGAAGTCCTGCCGGCAGCCGACGCAATGCAGCGAGGCCGTGCAGGACACGCCGCCGATGCCGGGGCGGCTCGCGAACGAGCGGCCCCGGACACCATTGCGATACGGGCAGCCCCGTTCCTTCACGCCTCGGGCGACCCGCGCAGGACGGGCAGCTCGGTCTCGGCGGCGACGCGCTGCAGCACCTCTTCGAACGCGTGATCGAACGTCCGGTCGAGCCGCCACAGCTCATACCAGAAGACGACGCCGCCCTGCTTGCGATAGCGGAGCCGCGCGGCGATCCGGTAGAGCGGGCCGCGCCTGAACACCGGGATCGCGATCAGGAACAGGCCCGGGATCTTGAGCGGCTGGCCGTACTCGTCGGTGTGGTCGGTCTGAAAGACGAGCTGGCCCTCGCCGGACGAGAGTTTCGTCACCTCGCGAACGACAGAGGTTTCGTGGATGTACAGGCTGCGCGACAGCTCGAAGAGCCGGCTCGGCGTCGCGATCACGGCGCCGCCGCCCAGCGCGTCGATGTACTTCTGCAGATCCTCGGAAATCTCGTCCTCGCCCGGGATCATGTGGAGGACGTCGATCACGCGGTCCTCGAGGAACTGCGCGAAATCGGTCATCGACATGACCTGCTTGTCCGATTTCAGCCAGGCCTGCCATTCGTCGCTGAGCGGGAAGTGGAAGGTGCTGCGATGGCGACCGAAGCCCGGCGCCGCGATGTTGCCGGCGGCGTGATAGTCGATGACGGCGGTGAGCGCCGGCGATTCGCGGCTATCGTTCGCGAAGACGACGCTCTCCGGGCCCTTGAAGCGATTGACGTGCGCGATGAGGCTGTCGAGCTCGGTAAACTTCGCCGTGCCACGGCGATCGCGCGGCTCGGACAGATAGTCGTCGAACTCCGCGGCCGGGATAGCGGTCACGCCGTTCTTCGTCAGCACCGCCGGCGCCACCGTTCCGGTGTTGGGATCCTCGATCTGGATCACCTCCGGCCGGAAATGCTCTTCGACGAGCGAGCGGACCTGCTCGATCGCCTCACCTGCGCCGGCGAGCGGCGCGATCTGCAGGTCGTTGGAAATGTCGTCTGCCATATGGATTGCCTTTCGTCAGGAAGAGAGGGCGGGGATCAGGCGTCGCGCGGCGCCCCCCGGCCGCCGGACACGTCGCGGATACCGAACAGCTGTTGCTGGCCGGGCCGGGTGCGGGTGAAACGGTGATCCTCGGTCGTCCAAAGGACCGACTTCGCGCGCTTGTCGGCGGGCTTCGTCACCTTGAACGACGAGCGGATCTCGGTGATCTGCGCTTCCTGCGAGAAGTCGAGCGTGATCACGACTTTGCCCTTGGCCTTGCCGCCGCTGTGATAGGCGGCGTCGTTGAGCGCGGCGGACAGGTCCTTGATCGCCTCGTAGCAATCGGCGTCGAACTGGCCGTCTTCGAGGGTGCGTACGAACTCGCCGAGCGTGTTGCAGGCGCCGGGGACGTGGCCGCCGTCCGCGGCGCGTGCCGGGCCGGTCGGGTCTTGATCGATGATGTTGGGATTCACGATGCGTCTCCCTTGCGGAGGTTGTCGATCTCCAGCCGGAGCTGGGCGGTGGTCGCGTCGCGCAGGCGGCGCTCTTCCTCGCGGCGGCGCGCCGCGCGGGTTCGGTTGCCCTTCGCCACGGCCGCGCTCTTCGCGGCGCGGTGTTCGGCGAGCTCGGCGCGCAGGCGGCGCGCCTCGGCCCAGGGGTTCAGCCAGGCGGGAAGGGTCAGCATGTGGCGGCCTCCGTCGGTTCGGAGAGGCCATCGAAGGAAAATTCTTCGTTCGGCTGGTCGAAGCGATAGCCTGCGGCCGCCGCCGCCACGTTCTTGACCGCCTGGCGGAAGTAGCTGGATTTCAGCTCCGCGCCGATGCCGCGGCGGCCGAGCGTGATCGGGCTATAGACCTCGCTCCCGACGCCCATGAACGGCGTGAAGACCGTCTCGCCCGGGTTGCTCCGCAGCACGACGCAGCGGTCGATGACGTCGAGCTGCAGCGGGTGGACGTGCTTTTCGTCATCCTCTTCCCGGCAGTCCTGAAAGGGCAGGACGCGGTTGAACCGGATGTCGTCCCACATACAGTCGGCATATTGCCGCCAGATCCAGTGCGAGTAGCGGTTCTCGGTCTGTTTTCTCGTCCAGCCGCGATAGCTGAGCACATCGGAGGGTATCGCCCGCTCGCCGGCATAGTCGAGCAAGCCGACTGGATGCGCGACCGGCACAGGATTTTCGCCGTGCCGGCGGAACAGCAGCAGGTAGTCGCCCGATGCTACGCCGCAATCGAGGCTGTCCGCGCAAAGGGTGGCGTGCGCGAGGTTCTTCTGCATGGTGCGCAGGCGGACCTCGAGCGGCTCCTTCCAGATCATGTGCCGGCCGGCATATTGCCAGCCCTCACGCTCATGGAGCCGGATGATGTCGCCAGGAAAATCGATATAGCTGTCGGTGCCGCTGTTCGAGCGCGGCACGTCCATCGCGTGCACGCAGCTCATCCGGCCAGGCATGGTGATCCGCGCCATCTCCCGGACGACGAAGGCGTAGTGCTCGAAGAACTGCTCATAATTGTCGCAGTTCGACAGGTCGCGCTCGTCGCTCGAATAGTGATAGAGGCCGCCGAACGGCGGCGAGTATATCGAAAGGTGGATGCTGGCCTCCGGCAGGCCGCGCATCACTTCCATGCAATCACCGTTGTAGATCGCGTATTGGTCCGTGATCACCTGATCCTTGATCGTCATGCAGCGACTCCCAACCAGTCCGGCAGCCGCATCGCGTTGCCGACTTCATTGCGTTCGATGGATTGGGCGGCGTTCATCTCCCGCACGAGCGCCGCGAACATCGCGTCCGCCTGTTCGGCCTTGCGCTGCAGATTGGAGAGAATGCCGATCTCGCCTTCGCCGGCGATGATGTCGACCTCGACGGGGCGTTGCTGCCCGAAGCGCCAGCACCGGCGGATCGACTGGTAATATTGCTCGAACGAATGCGAGGGGAAGTAGATGACGCGGTTGCAGTGCTGGTAGTTGAGGCCCCATGCGCCGATCTTCGGCTTGGTCACGAGCACGCGATATTTGCCGCGGGCGAAGCCGAGAAGGCGATCTTCCTTCGCTTCGTCGCTGTCGTTGCCACTCACCTGGACTGCGTCGGGGATCAGCTGCTCCAGCCGATCGGCCTCGTCGTTAAGGTGGCACCACAGGATGACGGGTTCCGTCGTGCCGTTGGCGATCTCCGCCGCCTTCTCGCAACGCTCTTCGAGCGTGCGCCGCCGCTCCTCGCGCTGTTCGGCGAGGCCGATGGCGGGCAGGGCGAACAACGAGCCCTCCGGCGCGGACCGCGCGTCGACGACGTGCTCGCGCTCGATCAGCGGCGGCAGGACGAAGCGATCATCCGCGAAGCCGAGATCCGAGGGACGGCGCACGGCGCGCGCCCAGGAGCAGACCCAGCGCCAGAATGGCAGCTCGGCATGGCCTTTCAGCCGCCACTTGATCACAGCGCCGCGCATCCGGCCCGACGCGCTATTGTTGAGGTCGTTTTTGAAGAAGCGGTTGAGCATGTCCATGTAGCCGAGGTGACCCAGCGCCTCGGAGGACGTGCCGAGCTCGATATAGTCGTTCGGCGCTGCGGTGGCGGTGGCGAGCAGCCGGTACGGGCGCTTGCGCAGGAACTGCGTGATCTCCGCCTTGCGCGCCCCGGCGAAATTCTTGAGGATGCTGCTCTCGTCGCAGACCACGCCGGCGAAGTCCGCCGGGTTGAACAGGTGCAGCTTCTCGTAATTGGTGATCGTGATGCCGCGATGGACGGTCCCATCATTCGACCGGCGCGCGCCGATGCCGAATTTCTCGGCTTCCTCGACCATCTGCGCCGCCACCGCGACGCACGTCAGGATGAGCACATTGCCGCCGGTGTGGCGCACGACATTGTCCGCCCAGGCGAGCTCCATGATGGTCTTGCCGAGGCCGCAATCGGCGAAGATCGCGGCGCGTCCCTTACGGGCAGACCATTCGATGAGATCACGCTGGAAATCGAACGCGCAATCGGGGACGACGACATCCGGAAAGCCGAAGTCAGCGCCGGCATGCGTCTTGCTGTCGAGGAAGGCCGCGTAGCTCATGCCAGCGCCTTCCACGCATCGGGGTCGAAGCCCTTGCGCCGGGCGGAGGCGATCAGCTCCTCGCTCGGGATGATCTGGCCGTTCCATTTCCAATGGTCGCGGCCGCGGTTCGGCAGGCCGAGCGCGTCTCCGATGGTCTTGCCCTTGCTGCTCTCGAGACGGATCCCGCAGTTGTGGACCGGGCCGAGGCGGCGCAGGAACTGTGCGGCGCGCGACGCGACGCCGGCGGCGAGCTCGGGCACGATCGTCGTGCCCCACGGATTGGCATTCTCGGGCCGCGGGCGCGGCTTGACCGAACGGGGCCTCTTCGGCGCGGGCTCGCGGGGTTGGGCAGCCGGCACGGCGACGCCGCGACGCCGGAGTTTCTGAACGCGCGCGCTGATCGCGTGGTGCGTGATCCCCATCTGCTCGGCAGCCTGGGCATAGGACAGTCCTGCCTCGCGCGTGGCGAGCAGCTCCGCGTCGCGCTCTGGTGTCCAGAACGTCGGCTGCGGCCGATAGCTGGGCCTGCGTTTGACCGGCGACTGCGCCGGATCGCAGGACGGGGCCAGCACATATCCGGCGCGGCGCAGGTGGGCGACGCGATGGGAAACGGCCCGCTTCGTGCGGCCAAGCGCCTTGGCGATCGTCGCGAGACAATCGCCCGCGGCATAGCCGGCGACGATCGCCGCATCCTCGGCGGGCGACCACAGCGAGAACCGCGTCGGCAAGTCGCCCGCCCGTTGCATCCGCGTGACCTTGCCGGCCACTGCCGCGCGGGTGATGCCGAGCATGTCGGCGATCTGTGCGTAGGTCCTCCCGGCATCCCAGGCGGCGCGCAGCGCCTCGGTGCGTTCGGGGGTCCATCCGTCGGGATGTGCGGTATCGTCCGCCGAAGCACCCATCGGTGCCCCGGCGCCGTCAGTCATGGTCATGCCTTCACTCCCCCCGGGGGCTCCCCCGGGCTCCTCAGTTCCTCAGCTTTTCCCGCCTGCGATGGCGTACAGTTTCGGGATCAGGTCTTCGGCCGCGTCGCCCAGCTGCGCGCGCTCGATCGGCGTGATCACGCCGTCCTCGAGCGCCTCGTTACCGTCGGCCACTAGCCGGGCGGCAGCGGCGAGCGCGCTGCGGATGCTCGCGCCGTCGTCCACGTCGAGCGGCGCCGGCGCGGAGAAGCCCATCCGCCGGTTGATCCGGCCCCAGGCCTCCGGCGGCAGCACGGCAAAGACGCGCATCAGCACCGGCGCCGGCATGGCGGCGGGGTCGCGCTCGACATAGGAGCGCAGCTTGCGCTCGTCGTCGCCCGTCGCCGCCGCCAGGTCCGCCCAGGAGAAGCGCCGGCCGTGGCCGACGAACATGCGCAGCGTGTCGGCGATGACGGTTTTTCCGTCGTCGTCGGATAATCCCAGGATCATTGTCATGGCGTAACGCCCTTGTGCGGCGCACAAGAGGCGCCATGGACCGGAAGGGAAACCATCTGCGGCATGGGGCACCCCGAGACGGGGCAGCCGGCGAGCGGGCAGTAGACGGCCTCGGCGGAGTCGGAATCGGCATCGCAGCGCGGGCAGCGGCGGCGCGCGTCCGGTGTCTGGTGCCCGCCGACCCGGAGAGGAGAGAGACCGGCGGGCACTCGCGCCACGGTGGCGAATGGAGAGCTCATGTTGCGGCCCCTCCGCCGGGGCCGATTGTTTCGGCCCCGGCTTCGGCTACAGTCGATGGGTACGAAGCAACGACTGAAAGGATAGGCCAGCCATGCGCATCGCCGGAGATGTACGCATTCCCTTGCGCCACGATTGCGGCCACGAGTTCGAGATATCGCTCGTCGGGCACGATCCGCATACCATGCAATACACCTGCCCCGGCTGCGGCGCCGTCGACGGATTCACACCGGAACAGGCCGGCGAAATCATTGCACAATATGAGGCCGCCAAAGCCCGCGGCAGCAAGGCTTTCCGCTAGACCGTCTACCGCCCCGAGGACGCGCGCGAGCGCCGTGATCGAGGCGGTCGCGGCGGCCGAGTCGACGGTGAGAATGAGCGGGCCGATCGTACTCATGGGCTACTCGTGCTCCTCGGTTGCACTGCGGACGCGCCGCGCAAAAGGGTTGAAAGCGGATGGCGCGCGTCGCTCGTTCTGCGGGGCGGCGGCCCGGAGAGGAGAGAGGCCGGCGGGCGATCGCGCCCCATGGGGGATCGAGCGCGAAGAAAAGAGGGTGATGCGGGCGCTCATGCGGCTTCCCGCCGCGCGGAATGCTGCTCCATGAACTGGCGCACCTTGGCTTCGGTCTCGGGCCAGCACCGCCGGCCAGCGCGAAGCTGGCTAACGAAGTGAGGGTCGCGCAGCGCCTTCCGGCCGAAGGTGATCGCCGACATGCTGTGAGCGGCCAGGAACGCCTCGATCGTATCGATCAGTGGAGGTTGAGCGTGTGCCATGCGGCGCAATCTAAAGTAGGACATGTCCTACCGTCAAGCCTCCAGAGTAGGACAACTCCTAGCATGGCAATGCTCGACGCGTTGTGGGATCCGTCCCACATGGAAAAGGAAGAGAAAACACCTCTCCAGCTGTTCGTCGCCAAGGCTCTGCAGCTCATGCCGCAGAAGCGCGATTGGTACGACAAGCGTATCCAAGAAAAGACGGGTAAGACCGGAAAACCGCTCTATGACATTGAGCGGAAGCGGATCACACCGACGTTGGCGACGCTGAGGAACATCGCCGAAGTGCTTGGACAGCCACTCGACCTGTTCCAACGAGCCATGGAGGGCGAGATCGTTGAGCCCATTCCGATTGGCGAGGCGCCACCTTCCAACGTTCGCCAAATTCCTCGCCTCGGCCGCGTACCAGCGAGCGCGCTTCGCGAAGCGCTGGCGGAGGCGTCGGGCTCGGTTACGGTCCCGATCCGGGTACCGAAGGAGGCGTTCGCCCTGGAGGTCGAGGGCGATAGCATGGATCTTGTGGGCGCCCCCGAGGGCGCCGACGCGATCGTTGATCCGAACGATCGAAAGCTCTTTTCCGGCGACCTTTACGTTATCGCGACGGAAGACGGCGAGGCGACGTTCAAGCGCTACCTGGAGGGGCCAGCTCGGCTGGTGCCTTGTTCAAGCAATCCTGCCCATAGAGAGATCCTGATCGGCGCGGAGCCCATCCGGGTCATAGGTCGGGTGACCGATGTTGTGATCGGCGCCGGGCTGCTGAGGCGGATGGGGTAAGGGTTGACTCAATCTCGCCGTTTTTGGGCGTTAAGGCTTTTGATGCTAAAGGCTCAAAAAGGTTGATTCGAGAGGCAATGATGAGCGAAGTTATTGGCCATCCGGTGGCATTCACCGAACTGGAAGACGGCACATTTCTTGCCGCCTCCGTGCAGCGCCCGTGGTTCGCTGTCTCCGGGGAATCGCTGGACGATGCACGTGCTCGCGCGTCCCGAGCGTTGGCATTCCATGCGCGCCAGCGTCCGACGATCAAGCCTTTCCGTCCGGAACATCAGCTCGTTCGCTTTGCCCCGCTGCAAATCGAAAACCTGAAACCGGCGGAAGAGCTTTGTGCCTAAAAATCCCAAGTTTATCTTCACGATAGACCACCTCGACGACCAGAAGATGAGCTTCTTCGGCTGGCTCGTCGAGGATCGGAACGACGAATTTACGTTGTACCGCCGCCACTATGACGGTGAGCAGGTGGTAGTGCAAAACGAATCGCCACGTTGGTTCGTCACCGACGACGTGAATGACGCTGAACAGATGTCGAGCGGTGTCATAATCATTGGCCCAGAGGGGCGGCGCGAAGAACGCTAAGCCGCCACCCTCTCCTCGACCCAATCCCACTCGATCGAGGCGCCGGCGTTCAGGAAAAAGTGCTCGTGCTCGTCGTAGCTGCCTAGTTTCAGCCTGACGGCATCCCGATAGGCTTCGTCGATATTGTCGCGCAACGGCCCCTTTGGCTCGCCGAAATACGTCACCCTGCATCCTTTCCTGCGCATCCTCTCACCCTGCCGAGTCGCGAAAGCGGCATTGGAACAAATAGGGAACTAAGGTTCAAGCCAGGATCCGTTCAATAACGGATATGTAGGACACTTCCTACTTTCGCGCTTGACAGGTAGGACATGTCCTACTATCCGCTCTTCATCGCCACCTGATCAGCCCGGCGGGCTCGCAAGACGGTGGCCTCAGCAGCACGGAGCTGCCCCGGCAGATGGGAGATGTGAAGATGAGCGAAGTTGCTCAGGTCACCGAAAAGTTCGATGTACGCAGCCGCTGGTCCGATCGGATCAAGTTCACCGCCGAGATTACCTGCGCTCCCGATGCAACGATTGGCGTCAAGCTCGGCCTGGCTATCCAGTGGGGCTATCGCAACGGTGCCGTCCTGCGCGATGCCGACCTGCGCGGTGCCGACCTGCGCGGTGCCGACCTGCGCGATGCCGACCTGCGCGGTGCCGACCTGCGCGGTGCCGTCCTGCGCGATGCCGACCTGCGCGGTGCCGACCTGCGCGGTGCCGACCTGCGCGATGCCGACCTGCGCGGTGCCGACCTGCGCGGTGCCGACCTGCGCGATGCCGACCTGCGCGGTGCCGACCTGCGCGATGCCGTCCTGCGCGATGCCGACCTGCGCGGTGCCGTCCTGAGCGGTGCCGACCTGAGCGGTGCCGTCCTGCGCGATGCCGTCCTGCGCGATGCCGTCCTGCGCGGTGCCGACCTGAGCGGTGCCGTCCTGCGCGATGCCGACCTGCGCGGTGTCCCGGTCATCCCGAACATCCACCAGACCGTCTATGCGGCGGCCTCTCAGCCGGGCGCCCTCGACATGGGCGATTGGCACTGCGGCACGTCGCATTGCCGCGCCGGCTGGGTCGTCGAGCTGGCTGGCGAGCCCGGCAAGGATTTGGAGCGGCGGATAGGAACTCCTGCCGCCGCTAGCCTGATCTATCTGGCGAGCGATCCGAACATCGATCGGATGCCCAACTTCTACTGCGGCAACGATGAGGCGCTCGCCGACATGAAGCGCATGGCGGAAGCCGAGGCCGCGAAGGCGGCGTGAAGGAGATGTCGTGGCTCGACATCAAATATGCTCCACGAGACGGCAGATTGATCCTGCTGCTCTGCCCAGGGATCGGCGCCGAGCGCGGCTATTGGATGGATGGAATTCCCGACATCCTCGTAGGCCGTTGGTACGAGGACGAGTTCACCGGCCACGGCGAGTGGGTGACCGATGTAGTGCAGGATGATGGGCCCGACCGAGGCTTGTCGGCCGCACAGGTCAATCCGGTCCGCTGGGCGCCGATCCCTGAACCTCTTCCGGAAAGGCCGTAGGCGTGAACGGCGATCTCTATTGCGTCGATGGCCGCCTGTGCCGCCACGACCCCCAGCCCGATGACCCCGATCTGATGACGGATCGCGGTGAATGTCCGGATTGCTCCGGAGAGGGCTGCGGTGACGAGCCCGGCGAGGCGGTCAGCAAGGCCGGACGCAGCGCCTTCTGGCTGACCGGGGAGGCCGCCTTATGATCGTCCGCGCCGAACCCCGCACGCTCCGGGAAGCATGGCACGCCTGCGAAGCGGCCGCGCGCCGTCAGCCCGCGGGCGCCAAGCGCCACCGGGCCCGGATCGACGCGCAGGTACGTCACGGATTTCGCATGCCGGGCGGCGCCATCACCGGGCGCTACCTGTTGCTGGAGCAGGACCCCGACGCGCCGTTCCCCGGCCGCATCGAGAGCCGGCTGGTCGATCGCATCTGGCTCGATGGGTCGGAGTGCGTCCGCAACGAGCGGTTCGAGCGCGAGATCGCCGCCGAGGGCAAGAAGGCGGACGCCGCCTATCGCCGCGGCCTGCGCGAGCGCGCGGCCGAGCAGCGCGCGGCGGTCGTCGCCGCGATCGCCGCGGCGGGCCTGCCGGCCGACAGTCTCGATCGCGTCCTCGAGCTTTGTTTCTGCCGCTCCGAGGAGATGCGGCTGCTCGATCTTCACCGCACACAACGGAGGGCGGCATGAACACGGATCCCGCGCGGACCGCCGCGCCATTCATCGTCGATGTCGAGACGGAGGAGGAGCGGCGCCTGCGCGTCGTCCGCGAGCAGGCGTGGCGCATCGCCGACGCCTGCCTCGGCATCCTCTTCTTGATGATCGTCTTTATCTTCGTCCTGCTCGCGATCGTGCCGGAGACGGTGATATGATCACCGCCCGCCAGCCGATCGACATCGCGGCGCGGATGCGCGCGGAGATCGCGCGGCGCGATTGGCGCGCGGTGCATCTCGCGGGCGATCGCAACCCGCCCGTGCACATCCCGCAGCGCCGCCGGGTGCGGTCGAACGTCCCGGGCGCGCCGGCGTTCCACCGGGCCGGCCGCGGCGCGGAGGACGAGCTGTGAAGCCCGATCCCGCCCGGGTGAACCGTGCGCTCGTGATGGGCGAGCGGATCCGGCCGTCGCAGCTTGGCGGCGCGACGCGGCCGCGCCTGCGCAGCTGGCCGCGCGGGCCGTCCGGCGTGCCGATCCCGTCGGCGAGCGCCACCTATCGCAAGCACGAGCAGGGGCTGCTCAAGGACATCGCGAAGGCGGCATGGGAAGCCGACCTGGTGGCGATCCGGACGCCCGAGGCGGTCGACCATGCCACTGCCGTGCTGCTCGCCGACATCGATCGGCGCTTTCCGCCAGCGGATATGGCGGTGCTTGCGCGCTACGGCTGCGCGGAGGCGGCCAGCACCGTGGGGGTCGGCTTCTCGTCCGCAGTCGACGCCTATATCAGCCCGCTGCACCTCGCCATCGCGCCGCGCGCGCTGCCGTACCGCGGCGGCTGGTTCAACGCCGCGCTCGATCCCGACGCGCCGAAGAGCAAAGACGCGCCGGTGCCCGACGAGCTGCTGCCCTGGCTGCGGCGCTACGCCGGTCACGAGCTCGCGCGCCGGCCCGACTATCTCGATGCCGTGCACTGGCCGGGCCAGCTCAAGGCCCGCGAAAAGCGCTGGCCGCGCTGGGCCGAGATCGAAGCACAATTCCCGCGCATCGGTGCGTGGCTCGCGCGTGAAAGGGCGTTCTGATGCGGACCGACGAAGAGAATCGCCAATACGCCAAAGGCTATGCCGCGGGGCAGCCGCGAATCTTCGTGCGTGAAGGCTTCTTCTACATGATCGCGCTCCCCGAGGACGATGATCTCAACCGCCACGCCGAACTGAACCCCGGCACGCTGCGTATCGAGGATATCGATGGCAACGTACTGTGGCCGGAAGGCTCCAAGCAATGACCGGCCCCGACAGCTTCATTTCGATCGAGCGCGTCACGGAGATTTCCGGCTTCAGCCGCCCCACGATCTACCGCAAGGTTCGCGCCGGCACCTTCCCGGCTCCCTACAAGCCGGGCGGCGCATCGTCACGCTGGAGCCTCGCCGAGGTGCTGGCGTGGCAGGAGGAGGTCAAGGCTGCCCGCGCAGCCTAGGCCGCCTTCTTCCGGCCGCGCGTGTTGCCCCTGTTCCCCGGATTCCCGATCGAGCGCCGCATGGGCTTGCCGATATGCTCGGCGGCCGGCGGCAGCCCCTCCATCAGCATATCGGCCCATTCCTGCGCCAGCTCGCGCCGCCGCGGCATATAGGACGCTCGATTGTACGCGGTCTCGACCTTGTCCTTGGGGACATGCGCCAGCATCAGGTCGATAATCGCCCGGTCAGGAGCATCGCCACGTCCACCCTTCTCGCGCCACTCGCGATCGGCGCGCTCGTTCATGATGGTCGAGAAGGCCGAGCGCCAGCCGTGCGGGACGTGGCGCTGATAATAGCCGGCGCGGATCAACATCTGCCGGATCGTGTTTTCGGAGATAGGCTTGTGCGCATGCCGCTCGTTCGGGAACATCAACCGCAGGTCGCCGGTGAGCTGGTGCAGCGCAAGCAGCGCGTCGACCGCCTGCGTTGAGAGCGGCACGAGGTGATCTCCTTCCTCCTCATTCTTGCGCGCCTCGTCTCCCTTCATCCGCTCCGCCGGCACGCGCCACAGCGGGTTGTCAGCCTCTCCGGTCTCGAAATCGATCCCCTCGATTTCCGACCATTCGCCGCCGCTCAGCTCGCTTGATCGCACGTGCGTCAGCGCGAGCAGCCGCAGCGCGAACTTCGTCACCGCCCGGCTGCGCAACGCCTCACAGTCGGCGAGGATTTTGCGCACCGAATCCAGATCGGTGAGCGCGGGTTGGCGCCTCGATCTGGGCTTGGGCAGCAGCGCCTTGCCGAGGCTTGCTGCGGGATCGGTATCGCAGACGCCGGCCGCGATACCGTAGACGAAGACGGCGGACAGTCGCTGACGCACCCGGTGCGCGGTCTCGATGGCGTCGCGCGCCTCGATCGCCTTCAGGAACTCGAGCAGCTGCGGCGCCTTGATGCTGGTGATCGGCAGCGCGCCGATCTCGTCGAAGACATTCTCGACCAGGCTGCGCCAAACCTTATCGGCATGGCGCACTGCCCACTTGCCATGGGCGCGGGCCGTCCAGTTCGCCGCATCGTTCCAAGACCACTCGCCGTCGTGCTCCTTCACCCAGGCGTCGAACTTGTCCATATCCCAGCCGCTTTTCAGCGCGAACCAGCGCCGGGCGACCGCCTTGAAGGTGTTGATCGTCGCGACGGCTTTCTCGGCCGCGGCCTCCTTCTTCGCCACGGCGGGGTCGACGCCGGAGACGAGCAGCGCCTTGGCCTGGTCGCGCTGCCGCCGCGCCTCGACCAGCGTCACCGCCGGGTATGAGCCGAGCGCGAGCGTCTTCTGAATCGGGTTGCCCTTGGCATTCCGGCCATAGGTGTAATTCATCCGCCAGAGCCGACCGCCGGCCTTCGTGACGAGGAGATAGAGCTGCCCGCTGTCGGCGAGCTTGTAATCCTTCTCCTGCGGCCGGGCCGCTTTCACCTTCGCATCGGTGAGCATCTGTACCTCGATACCATGGATCGCATGGCCCGGTGCCATGGATCGTGCCATGCCGCATGGTACACGCCCTGATCCGGGGTGAGACGCGGCAGGGAGGAGATGGGACCAGAAACGCCCGAAAATCAAGGGCTGTGATCCCGCTAGACACGTCCTGATATTGAAGGATGGTAGCGGAGGAGGGACTTGAACCCCCGACACGCGGATTATGATTCCGCTGCTCTAACCAGCTGAGCTACTCCGCCCCATGGGCAACACCGCCAGGTGGTGCGATGTGGGCGGCCCTATAGGAAGAGCGGCGGCGGCGGTCAACTGGCTTGCCGCTCTTGCTGTGGCGACGGTCCCCGCCCCGAGTGGGATGCCGAGAGGCCGGCTCCGTCCGATCGGCGATGAGCTGCGGATGCATGACGAGCCCGGCGCGAGGCAGCGGGGGGATCGGGGCATGCGTGAGCCCCGCCGCATCTCTGCGGCGGGGCTCCGTGACGGGCTCCTGTCTTTCGAGCAGAAGCCCCTCAACTCCCAATCTGCTCTCGATCAACGGTCGATTCAACGAAGCTGCCGGCCACAAGTTCCGCTTCGCCGCATGCCCGCTCGTCGGAGGACGGGCGGATCGATCATGGATTCAGAATTTGCTTATATAAGTCAAATGTTATATTGTGCTCGCACGCAGGCCGACTCGGAAGCGATGGGAGATACCGGCCATGTTCGCCAACGCGCTGGGCGCGGAAATCCGCGCGTTCGAGAATCGGGAGCATGAGGGTAGACCGGCGCGGGTCGGCATCATCGAGCGGCGGTACGACACCGACCCCGACGACCTGTGGGATGCGCTCACCAATGCCGAACGTATTCCGCGCTGGTTCCTGCCCGTCGAGGGGGATCTCAGGCTCGGCGGCCATTATCAGCTGAAAGGCAATGCCGGCGGCACCATCACCCGCTGCGATCCGCCCCGCGCGCTCGACGTCACCTGGGAATTCGGCGGCGGCACGAGCTGGGTGCAGGTGCGGCTGGCGCCGGATGGCGATGCGACCCGCCTGACGCTCGAGCACATCGTCCTCGCCTCGGATGTCGACGAGCATTGGGCGAGATATGGCCCGGCGGCGACCGGCGTCGGCTGGGACCTGGCGCTGCTGGGGCTGCGCCATCATCTTGCCGAAGGCGGCGCGCAGGTGGACGCGGCCGCCTTCGAAGCCTGGTCCTCGTCGGACGAAGGCAAGGCCTATATCCGGCGAAGCGCGGAAGCCTGGGCGGCGGCGCATATCGCCGGGGGCGAAGACCCCGATACCGCGCGCGGCATGGCGGCACGCACCGCCGCTTTCTATACGGGAGGCTGATGCACGCCTTCGACGTTCTCGGCGATCCGGTGCGGCGCCGGCTGCTCGAGCTGCTCGCCGACGGCGAGCGCAGCTCGGGCGACATGGCCGCCATTGTCCAGGCCGAGTTCGGGATCAGCCAGCCGGCCGTATCGCAGCACCTCAAGGTGCTGCGCGAGAGCGGCTTCGCGCATGTCCGCATCGAGGGAGCGCGGCGAATCTACGGGGTCGATCCCGCGCCGATGCGCGAGGTGGACGATTGGCTGGATCGGTTCCGCGTCTTCTGGACACCGAGGCTCGAAGCGCTCGCGACGGAGATCGCGCGCGGCAAGCGCGTGCGACGCGGCCAGGATCGGGATTAGACCCTTTCGTTAGCGGGGCGGCGATCGCTCGCTTCGACAGCCGCGATGCGTGGCGGCCGTTCGGCGCCCGTGGCGTGCGCGTGCTCGGCGCACACCGGCCTCAGGCCGGCGACATCCGGCTTGCCGGCTCATTGCGCCGTCAGCCCGCCGTCCACCGTGAATTCCGCGCCGGTGATGTATCCCGCGTCGTCGGAGGCGAGGAAGGCGATCATCGCGCCGATGTCGTCGGGCTCGCCGAGGCGGCCCATCGGAATGGCGGCCTCGATGATATCGAACTGCTCCTTGTTGTCGGCGATCGCCACTTTCTGCATGTCCGTCCAGATCGAGCCGGGATGGACCGAGTTCACGCGAATGCCCTCGCGCGCGGTTTCGAGCGCGATCGTCTTCGTCATCAGGCGGACGCCGCCCTTGCTCGCCGAATAGGCGGCACAGCCGGGAACGCCCACCAGCCCGGCGACCGAGGAGAGATTGACGATCGATCCGCCGCCGCCCTGCCGGCGCATCTGATCGATGCCGGCCTTGCAGCCGAGATAGACGCTGTCCAGATTGACCCGCAGCTGCCGATCCCAATCGGTCTTGCTCATCTCGCTCATCATCCGCAGCACGGCGATGCCGGCATTGTTCACCAATATGTCGAGCCGTCCGAACGTCTCGACCACCGCAGCGATTGTCTCGGCCCAGCCTGCCTCGTCGGTCACGTCCTGCTTCCTGGCGCTCGCCTCGAAGCCCGCCGCGCGCAGATCGGCGGCACGGGCCTGCACGCCGCCTTCGTCAAGATCCGTGAGAAACAGCCGGGCGCCCCGGCTCGCCATCTTGCGCGCAGCGGCGAATCCCAGCCCGCCGGGCGAGGCGGCCCCCGTCACCAGTGCGACCTTGCCTTCGAGATCGATCATAGGGTCCCGCTCCTCCCGCTAGGTTTGCGGCAGCAGACGTCAGCCCCCGCCGCGCGGCAACTGGCGCTAGTCAGAGGCCGCGAGACATGCGGGCACCGCTAGAAGCGGGGCGGGAGGCGGGAATGACGGATGATGATCGGCATATCGTGCTGGTGCGGCGCCCGCGGGGCGTTCCCGATCCGGCCGATTTCCGGCTCGAGCGGCGCAAGCGGCCGGTTCCCGCCCATGGTCAGCTGCTGGTGCGCAACCGGGTACTGGCGATCGATCCGGCGATCCGGGGCTTTCTCGACGATCGGCCGAGCTATATGCCGCCGGTGGCGCTCGGCGAAACCGTCCGCGGCATGGTGCTCGGCGAGATCCTGGAAAGCCGGCTGGCGGGCTTCGCGCCCGGTGACATCGTGCGCGCGCTCGCCGGATGGGAAGAGCATAGCGTGCTCGGCGCGGATGCCATCGGCCTCGAAAAATGCCGCGACGTCGATCGCCGTCGCCTCTCGCTCTCCATGGGCACGCTCGGCCCATCGGGGCTGACCGCCTATGTGGGCCTGTTCGCCATCGGCGGCATCAGGCCCGGCGAGACGGTGGCGGTGAGCGCGGCGGCGGGCGCGGTCGGCAATGTCGCCGGACAGATCGCGAAGCTCAGCGGCTGCCGGGTGATCGGGCTGGTCGGCGGCGAGGCCAAGGCGGAGGTGGCGCGCGCCCTCGGTTTCGACGCGGTGGTGGATCATCGCGCGTCCGAGGGCCTCGAATCCCAGCTCGATGCCGCCGCGCCGGAGGGCATCGACGTCTATTTCGACAATGTCGGCGGCAGGATCCTCGATGCGATGCTGCCGCGTCTCAGGGAAGGGGGACGCGTCGTCATCTGCGGTATGATTTCCAATTATAACGATGCGGACGATCCTTATCCCATCCGCAACCTCTGGCAGATCCTGGTCAAGCGCGCGACCATGCGGGGCTTCCTGACCTATGAACATCCCGAGTTTCTCGGGGAGGCCGCGGAGCGTATTGGTCGCTGGGTCGAGCAGGGCAGCCTGCGTCCGCTGGAGAATGTGACGCACGGGCTGGAGAATGCGCCGGCCGCCTTCATCCGGCTGATGCAGGGCGAGACGGTCGGCAAAACGGTGGTGTGCCTCGATTGAGGCTGCGAAAGGCGAGGCGAATATGGGCTATTACGAGACGCTGGGCAACGAAGCCGCCCGTATGCTGGAGTTCGTCGAAACCGGCACCACCGACAGCGCCGAGACGACGATGGAGGTGCCCGCCTCGACCTATCTCGATCCGGCGCACTTCGCGATGGAGATGGAGCGCATCTTCCATCGCCTGCCGCTGCTGGCGGCGCTGAGCGCCGAGATGCCCAATCCGGGGGACTACAAGGCGTTCGACCTGATGGGCAAACCGGTGCTGATCACCCGCGGCCGCGACGGCGAGGTCGCGGCGATGCTCAACGTGTGCACCCATCGCGGAATGATCCTCGCCCCGGAAGGGCGCGGCAGCGCGCGGCGCTTCACCTGCCCCTACCATGCCTGGACATTCGGCAATGACGGCAAGCTGCTCGGCGTCTCCGAAAGCCACAAGTTCGGCCCGGTCTGCAAGGAGGAGCGGGGGCTGACGCGGCTTCCCTGCGCGGAAGCGGGCGGCATCATCTGGGTCGTGCTCACGCCCGACGCCGAGATCGACATCGCTGCGCATCTGGGCGGGATGCTGGACGATCTCGAAGCCTATGAGCTCGGGAAGTGGCACTTCTGCGGCGCGCGGCAGATCCAGGGCGCCAATTGGAAGATCGCCTATGACGGCTATCTGGAGGGCTATCATTTCGCCGCGGCGCATCCGGAGACGATCCACCCGCGCACGTTCAGCAACATCATGCACTTCACCGCGCATGGGCCGCATCTGCGCGTCGGATTCCCGCAGGTCGGCATCCGCGAGGCGCTCGGCGAGGTGCCGCGGGACAAATGGGGCAGGAGCGAGAATCGCGGCTATGACTTCGTGCGCACCATCTTCCCCAATGTCAGCATCTTCTTCGCGCCCGAGATCACGCAGATCGCGCAGCTGCTGCCCGGGCCGACGCCCGATCGCAACACGACCAACCTGCTCTTCATCCGCCGCGATCCGCCGCGCGACGCCGAGGACGCCGCCGCCATCGAGGGAATGATGAACTGGCTGCGCGACGTGGTCGACAAGGAGGATTACGGCGTCGGCCTGAAAGTACAGAAGGGCCTGGCGTCGGGCGCGATCAAATCGGTGCTGTTCGGCCGGAACGAGCGCGGCAACCAGTATTTCCATCGCTATGTCGACTATTATGTGGGCGACGATCCCGCATCCGCGCCGCCGACGCTGTGAACAGGCTCGCCGTCCGCCAGCTGGCCTATCTGGTCGAGGACGTGCGCGCCGCGGCGCTCGCCCATCACCGGCTGTTGGGCTCCGGCCCCTATTTCGTGGCCGATCATATCCCGCTGCGCCTCTGCCTCCATCGCGGGCGGCCCGCGCCGCTCGATCACAGCTCCGCCTATGGCCAATGGGGGGATCTGATGATCGAATTCGTCCAGCAGAACAATGACGGCCCCTCCGCGCTGCGCGATCTCGGCCCGCCGGGGCGCGGGGCGCTCCATCATGTCGCGCTCATCGTCGACGATCTCGCCGCCGCCCGGCGGCATTTCGAAGACGAAGGCTTCGCGATCGCGCTCTACGCGGAGATGATGGACGGCTTTCCGTTCGCCATGATGGATGCCGCCGCCCGCTATGGCCATATGATCGAGCTCTATGAAGGCCGGCCGCAGCTGACCGGCTTCTACGAGATGGTGCGGAGGGCGGCGGCGGATTTCGACGGACGGGAGCCGATCCGGACGATCAGCCTGGGGTGAGGCGGCGGCGCGGCAGCCGCCGCACGTGCCCGACGCGCGCTCCTCGTGCAATCCATAGGTCCGCCCGGCGTCCGATCCCGCTAACCTGCCGGCGAGGAAGAGGAGAATCGATCCATGGCTGACCGCGATTCCGCGATCAAGGGCGAGCCGTTGCCGCGCTGCCCCGGCATGTCCTTCCGGGACATGGCGCTGGCGGATACCAATCCCGTGCCCGAATTCCTGTATGAGGATGTGTACGAGAATCTGGGATCGGATCCGATCCCCGCGGCGCGCTACACCGATCCCGCCTTCTTCGAGCTGGAGAAGCGCAGGATGTGGCCAAGGGTGTGGCAGTTCGCCGCGCGCGAGGAGGATCTCGGAGAGGCGGGCGACTATGTCGTCTATGAGAATGCAGGTCGCTCCTTCCTCCTCATCCGGCAGGAGGACGGCTCGATCCGCGCTTTCCACAATGTCTGCCTCCATCGCGGCCGCAAGCTCAAGACGGCGGACGGCTGGACCGCGGAGCTGCAATGCCCGTTCCACGGCTTCACGTGGAAGAACGACGGATCGCTGAAGTCAATTCCGTGCCGCTGGGATTTCCAGCATCTCAGCGACGACAAGATGCATCTGCCGGAGGCGCAGGTCGGCCGCTGGGGCGGCTATGTGTTCATCCGCGAGAACGCCGAAGGGCCTTCGCTGGAAGAATATCTTGCGCCGATGCCAGAGCATTTCAGGCGCTGGAAGCATGAGGAGTGCGCCACCGCCGTCTGGGTCGGCAAAGTCGTGCCCGCGAACTGGAAAGTGGTGATGGAAGCTTTCATGGAAAGCTGGCACACGGTGATCACCCATCCGCAGCTGCTGCCGTTCACCGGCGACTGCAATTCGCTCTACAACATCTATGGCGACCATGTGAACCTGACGGTAACGCCCTTCGGCGTCATGTCCCCGCACCTCGATCCCGAAGGCAAGGCCGAGCAGTGGATCGTCGATGAGTTCGTCAAGTATAATGGCCGTTCGTCCGACAATTATGATGGCGATGCGGGCGGGTTCAATGTTCGCGTCCCCGACGGGATGAGCGCACGCGCCGCGCTCGGCGCGAGCCTGCGCGAGACGACGACGCGGATGTTCGGCCATGATGTGAGCTTCGCATCGGATTCCGAGATGATGGATGCGATCCTCTACAATGTCTTTCCCAATTTCAGCCCCTGGGCCGGTTTCCAGCCGAACATCGTCTATCGCTGGCGGCCCTGGCCGGACCAGGACCATACGCTGATGGAGGTGCGGATCCTGACGCGCGTGCCGCCGGGTCAGCCGATGCCGAAGTCACCGCCGATGAAGTTCCTCACCCGCGAGCAGAAATGGACCGAGGCTCCCGAGCTCGGCATATTGGGAGACGTGTTCGAGCAGGACATGGAGAATATCCCCCATGTCCAGGAAGGGCTGAAGGCGTCCAAGAACGGCCAGGTGCAGCTCGCCAACTATCAGGAGATCCAGATCCGTCAGTTCCAGAACACGCTGACGAAATATATAGAAGGATAGGCGGACATCGCGGCGCCGTGCCCGCACGGCATGGCGCCCGCACGGGGACCGCCCGTCGTGCGCCGGCCGGTCAAAAAAACGGCGGCCGATAACGGCCGCCGCAGATGGAGAGAGGGGAGGCTCTCTTCAGAATTCGAAGCCGAGCTGCGCGCCCCAGACGCGCGGCTCGCGCGCCGCGGCAAAGCCCCACAGAGTGGGGAAGGCCGCGACGGTGAAGGCGGTGTTCGGCCCGCGATCGTCGAGCAGGTTGCGCACGAACAGGGTGGCGCGGGCCTTGGCGCCCGAATGGTTCATGTCCCAGATGAAGGAGACGCTGGCATCGACGAGATTCTGCCGGTCCGAGCGCAGCCGCGGATCGTTCCTGGTGACCGTCACCACCGTATCCGGCGTGACGCCCGCCGGAATCGGGATCGCCGGATCGGCGGCGATCTGCTGGTCGTAGCGCGACAGATAGCGGTAGCCCGCGTTGAGCTTGATCTCGCCGTCGACCGATCCGAGCCTCATCGGCTGGGTATATTCGGCATTGACCGAGAAGGTGATCTTGGGCGCGTAGATGAGATCGACGTTCGAAAGATCGAACGCGACCGGGAAGGCGATGCCTGCCACCGGCTGGCGCGTGACGAATCCGCCGAACTTCGAATCGGTGTAGCCGAACGAACTGGTGATCGTGAGCGGCCGGATGGGCCGGATGGTCAGGTCCGCCTCGACGCCCTTGATCTTCGCCGACGCGGCGTTGGTGACGATCGTCTCGTTGCCGACGCCGCCGGCGAGGGTGATCGTCGTCGACTGCTGGATCTTCTTGTAATCGGTGTAGAAGCCGGCGATGTTGAGCGCGACCTTGCGGTTCCAGAACTCGCTTTTCAGGCCCACCTCATAGGCATCGACGGTTTCCGGATCATAGGGCGTCGTGGCCGAAACGAAGGACAGGCCGCGCCCGTTGAAGCCACCTGAGCGGTATCCCCGTGACCAGGAGCCGTAGATCATCAGATCGTCGGTCGGGCGATAATCGATGCCGACCTTGGGCGTGAACTTGCTCCAGCTCTTGCTCGCATCGGGGCCGGTGAACACGCCCTGCACCGTCGTTTGCATCTGCTTGCGGTCATGGGTGTAGCGGCCGCCACCGGAAAGCCGGACGCGATCGAAGATCTCCCAGTTGAGATCGATGAAGGCAGCATAGCTTTCGGACTTGCCGGTCGTGTCCTGCCGCGGGGTCGGGGCGCCGAAGACCCGCGTATCCTGGATGAGACGGTATTTGCTGTCGAAATAATAAAGGCCAGCGACGTAATCGAACCGGTCGCCGAGCTTGCCGCTGCCGCGAAGCTCCTGGCTGAACTGGTGATAATTCTGGCGGCGATGGGCGAGATAGAGTCCCGCCGTCGCGAAATCCTGCTGCTGCAGCTCCTTCGATTCGCGATAGGAGGTGATCGAAGTGAGCTTCACCGGGCCGGTATCCCAGTTCATCTCCAGCGTCGCGGCGCGTGCGCGATAGCGGCCGATGGTCTCGTCCACCGGGAACACATTGTAGATGTCCGTGGTGACGTTGCCGTCGCAGATCGGCACGAACGGGCAGAAGACGTCACCGCCGCGGGTGAGGGAGCCGTTGACCGGATCGAAATGCTGCTCCTGCTGCTCCAGCGTCAGGAGCGCATCGAAGCCCTTGCCGGGCGTGAGGAGAAAGCTCGCGCCGAAATTGTCGTTGTTCGATCCGCCGCGATGCTTGCCGGTGCCGAGCTCCTTGTAATAGCCCGCGCCATCGCTGTGCATCTCGAACAATTTGGCGGCGAGCAGATCGCGGACGACGGGCACGTTGAGCACGCCGCGCGCCGTGAACTGATCGTAGCTGCCGATCCCCGCCTCGAACTTGCCGCCCCATTCGCCGGTCGGGCGCGAGCGGCGGATGTTGATCACACCAGCGATCGTGTTGCGTCCGAACAGCGTGCCCTGCGGCCCCCGCAGGATCTCGATCGACGAGATGTCGAAGAAGTCGAGCATCTGGCCGGTCGACGTGCCGATATAGACGCCGTCTATGTTGACGCCGACCGCGGGATCGAAGGACTTGTCGACATCGGCGAAGGCGATGCCGCGGATCGAGATGTTGGCGGTCGCGGCGCCCGTCGACTGGACGGTGATGAGCACGTTCGGCGCGGCGCCCTGCAGATCGCCGATGGTGAGCGCGGCCGCGCCCTCGAGCTGCGCCGGCGCGATGGCGGTGATCGCGACTGGCGTGGACTGCAGTGTCTCGTTGCGACGACGCGCGGTGACGATGATGTCGCCGATGCCGGCGCCCGCCGTCTCCGCGTCCTGGGGCTGCGCTGCCGTGTCCTGGGCCCAGGCCGGCGTCGTCAGGACGAGGGCGGTGCCGAGAGCGAGCAGGACGGGACGACGAAGCAGATGTTCGCGCATGATGATCCCCTCTGTATCGGGCTGCACGAGCCCCCTTTTTATGGCGTGATCATTGCCGCAGCGGTGATGAGGCAAGAACTGCGATTTTAATTAGGTGCCCGCCTTTCGTGTGATCCGCGCTATTCGCGTCACAGGCGCGCGGCGGCTCTATCGCATTTGCCAGTATGAGAAGCCTCGATCTCCCGCGAAGCTCGCGATGGGCTCGGGAGAGGATCATGGAAGGCGAGTTCGATTATGTGGTCGTCGGCGCCGGATCGGCCGGCTGCGTCCTTGCCGAGCGGCTGTCGCGCGATCCGCGCACGCGCGTCGCCTTGATCGAGGCCGGGGGCGAGGACCGCAGCCCATGGATCCACATCCCCAAGGGAGTCGCGAGGCTGGTCGCGGATCCGCGCCACATCTGGACCTATCAGGTCGATCAGCCGCGGCGCGCCGGCGAGCCTGCGCATGAGGTGTGGATCCGGGGGCGGGGGCTCGGCGGCTCATCCTCCATCAACGGCATGATCTGGAGCCGCGGCGAGCCTGCGGATTATGACGAGTGGGCGGTGGCGGGGTGGAGCGGCGCGGCCATGACGGAGGCTTTCCGCGCGATCGAGGATCATGCGCTGGGCCCCGGCGGGACGCGTGGGACCGGAGGGCCGGTGCATGTCGAGCCGGGCCGATTCCGCTACCCGCTCACCCGCCGCATGATCGCGGCCGGTGTGGAGATGGGCCTCGCCGAGACCGAGGATCTCAACAGCCTCACCGGGGGGCGCGTCGGCTATTACAGCCACAATATCCGCCACGGCCGCCGGCATGGGGCCGCGCAGGCCTTTCTGCGGCCTGCCCGTTCTCGTCGCAACCTGGAGGTCCTGACCGGATGCGCGGCACGCCATGTCCGCTTCTCCAATGGCCGCGTGGCGGGGGTCGGGCTGGAGGGGGGCGGCGACATCGCCTGCGCGGGCGAGGTAATCGTCTGTGCCGGCACGATGGAGAGCCCGCAATTGCTGGAGCGATCGGGCATCGGCGACGGCGCGCTTCTGCAGGCTCTCGGCATCGCGGTGATCGCCCACAGCCCCGATGTGGGCAACCGCATGCGCGAGCATCTTTCCTATGCCATGCCTCATCGGCTCAGGCGCCGTGGCGGCATCAACCGCAGCTTCTTCGGCGCCGGCCTCGCGGTTTCCGCGCTGCGCTACCTGCTGACGCGCGGCGGCGCGCTCGCCACCGGGCCATTCGAGGTGGGCGCGTTCCTCAACGCCGCCCATCCCGACGGACGGCCGGATCTGCAGCTTTACCTGGGCGGCTACACCTTCGCTCTTTCCGAAGACAATCATCCGGTGCCGCTCAACAACATCGATCGCAAGCCGGGCATCTCCATCTACGGCCAGCTGCTGCGGCTCACGAGCGAGGGGTCCGTGCATATCCGCGGCGGCGGGGCCGGCCCGGCGATCGCGCCGAACTGGCTCTCCACCGTCGACGACCAGCAGGCCGCGATCGCCTCGATCCGCTGCATGCGCCGGTTCATGGCGCAGCCGGCGCTCGCCGATGCGATCGCGGCCGAACTGCTGCCCGGCGGGCATGTGGAGAGCGACGAAGATCTCCTCGAAAGCTTCCGCACGTTCTCGACGAGCGGACTGCACGGCATCGGCACCTGTCGAATGGGAATGGATGAGCGATCGGTCGTCGATCCCCGTCTGCGCGTGCGCGGCGTCGATGGCCTGCGGGTGGTGGATTGTTCCGCCATGCCCGGTCCCGTCACGGGCAATACCAACGCGCCGGCGATGGCTTTCGCCTGGCGCGCGGCGGACATGATCCTGGAGGACCGGAAGGGATGACGGGCGGGGAGGAGCTGATCGCGACCTATCTCACCCTTGCCGGCGATGTCGGGCCGTTCGATGCGGTGACGACGAGCCCGTGGCCGTTGAGGGTGCGGGCCGAGGCGGCCGCGGCGGGAGGCTATCGCGGGATCGGCTTCGGCGCGCAGGACGTCACCGGCTTGCTTGCCCGCCATGGGGCGGCCGAGGTCAACGCGATCCTCGCCGACCACGGCCTCGTACATCGCGAGATCGAAGCGCTGCTCGGCTGGTTCGACACGGGGGAGGCGCGCGTCCGATCCGATCGCGAGCGGACGGCGATGCTGTCGGCCGCCGCAGCGATCGGCGCCCGCCACATCAAGGTGGGCGGCGACCTTTCCGGACGCAGCTGGCCGATGGAGCATCTGATCGCGGAGTTCGCGCGGCTGTGCGACCAAGCCGCTGAGGCCGGCACTGCGATCACCATCGAGCTGTTCCCGACCTCGAACATCGCCGAGCTGCAGGCTGGCCGGGCGATCGTCGAGGGCGCGGGGCGGCGGAATGGCGGGCTGCTGCTCGATATCTGGCATGTCGTGCGGGGACGCATCACGATGGCGGGGATCGCCGCGCTGCCGCCGGGGATCGTCAACCATGTCGAGCTCGATGACGGGCCGCTGGAGGCGTGCGGCGATTATCTCGCGGAGACGATCGGCCGCCGGCTCGCGCCGGGGGAGGGCGAGTTCCCGCTCATGGAGTTCATCGGGGCGCTGCGCGCTTGCGGCTATGACGGCCTCTACGGCGTTGAGATCCTCTCCGATGCCTATCGCGCCATGGCCCCGATGGAGGCCGCACGGCGATCAGGCACGGCGGCGGCGACGCTCCTCTCGGCCACGCCTATGTGATGGGACTGGGGCTGGCCCATGCCGGCGCGCAGGTGCAGGTCTACGCCAATCTCGAGATTGGCTTCGTATGCATCGGCTCCGGATGGAAGATGGCGCACTTCCTGGAAGGCGCAGATGCCGCTGCCGGACGCGATGAGCGAGGCGCACGGCCGGCGGCAGCCGGCCCGACCGGGGGACGATAGGCGGCGGCGCAGGGTTCCTCAGGCCAGCTTGAGGATGAGCTTGCCCTGGTTGCCCCCCTCGAACAGCTTGAGGAAGGCCGGCAGCGCATTGTCTATGCCTTCCTCGACATGCTCGTCGAAGCGCAGCCTGCCTTCGGCGACGAGCTTGGCCATCGCCGCGCCGCCCTCGGTGAAGCGCGGAAGAAAGTCGCTGATGAGGAAGCCTTCGATGCGCGCCGAACGGACGATCAGCTGCCACAGGTTGCGCGTGCCGTATCGTTCCGAATTATATTCGGAGATGAGGCCGCACAGGCCGACGCGGGCATGCCGATTGATGTGGAGGAGCGTCGCGTCAAGGATGATGCCGCCGACATTCTCGAAGACGAGATCGATGCCGTCCGGCGCCGCCCGTCCGATCGCCTCCGCAAGCTGGTCCGCGTCCTTGCCGCGATAATCGATCGCGGCATCGAAGCCATAGTCGCCGATCAGCCGATCGCACTTCTCGCGACCGCCGGCGATGCCGACGACCCGCGCGCCGGCGAGCTTGCCGAGCTGGCCCGCGAGCGAGCCGACCGCCCCGGCGGCGCCGCTGACGAGGAAGGTCTCGCCGGGCTTGGGCTTCAGCAGCTCGGTCACGCCGAAATAGGCGGTCAGCCCCACCGCGCCGATCACCGAAAGATAGTTGGTCACGCTGGGCACCGCGTCGGCATCGATCGGATGGGTGAAGCCGCCGGCGGCGGCGACCGAATAGTGCTCGATCTTGTTGAGGCCCATCACCCATTGGCCGGGCACGATGCCGTCGGCCCGGCTCGCCTCCACCCGACCCACCGTCGAGGCGCGCACCGCGTCGCCCAGCGCGATCGGCGGCAGGTAGCTCGGCTCATCGTCGAGCCAGCCGCGGATCGCCGGATCGAGCGAGGCATAATGGTTGCGCACCAGGAACTCGCCTTCCCGGAGCTCGGGAAGCGGCGCCTCGACGAGCGCGAAATCGCTGGCTTTCGGGAGGCCCTGCGGCCGGGCAACGAGGGTGAAGCGTCGGTTGATCAGCATGTCTCACCGTCCTGAAGTGCCGGACGCCCAATCGCGCGTCTGGCTGAAATCGCGTCCCTCGCGGCCCGCCAGATGGATCGTCTCCATCTGGCGCAGGATGCCGTCGCTGGCGGGATCGGTACGTGCCCAGTCGATCAGTTCCCGGCGCCGCACGATGGCCCACCGGCCGTTGCGGCATTCATAGTCGTCCACATAGCGCCCGGCCATGATGAGATCCTCCTCGCGGCCGTCGGTCAACTGGCGATGCCAGGCAAGGAAATAGACCTCGCCCGTGGCGCGGCCGGCGTCGATATCCACCTCGAGATCGACCTGGCCGACGAGATGCTGGCTGGCGACGAGATTGGCGAGAAAGCCCTGCGCGAAATCCGTATAGGCGTCCGGACCGCCCCGCAGCAGGCCGCAATCCACATCGGCATCGTCGTGGAAGGCGGAGCGCTGCAGCGCCCGATCGAGCCTGTCCTGCCCGCGCATATAGGCGATGATCGCCTTCTGAATATCGCGCCGCGCCGCAAGCTCGCGCACCTCGCGCTCCATGTCGAAGCTCATGACCGTCGCTCTCTCCTCAGTTCCAAAGCCGATAGACCGGATCATCGGGGCCGAAGCAGCCTTGCGGCAGCGGCGCATACATCCCCTCGCCGGTCATGCGGGTGGAGGGCTGCTTGATGCTCCAGTCGATCACGAAGGTGCGCTCGGCGATGCGCCATGTACCGCCGAGCCTGGTATAGCGGTCGATATAGCGGCCTCCGGTGAGCATTTCGGCCTTGCTGCCGTCCTCATCCGTCATCGTCGCGACGGCGATCACGTAGGATTCTCCGACCGCGCCATCGCCCCTCAGCTCGATCCACTGATTGGCGATGCTGTGGAAGGTCTGGTCAAAGACGGCGCGGACGATCCTGCAGATTTCGGTCGCGAACATCTGGCCGGAGCCGTTGAAGGCGCCGGAGACGACCGTGCTGTCCTCATGGAATATGGCCTTGAGCAAGGCTTCGTCCGCGCGATCGATGCCGCGGCAATAGGCCAGCGTCAGATCGGCGATCTGCTGCTTCGCGAGCACGGCCTCGACGGCGGCCGGATCCGGGGGATTGTCAGCCATCCCGCTCTCTCCTCTTGATAATCGGACATTGCTGGCATGTGCCTGCGCGAGCAGGGCGAGGCCGGGATCGGCCGCTCCCTGGCCGCCCGCCGGAAGATGGGCGGCGAGCGGCGCGAGCGGCGCGATTGCCTGGCTGCCCGGCCAGTTGAGGTTGGTATCGAGCACATAGCGGCGGTGCAGCATCCGCCAGACGCCGCCGCGTCGCGCATGCCGGTCCAGATAACGGCCGCAGATCAGGCGCTGGCGCGCCGAGCCATCTGCTTCGGGGGACTGCGCATAGGCGATGACATAGCTTTCGGAGACGGCCTCGTCGCCAGCCAGCCGAACCCACATCTGGCAGGTTCGATGCAGCGTGACCGGCTGCCCGAGCTGTGCGGCGGCGAGAATGGCGGCGAAGCGATCGGCCGGACCCTCGAAAAAGCCGTAATCGACGGTGCCGTCGGCATGATAGCAGTCCGCCAGCAGGCCGGCGTCGGCGCGGTCGATGCCGCGGCTGTGCTGCGCCAGCCGATTGCGGATCGCCTGGATATCGGCGATATCGGCGATCGTGTAGCGGATCATGGCGCGGTCGGGCGGCCCTGGGCGCTCGCCTCGCGCGGCATGGCCGGCATGCGCATCGGCTTGTTCACACTCTCCTCTCCCGCCCACGACCATGATCTGCCGCGAAGCAGCCTAGGCGGACGGGCCGGCAGGGGGCGACCCGCGTTTTCGCTAGGTGGCGCGGAGCAGCCGCTGCGGGCATCGTGGCGGGGGAGGAATGCGGTGCCGATCATCCATCATCATGCGCCGGTGCAGCTGCTGGTGGCGGTGCGTGGTCACCCGTTCGAGCGCGACGCCTTCGGCGCGATCTTCGAAGAGATGGAAGGCGTCGCGGCCACGATGGTCGATCAGCCGGCCGCCGCATTGCTCATGAATCCCGATGGAATGCGGGGCTTCGACGCGCTGCTGCTCTACGACATGCCGGGGCTGGATTTCGAGCATCCCACCGAAAGGCCCGGCTTCGTCGCGCCCGACGACGCGTTCAAGGCCGGCTTCGAGGCGCTGCTGCGGCAGGGCAAGGGCGTCGTCGCGCTGCACCACGCGCTGGCCGCCTGGCCGAGCTGGCCGGACTATGGCGAGTGGCTCGGCGGACGCTTCCTCTATCGTCCCGATCGTATCCGCGGCGAGGAGCGGCTCGACAGCGGCTATGCGCATGCCGTGCGCTACGAGGCGACCAACGTGGCCCCCGATCATCCGGTCATGACGGGAGTGCCGGAGCGTTTCGAGCTGACCGACGAGCTGTACCTCGCCGAAATCTTCGAGGCGGACGTGCTGCCGCTGCTGCGTGCCTCGCACGGCTTCCATGCCGCCAACTTCTACAGCGCCGCTGCCGCCCTCGCCGGACGGATGAACGACAATAGTGGCTGGACCCATCCTCCCGGCTCGAACCTGATCGGCTGGACGAAACGCGCTCTCAGCAGCCCGCTCGTCTATCTGCAGCCGGGCGATGCGCGGCAGGCCTATGACAATCGCCATTACCGCCGGTTGCTGCGTAACGCGATCGACTGGGTGATCGCGGAAAGCCGACGCTGATGCCCGCGCCGATCGCGATGGAGGCGCCGCCCGAGCCATGCCGGGCGCACCGTGCCAATTGCCGCAGGGCACTAGCAGAAAGCCGAGTTTGCCGACCTCGCCGGAGGACTAGAGTTGCCCGTCAGCGATCGAAAAACCGAATCTTGGCCGAACGGAGGAGCAGCCAGGTGACCAAGGAGCATTTTCTCGGCCGCACGCTCGAGGCGTATGATCCGCCGGTGCGAGGCGATCCCATCACCGGCGAACGCTATTATTCCCGGGAGTGGATGAAGGCCGAGTGGAAGCATGTCTTCACCAAGGTCTGGCATATCGGCGGCGTGCTGGCCGACCTGGAGGCGCCGGGCGACTGGGTGACGCACAATCTGGGGCGGGACAGCGTGATCATGATCCGTCAGGATGACGGATCGATCCGCGCATTCTTCAACAGCTGCGTGCATCGGGGCAACCGGCTGCTCTGGTCCGACCTCGGATCGAGCGAGCGCATCACCTGCTCCTATCATGGGTGGCAATATGGCAAGGACGGCAAGCTGCTGTTCGCCCAGGATGCGGAGGATTTTCCGGGCGGCAATCCGTGCGCCCATGCGCGTCTCACCGAGATCGCCTGCGACAGCTGGGGGCCGTTCGTGTGGTTCAACATGGACATGGGCGCGCAGCCGCTCCTCGAATGGCTCACGCCGCTGCCGGAGCAGCTCGCCGGTTATCGCATGGAGACGATGACCAAGGTGCTCGACGTGCGCTGCGTCATTCCGTGCAACTGGAAGATCATCCGCGACAATTTCAACGAAAGCTATCATCTGCCGACGCTCCATCCGGAGCTGGCGGGCTTCATCGACGACGAATATACCGACACCAGCTTCGAGATGTACCCGAGCGGCCACAACCGCATGGTCCAGAAGGGCTGCCATCCCTCGAAGCGCCTCGACCTGCCGGATGCGATGCAGCCGGCGCTTTCGGACCTCCTGCGGGAATGGGATCTGGATCCGGCCGCGTTCGAGGGGCGCGCCACCCAGGCGCGGATCGCCGTCCAGCAGGCGAAGCGGCGGCTGGGGCCGGCGCGCGGCTATCCGCATTTCGAGACGATGACCGACAGCCAGCTTACGGATTTCCACCATTATACGCTCTGGCCCAACACCACGATCACCATGAGCCCCGACGGATTCCAGATCCTCCGATCCGAGCCGCACCCGACCGATCCTGAGCAGTGCATCTTCGACCATTGGTACTTCATGCCGCCAGTGACGGGGCGGACCGAGGTGATCACGCCCGTGGGCGTGCGCCCCTTCCGTCATGCCGAGCGCGAGGTGGTGGTCTATGGCGAGCAATCGCTCGGCTTCGTCGCCGATCAGGACCTGTCGGTGATCGTCGGCCAGCAGCAGGGGCTGCATAGCATGGGCTACAAGGGCGGCATGATCAGCGGCCAGGAAAAGCGGGTCCAGCGCTTCCACGAGCTTCTGAACGACGCTTGCGGCATCCACGGCGCGATCGAATGAGCGAGTGGGAGGATCGCGTCGCGATCAACGCCGTGCTCGCCCGCTATGTGGACGGCGTGAATCGCCGCGATGCGGCACTGTGGGCGAGCAGCTGGGACGATGAGGCCGAGTGGTTCCTGTTCGATCCCGAGCCCGTTCGCGGCAAGCCGGCGATCGTCGAGGCGTGGCGGAATGCCATGGCGGGTTTCCCGTTCGTCGTGATGCATGTGACGCAAGGCACGGTGGCGATCGACGGCGATATCGCCGAGGGCCGCTCCTACACCAGCGAAGTGGCTGAAACCGCGGACGGCAGGAAGCTGCGCGTCTACGGGACCTATGAGGACGGCTATCGCCGACGGGACGGCATCTGGGGCTTTTCGCGGCGCAGGTTCAGCATATTGCGCAGCGAGGAATATTGAGCGCCTGAAACAAGGGGAGAGGCAGGCCATGGGACGGCTTGAAGGCAAGGTTGCAATCATCCTCGGGGCGTCCGACGAGCGCAGCATGGGCGCGGCCACGGCGCGGCGCTTCGCCCAAGAGGGCGCGAGGCTTGTGCTTGCGGCGCGACGGAAGGAGGCGGTCGATGCGATTGCCGGCAGTCTGGGCGCCCTTGCCGTCCGGTGCGACATCACCAGCGAGGCGGAGATCGCGGCCCTCGCCAAAGCGGCGGTGGATCGCTACGGCCGGCTCGATGCGGCGGTGAACTATGCCGGCATCTCGGTGAGCGAATCCATTCTGGATTCGACCCCCGAAGCATTGAAGGCCTCGTGCGACGTCCACTTCGTCGGCACGGTGCTGTTCATGAAGCACATGGCGCTGGCGATGAAAGACGGCGGCTCGATCATCACCACCTCCTCGCTGACGGTGCTCGCGCAGGCCCCGGGCTATGCGGCCTATGCCGGCGCCAAGGGCGGCGCCGACGTGGCGGTGCGGATCGCCGCCAATGAGCTCGGCGAACGCAACATCCGCGTCAACAGCATTGCCCCCGGCTTCACGAAGAGCGCGATGACCGAGGATCATTTCGCCGTCGAGGCGGTGACCAGGGCATTTCTCAAGGAAATACCGCTCGGCCGCTTCGCGACCGTGGACGATGTCGCGGAAGTCGCGCTCTGGCTCGCCAGCGACGAGGCCTTCGTCACCGGCCAGCGCATCGACGTCACCGCCGGCCAGTCGCTGCGCCGCGTGCCGCTGGCCAGCGAGTTCGCCTGAGGAGAAAGAGGAAATGGGGCGGCTGGAAGGAAAGCGCGCACTGATCGTGGGCGCGGCGGGACGCGGCAACATGGGCCAGGCGATCGCTCGCCGCTTTGCCCTGGAAGGCGCCAGCATCGCCGTTGCCGGGCGGCATCTCGACGTGCTCGAGGAGGTGGCGGCCGAGATCGGCGGCGTGGCCATTCACGGCGACATGACCGAACAGGCGAGCATCGCGGCTATGGCAGCGGAGGCGGAGGCCGCGCTCGGCGGGATCGACGTGGCGGTCAACGCCACCGGCTGGGGGTTGCTCAAGCCCTTTCTGGAGACCACCCAGGAGGAGCTGGACCGCATGTATGCGTTGCAGCTGCGCGGGCCCTTCCAGCTCTTTCAGGCGCTCATCCCGCGGATGGGCGAGGGCGCTGCGATCATCCAGATCAGCTCGGCTACGGCCACCATCCTGTTCCACGATCATTATGCCTATATGGCGACCAAGGCGGGAACCGATCATCTCGTGCGGGCGCTGGCAAATGAGTTCGGTGAGCGCGGCATCCGGATCAATTCGATCTCCCCCGGCGTGACCGAGACGCCGATGACGGCCGAGGCGGCATCGGTGCCGGGGATGATGGAGGCGTTCGTTTCCGGATACCCGCTCGGCCGGATCGGCACCAAGGAGGATATCGCGGCGGCATGCGTTTTCGTCGCCAGCGACGAATGCTTCATGACCGGCCAGAATCTGCAGGTGAACGGCGGGCTGACCCTCCGGCGTAATCCGAACAAGCAGGAGATCGAGGCCGCGGTGATCCGGGCGGCGGCGGCCTGATCCATGCCCAAACGCCACGCCGTCGCCATGGCGTCGGGCATCATGCCGGAAGCGACTCCCCTGCAGCTCGTCGAGGCGGCGGCCCGGGCGGGATTCGATTTCGGCGGCATGTGGATCGAGCCCGGCCATTGGACCCTCGAGACGACCCGTGCCGTCAAGCGCGCGCTCCGCGACACCGGCCTCAAGCTGCTCGACGTGGAGGTCGTCTGGATCAAGCCGGGCCCGCTGGATCCGGATCACGACCGCATCGTCGAGATCGGAGCCGAGCTCGGCGCCCGCAACATATTGTGCGTGAGCAGCGATCCCGATCGCTCGGCGACCCGGGACAAGCTCGGGCGCCTCATCGAACTCGGCCATCGCAACGGCATTTCGGTCAATCTCGAATTCGGCCTCTTCACCGAGGTGAAGACGATCAATGCGGCGAGCTCGCTGCTCGAGGAGCTGGCGCTTCCGGCGGGCGGACTGCTGATCGATGCGCTGCACTGGCAGCGCTCGGGCGGCACGCTCGACGAGATTGCGGCGCTTCCGGCGCGCTGGCTGCGCTACGCGCAATTCTGCGACGCGCCGGCCGAGGGACCGGCGCCGGGCGACGCCGCAGCCATTCTCGACGAAGCCGTCGACGGCCGGCTGTTCCTCGGCGAAGGCGGGCTCGATCTGCGCGGATTGTCGGCGGTGCTGCCGGCCGGGCTGCCGCTGGCGATCGAGCTTCGGTCGAGAGCGCTCCGCGAAGGATGGCCGGATCTCGTGGAGCGCGCGCGCGTCGTGCTGGAGCGAAGCCGGCGGTATCTGGACGAGGCTTTCTGATCTCGACGTCCAGCCAACCATCGCCGTTCGGGCAGGTTGGTGCGGGCGGTCGGACTCGAACCGACATGTATTGCTACGGCGGATTTTGAGTCCGCTGCGTCTACCAATTCCGCCACGCCCGCATGCCGACCGACATACTCGGTGGCCAAGGATCGACTTCGCGCCTCCTATAGGTGGGCGGCGCGGAGATTTCCAGCGGGAATGGCGCCGGATCCCGCCACATTCCCGCTCATGCGCGCCGATCAGACGGAGCTCCGGCGCTTCTCCGTCCGCCTCGCCGCGCTGTCCTCCCGCGCTTCGACGAAAGCGTGGAATTTTCGCGCGAGCAGCTGCGCGACCAGCCCGGGTTCGACCAGCGAGAAGCCTGCGGCCAGCATATAGGTGTGGTTCATGATCTCCATCACCAGCATCCAGCCCTCGGCCCAGCGCTGCTCCTCGCCCGGTGCGCCGGCGAAGGTGAAAGCGGGGATCGCCTTGCCGAGCTCGGCCATGATGATCGGCGCCACCGACTGGAGCCGTTCGGTCGATTGCGGTTCGAACACGCCGATTTCCAGCATCATCCGGGTGATCGGATTGCCGTTGTAATAGTCGATCAGACGGTGGATCCAGGCGAGCACCTCGTCGGGATCATGGAAATCGGTTTCGGCGATTGATCCCCAGATGCGCTTCGATTTCTCCATCTGGCGGACGAAAATGTCCATCGCGATTTCGAGCTTGCCATCGAAATGCTTATAGAAGGTCCGCCGCGTGACACCCGCGCCTCGGGCGATGTCGTCCACGGAAACGGCCACATAGCCCCGCTCGCGCAGCAGCCGTTCGGCGGACTCGCGCAGATTGCCGAGATTATTCTCCTTGCGGGCCGCGGCGAACCGGCTGATGCCGGCGGTGCGCGGCAGGCGTTGCGTCGTCATGCGCGGACAATGGCATGCCCCCGTGGCTGCGAAAAGCCCGGCAGCCGCGAGACGGCATCGCGCGGGCGAGGCCATGCCTTAAGCCGAGCCAGCTTATCGGGCCATGATCGTCCGCCCGGCGATCGCAACCTCTGTTCGCGATGGCCGGCGTGCTCCATCAGGGACCTGTCTGTCGCGAAGGAGGGAGCGGGCATGGCCAAGCCATTGGCAGGCAAGACGGCGCTGGTGACGGGCGCAAGCGGCGGCATCGGCGCGGCGTCGGCGATCCGTCTGGCCGAGATGGGGGCCGCGATCGTCGTGCACGGCCGCAACCCGGATCGAACCCACGCCGCCGCGGAAAAGGTGCGCGCGGCCGACGGAACCGCCCATGTCGCCATCGGCAGCCTTTCCTCCGACGCGGATGCCGGTGCGGTCGTCGCTGCCACCCGCGCGGCGGTGGAGAAGATCGACATACTGGTCAACAACGCCGGGGGAGATTCCGCGCAGAACGGGCTCGCCCGCTGGTTCGAGGCCACGCCGGCCGACTGGCTGGCGACCTATGATTCCAACGTGGGCTCGATGGTTCGCCTGGTCCATGCCTTCGCGCCGGACATGCAGGCGCAAGGGTGGGGGAGGATCATCCTTCTGTCGAGCGGGATCGTTTCCTTTCCGGCCGCGCGAATTCCGGACTATCAGGGCGCCAAGGCGGCGATCCGCAACATGACGCGCACGCTGATGAAGGCGCTGGTGCGCAGCGGAGTCACGGTCAACTGCATCAGTCCCGGCTTCGTGCTGACCGACACCAATCGGCAGTGGGTGCGCGCCATGGCGCAGGGAAAGGTGGATTCGGAGGAATGGACGGCCATCGAGGAATGGGCCGCGCGCAAGCTGGTGCCGTGCGCCAGCGGGCGGCTCGGCCGGCCCGAGGACATTGCCGCGGCAATCGCCTTTCTCGCCCATCCGGAGAATGACTTCGTGAACGGCGTCGACATCCAGATCGACGGCGGCGGCTGAACCCGCTTGCAGCGCCGCGATCCGCCGGTACGGTCGGTCGTCGTCGAGCCACGAAGGAGAAACGCCGATGCCGCTCTATGCGATCGACGGCAAGTCGCCCGTCCTGCCGGAGGACGGATCGAGCTGGATCGCGCCGTCGGCGGACGTGATCGGCGACGCGCATCTGGGGCGGGAGACGACGATCTGGTTCGGCGCCGTGGTGCGTGCGGACAATACCGCTATCCGGATCGGGGATCGGACCAACATCCAGGAAGGCGCGATGCTGCATTCCGATCCGGGCGTTGCGCTCAGCATCGGCGAGGGCTGCACGATCGGCCATCATGCGATCCTCCACGGCTGCACCATCGGCAACAACGTGCTGGTCGGCATGGGCGCCACGATCCTGAACGGAGCGGTGATCGGCGACGATTGCCTGATCGGCGCCAATGCGCTCGTCACGGAAGGCAAGAGCTTTCCGCCACGCAGCCTGATCGTCGGAGCCCCCGCCAAGGCGATCCGTACGCTCGACGACGCCCAGATCGCTGGCCTGCGCGCGTCCGCGACGGGGTATGTCGCCCGCCGCGCGCGCTATGCCGAGGGGCTCGTCAGGGTCGGCTGAAAGCTCAGCCCCGTTCGATGCGCCAGGCAGCCGACAAATAGTCTTCCGCCGCGCGGCGGAGCGCCGCGTTGTCGAAAGCCTCCGCCGGCGGCGGGGCGATGCCGAGCGCTTCCATCAGCGCCCAAAGCGCAAAGCGGCGACCGGGCTCCCGCTCGACACCGAAATCGACGGCGAGCCGTTCCTTGGCAGCGGCCAGCGATCCGGCGTCGAGGGAATCGGGGTCGTCGGTGCCGAAATAGTGCAGAATCAGCGTGTCGAGATCCATGTCACGGCCTTGCTGGAGCGCGGAAATCCATCCGATACGAAATCAATCGTTACGGCCTCGCATCGTGGAGATGAACCTTTGCGTGCTAACAGTGTTGAAGCACGATGAAAGGAGCAAATCATGAAGGGCTTTCTCGTTCCGGCGCTGATGGCGTCTCTGATCGGCTGTCCGTCGTCAGAACATTCGGCACAACTCGCGGCGTAGATTAGCGGAGTGCGGGCCTCGTCTTGGGGTTGATGTTAAGCGGCGAGCTTGCGGTGTTGCAAGCG
>Ga0180222_1000465_pt1 | contig 58575 bp, 50 predicted proteins | sample eDN5th37CKraftOP_FD_151336 | JGI IMG/M metagenome (GOLD analysis project Ga0180222, IMG submission 151336) | Enriched Organic Plus compost microbial communities from Emeryville, California, USA - eDNA 5th pass 37_C Kraft OP (version 2) (version 2) ...
AAACGGGGGACGGGCATTCATCAGACCCGGTTGATCACACCGTTCCAGCCGCACTGAGCCAAGACTCTCATGCGGTAATTCTCAAAATTTCTGAACCCAAACGCACGGCGCGAGAGCATCGGCGCTACCCCGTAAACGGGGGTTGGCACTCGTCAGACGCGGTTGATCACCCGTTGTCCTCCGCTGGACGACGCGCGGGTGTTGCACAGTATCTGGACCCGGAACACCGCCTCTGACGATGTGCCGGAACGGCATGCCAGCAGCCGCAAAGGCTGCGCCGCGAGTGCCGCGTGTTGCGCGGGACTGGGGTTCCCGATAATAATCGAGATCAATTCTTATTTTTATCTATCTTTCCCGGTTCAAGAAACCGGAAAAGCGCCGCCGTGCCCAGCCCAGCCCCCGCCCGGAGTATCGAAGAACTCTATTGTGACCACCATGGGTGGCTGCAAGGGTGGCTGCGCCGCAAGCTGGGCAATTCGTTCGACGCGGCCGACCTGGCGCATGACGCTTTCCTGCGGCTGATGCAGGCGTCGCGCAGCTTCGACGATACGCTCGCGGCGCGTGCCTATTTGCGCACCACGGCCAGCAATCTGTGCGTCGATCTGTGGCGCCGCCGACAGATCGAACAGGCCTGGCTCGACGAGTTGGCCGCCCGCCCGGAAGTCGCGGCGCCGTCCACGGAGCATCAGGCCATCGTGGTGCAGGCGCTGCTGGAAATCGACGCCATGCTGCGCAGCCTGCCGGTGAAGGCCGCCAATGCTTTCGTAATGGCAGTGGCCTGCGGCATGACCGACAGGGAGGCGGCCGAAGAACTGGGTGTCTCCACGCGAATGGTTCGCAAGTATGTGGCTCAGGCCATGCTTCACTGCCTGCGGCTGGAGGCGCGCGGTACCGCGGCGGAATTGCCGGCGCATGCGCCGGCCGATGCCCGTCCCGCCTGACGGCATCCACCCGGCAAGCCGCCCGTCATGAGTTCCAGCGATCTTTCCTGCGCGCCGCAATCGCCCCAACCCTCGCCCCAGGCTCTTGAGCAGGCGGCGGAATGGTTCGCGTTGCTGCGTTCGGGCGAAGCCCGCGACGAGGATCGGGCGCAATGGCAGAGGTGGCTCGATAGCGCGCAGGAAAACGATACAGCATGGCGCTATGTCGAGCAGATCAGCCGCCGCTTCGAGCCGGTGCGGTCCAGTCCTGGGCGCGCCGCCGCCGCTCGAGGGTTCGGCATCGCCAATACGCGCATGGCGCGCCGCCGTCAGGCGCTGCTGGGCCTGGGTGCGCTGGCCGGCGGCAGCGGCCTGCTCGCCTGGGCCGCCTGGCGCCATACGTCGCTGCCCGGCATGGTGATGGCCTGGACGGCCGACTACCGTACTGCGACCGGCGAGGTGCGCAACGTCGCGCTGTCCGACGGCACGCAGGTATGGCTGAGCACTGCCAGCGCCTTCGACCGGGACTACCGCGGGGGCCTGCGCCGCCTGCGGCTGGTGGCCGGCGAGATCCTGATACAGACGGCTGCCGATCCGGACCGTCCTTTCGTGGTCGACACGCCGCAGGGAGGGCTGCGCGCCCTGGGGACGCGTTTTGCCGTGCGGCTCGACGGCGACGTGACCGTCGTCGCCGTCTTCCAGGGGGCGGTGGAAGCCCGGCCGGCGGATGCCGGCGCGATGCGCATCATCCAGGCGGGCGAGCAGACTCGTTTCACGGGTTCGGCGCTGGCCGCAACGCAGGCGGCGGACAGGGCGCGGGAGGCCTGGACCCGAGGCATCCTGATCGTCGAGAACGTCCCGCTGGCCGACGTGGCGCGGGAGCTGCAACGCTATCGGGGCGGCCACCTGGGCGTTGCGCCCGAAGTGGCCGGACTGCGCGTTGCCGGCAGCTACCCGGCCACCGATCCCGACCGGGCGCTGGCCATGCTCGAATCCGTCCTGCCCATCCGGGTCAGGCACACCCTGCCGTGGTGGGTCGGCATCGAACCCAGGCAGGGTGCGGTGCCCGGCGGTTGACCCAGACCGGCCCCCGCGTCATTGGCGCCCGTTTTCCTCCTGCCGCCGCACCTTCCCTGGCACGGCTCGGCATGGCGTCGCGCCCGGCCGCGCCGCCCTGCCGGCCGGGTGCGGTTCCGCTTTTCGGCCGCTTGTTCGTTTGATCTCATGAGAGCGGATTCCATCGCTGCGCCGCCCGATCCCGGGACGGCCTTGCCCATCCCGGGCAAGGCCGTCCGGCGCGACGCCATGCCGCTTCGCTCTCGCCGATCAACCCGTTCGAGGAATCCAGTCCGCCATGTTGCGCCATACTTCCACGACCGCCCGCCAGGCAGGCCTCTTTGCCATTGGTCGATCGCTGCATCCGGGTCCGGCGCGAGCCGCGAGCTTGGCATTCGCCGGCAGCGTCCTGTCGCTGGCCGGATGGTCGCCGCAAGTCCACGCGCAGGCGGCGCCTGCCGCGCAGCAGTCCGAGGCAGCGGTACGCAGCTACGATATCGCCCCCGGTCCGCTGGGACCGGTACTGGCGCAGTTCGTCGGCGAATCCGGCATCCTGGTGGCCGTGGCCGGAGACTTGACGCAAGGCAGAATCAGCCCGGGGCTGCGCGGCACCTTCGGGGCGCAGGCCGGGCTAGACGCTTTGCTGGCCGGGACGGGCCTGGAAGCGGTTCGGGAAGCGGGTGGAAACTACGTGCTGCGCCCGGCGCGCAACGGAAGCGACGTGGCAACGCTGGGGGCCGTCACGGTATTCGGAAACCCGGAAACCACCGAGGGAACCGGGGCCTATGTCACCAGCGTCACCGCAGCGGCGACGGGGTTGAAGCTGTCTCCTCGCGAAACGCCCCAGTCCGTGACCGTGGTGACCCGCCAGCGCATCGACGACCAGGGATTGCTCGACGTAGGCAGCATTCTGCAGAACACCACGGGAATCTCCACGCTGCAGCTCGACAGCGAGCGGACCACGTTTTCCTCGCGGGGATTCGCCATCACGGACCTCCAGTACGACGGGTTTTCCACCTATTACAAGAGCAACTATGCGGCTGGCGAGTCGGAGCTGGACGCGATCATCTACGACCGCATCGAGGTCGTGCGCGGCGCGACCGGCCTGCTCACGGGCGCCGGCCAGCCTTCGGCCTCGGTCAACCTGGTGCGCAAACGCGCCGACAGCAAGACGTTCAGGGGCGAAGTTACGCTCGGCGCCGGGTCGTGGGACACGTATCGCGGGTCGCTGGACCTCTCCACGCCGATCACCGAAGACGGCCGCATCCGGGGCCGCCTGGTCGCCGCGCACGAAGACAGGAAAGCCTACTTCGACCGCTATGAGCGCGAGCGCAGCGTCTTCTACGGGACCATCGACGCCGACCTGACGCCGGCCACGACCCTGAGCGTGGGCGGCAGCTACCAGAAAAGCGAAGCCGACGGCCTGACCTACGGAGGCGTGCCGCTCTGGTATACCGACGGCAGCGCCACGCATTTCAGGCGCTCGTTCACCGTGGCGCCGAAATGGAACTGGGAGGAAGTCGAGGTCAAGAATATTTTCGCCAACCTCGAGCACCGCTTCGGCAACGGCTGGAACGCGAGCCTGCGGTGGATGCACAGCCGCAGCGAAGTCGACAACAAGCGATTGTTCGTATGGGGGTTCCCCGACCGGGAAACCGGCCTGGTCGGTGACGAACCTTCGAGAGTGCGGTTTCCCGGGTACCGCGAGCAGAGCAGTATCGATGCCCGGGTCTCCGGCCCGTTTACCCTGCTGGGACGCGAGCACGAAGTGGTTCTGGGTTTCAGCCGTTCCGACCACGAATACGCGTTCGATTGGATAGGCGCGAGCACACCCTGGGACGGGCCCATGAGCGTGTATGGCTTCGGTTCCGTACCGGAGCCCGATTGGGACTACGACGGCAGGGAACTGTCCGAGCGCAACCGCACCAGGCAGTCTGCCGCCTATGGCGCACTGCGGCTGTCGCTTGCCGACAACCTCAAGCTGATCCTGGGCGGTCGCTATACCCGATACCACCGGGAAGGCGCGGGTTGGGCGTCGTCCGCACAGTACGAATACCGCGACCACAAATTCGTTCCCTACGCCGGATTGGTATTCGACCTGACGCCGACCTATTCGTTCTACGCCAGCTACACCAGCATTTTCAATTTCCAGGACGAGCGCGACCGCAATGGAAACTGGCTGGCTCCCGTCACCGGCAAGGCCTATGAAGCGGGGATCAAGGGCGAATTCCCGGACGACGGGCTGAATGCCTCGCTCGCGGTGTTCCGTATCGAACAGGACAACCTGGCCCAGCAGGACGTGGGGCACTTCGTGCCCGGCACGACGACATCGGCCTACTACGGTGCCGAAGGCGCGACCTCACGCGGCATCGAATTCGAGCTGGCGGGCGAAGTGGCGCGCGGCTGGCAGGTTTTCTTCGGCGCTACCCGGTTCATCGCCCGGGATGCCTCGGGCAAGGATGTGAACACGGAACTGCCGCGGACGCTGCTGCGGCTGTTCACGGCTTATCAGCTGCCGGGGGCGTGGAACCGGCTGACGCTGGGCGGCGGCGTCAATTGGCAGAGCCGTGTCTATTACGACGGCGTCGGGCCCGATGGCGAGCGGCAGGAACAGGGCGCGTATGCCGTCGCCAACCTGATGGCGCGCTACCAGTTCACCCCCCAGTTATCAGCCCAGCTAAACGTGAACAACGTATTCGACAAAAAGTACCAGCGCGCCGTCAATTGGTACGGCCAGGGCATTTGGGGGACGCCGGCCGAAGCCATGCTGACGGTTCGCTATCGATTCTGATGGGGCCGTTCGCCGGCTCGCAACGGGGGGCTTGGCGAAAGGCGGCTGGATAGGCCGCCTTCGCTTTCCCCGGGGCGCGCCCTGATCCGCGGCCCGGAAGGAAACCGGTGCCCGGCCTGGACGGCGTGCCGGGTAGTATCCGGCGAAGGTCGCCGCCTGCCTACCAGTTGGTGGCGATGTACTTCGCTTCCATGAACTCCAGCAGGCCGTGATGGCCGCCCTCGCGTCCCAGGCCGCTCTGCTTGACCCCGCCGAAGGGCGCTGCCGGATCGGAGACCAGCCCGCGGTTCAGGCCCACCATGCCGCTGTCGATTTTCTCGGACACCCGCAGGCCGCGGGCCAGGTCGCGCGTGTAGACGTAGGAAACCAGTCCGTACTCGGTCAGGTTGGCCAGGGCGACGGCTTCTTCCTCGGTGTCGAAGGGCACGATGGCCGCCACCGGGCCGAAGATTTCCTCGTGCAGTAGCTGGGAATCCGGCGCGATGCCGGTCAGCACGGTGGCCGGATAGAAATAGCCGTCGCCTTCCGGCATTTCGCCGCCGGTAAGCACCTTGGCGCCGCGCGCCACGGCGTCGTCCACCAGCTTGGCGACCTTCATGCGGCTGGAGGCATTGACCAGGGGACCCAGCTTCGTGTCGGCGCCGCAGGCGCGGCCCAGGCCCATGGCCTGCATTTTCTCGGTGAGCTTGGCGGCGAAGGCGTCGAAGACGCCGCGCTGCACATAGAAGCGGTTGGCGGCGGTGCAGGCCTCGCCGCCATTGCGCATCTTGGCGATCATGGCGCCTTCGACCGCGGCGTCGAGGTCGGCGTCGTCGAACACCACGAAGGGCGCGTTGCCGCCCAGCTCCATCGAGCAGTTGATGACCTGGTCGGCAGCCTGCTTGAGCAGGGTGCGGCCGACTTCGGTCGAGCCGGTGAAGGACAGCTTGCGCACGCGCGGGTCGGCCAGCATCTTGCCGATCACCGTGCCGGCGGTCGAGGTGGTGATGACGTTGACCACGCCGGGCGGCACGCCGGCTTCGTCCAGCAGGGCGGCCATGGCGTAGGCGGTCAGCGGCGTTTCGGTGGCCGGCTTGAGCACGCAGGTGCAGCCCGCGGCGAGCGCCGGGCCGATCTTGCGGGTGGCCATGGCCGCCGGGAAGTTCCAGGGAGTGATGAGCAGCGAGACGCCCACCGGCTGGTACTGGACCAGCATGCGGTTGGTGCCGGCCGGGGCCAGCGCGACGTCGCCCACGATGCGCACGGCTTCCTCGGCGTACCAGCGGAAGAATTCGGCGGCATAGGCCGCCTCGCCGCGCGCGTCGGGCAGGGCCTTGCCGTTTTCCAGGCTGATGAGCTCGGCGAACCAGTCCAGGCGGCCGCTCATCAATTCGTAGGCCTTGCGCAGGATCTCGGCGCGCTGGCGGGGCGGGGTCGCGGCCCAGCCGGCCGCGGCGCCCGCAGCGGCGTCGATGGCGGCGATGCCTTCCTCGGGCGTCGCGTTGGCGACGCTGGCCAGGGGCGTCTCGGTCGAAGGGTCCATGACGTCGATGCGCCGGCCCGAGGCCGATTCCAGCCATTTCCCGCCGATGAAGAGATCGGTGGGGACATCGGTGAAAGTTTGGGTGCAGGGTTGGGTGATGTTCAGGGTGGCCATGTCTTACAGGGGTTCCGGTGAGTTCGGCGAAGCCGGCGCGATTGCCGCGGAGGCATGACGAGGCATGTCCGGCCCGTTCGCCGCCCCGAATAGGGCGGCGAACGGGCCGCCATCGTCGATTGTGCGGCAGACGGGCGGTTTTGTCTCGCCTGGCGGCCGCAGGGGGCCTGTTCGGGCATGAACTTACGGGTGTGCCGGATCGGTGGGCCGGTGCATCGTCAGCCTGTCGGATCGACGACTGGCGAATCCGCCGGCGGCATCGTGTGGATCCGGCCCGGCACTAGATCCACCCCAGCAGCAACAGCACGATGACGATGACCAGGACGACGCCCAGCCCGCCCGTGGGGCCGTAGCCCCATGCCCGGCTGTACGGCCAGCTGGGCAGCGCGCCGATCAGCAGCAGGATCAGGATGATGAGCAGTATGGTGCCTAGCGTCATGGCGTTTCTCCTCTCTGGAACGGCGGCGGAAGGCCGTCGCTGCCCGCTGCGCAGCAAATATCGGGCCGGCCCGTGCGCCTGCGGTCAATGGCGGCGGGCGCCTTCGCCGCGTTGCCGCTGGCTGCTCTGATCCTGGCCGGTGCCGAGCTGGCTGGCGTGGCCATCTTTCTTGCTGCGGTGCTGGGCGCTGCCGTGGCTGGCCTGTTCCTCGCGCCGGGTATCGTCCCGGCGCGGGTCCTTGGGTTGTCGGGGGCGGTCTGTGGTCATGGAATGCGCTCCGGAATGGCACGGCCCGTGGCCAGCAAGCTGCATGCCGGGGGGAGAGGCGCAGAGGGCCAGGTCCGTGCGCAGCCGGACATGGCGCCGGCCGAGCGGGGGCAGCCGGAACGCCCGGATACGACCGGACGCGGCCGGATACGTCGTGCCCCGGGGAAAGCGCCGGGCCAGGCGTCCGGTCCGCGCCGCCCCGGTGTAGGATATGCCCATGGCGCAATTCTTTTCCGTTCACCCCGACAATCCCCAGCCGCGCCTGCTCCGGCAGGCCGCCCAGTTGCTCCAGGAAGGCGGGCTGGTGGCGGTGCCCACCGATTCCAGCTACGCGGTGCTGGCCCGCCTGGACGACAAGTCGGCGGCCGACGCCCTGCGCCGCCTGCGCGGCCTGGACGAGCGCCACCACCTGACGCTGCTGTGTCCTGGCCTGGCCGCCATCGGGCATTTCGCCCGGGTGGACAATCGCCAGTACCGGCTGCTCAAGGCGGCCACGCCGGGGCCCTGGACCTTCATCCTGGAGGCCACTCGCGAGGTGCCGCGGCGCGTGTCGCATCCCTCGCGCAAGACCATAGGCATCCGCGTGCCGGACCATCCGGTTGCCCTGGGGCTGCTGGCGCTGGCCGGCTCCGCGCTGCTGTCGACCACGCTGATCCCCCAGGGCGGGGACCTGCCGCTGAACGACCCGCAGGACATCCGCGCGCGCTACGAGCACGTGCTGGCCGCGGTGGTGGACGCGGGCGCCTGCTCGCTGGAGCCCACCACCGTGATCGACCTCACCGGCGACCCTCCGGAAGTCGTGCGCCGCGGCCGCGGCGACCCTGCCGTGCTGGGTCTGGGCTGAAGACGCCCGCGCCCTGCATGCGTGTCCTGGTCCGCATTGCCGGCGGAGCCGCCTTGCGGGCGGCCGCCGCTGCGCTGGGGCGCGCGGCCGGCCCGCGCCGGCCGGCAAGCGGCGCGGCGGGCCGCACTACAATGCCCGGATGAACGATCTCATCCAGACCATCGCGCTCTACGCCATCCCGGTGGTCTTCGCCATCACGCTGCACGAAGCGGCGCACGGCTACGTGGCCCGCATGTTCGGCGATCCCACCGCCGCCCAGGCGGGGCGCGTCAGCCTGAACCCGGTGCGGCACATCGACCCGGTGGGCACCATCGTCGTGCCCCTGGGCATTCTGCTGATGTCCAAGCTCTTCGGCGGCCCTGGCATGCTGTTCGGCTGGGCCAAGCCCGTACCGGTCGACTGGAGCCGCCTGCGCCGGCCCAAGCGCGACATGCTCTGGGTAGCCGCGGCCGGCCCGGCGGCCAATCTGTTCATGGCGATCCTGTGGGGGCTTTCCATGCGGCTGCTGTTCCAGAGCGGGGCGGCCGGCGGCTATTGGTTCGAGATGGCCCTGGTCGGGGTGCAGGTCAACCTGGTGCTGATGGCGCTGAACCTGCTGCCGCTGCCTCCGCTGGACGGCGGGCGCATCGTGTTCAGCCTGCTGCCCCACCGGCTGGCCTGGCGGTATTCGCGCATCGAGCCCTACGGGCTGTTCATCGTGCTGTTCCTGCTGGTCAGCGGCGTGCTCTGGGTGCTGCTCGAGCCCCTCATGCGGGCCGGCCGCGCCGTGGTCGGGTGGTTCCTCTGAGCGTTTTTGCCGGCATCCGCTAAAATTGCGGGTTTGATCATCGACGATTCCCGGCACAGGTTTCCGGGTTCTGGAGCCCCTGATATGGCATCCCGCGACAAGGCATCGAGCGCCCCGGTTTTCGGCGGCAGCATGGTGGCGCTGGTAACCCCGATGCAGCCGGACGGCAGCCTCGACTACGACGCCTACCGGGCGCTCATAGACTGGCACGTGGCCGAAGGCACCGACGCGCTGGTCGTGGTGGGCACTACCGGCGAATCCCCGACCGTGGCGGTCGACGAGCACGCCGAACTCATCCGCGTGGCGGTCGAGCACGCCGCGGGCCGTGTGCCGGTGATCGCCGGGGTCGGCGCCAACTCCACCAGCGAGGCCATCGAACTGGCCGCCCATGCCAGGCGGGTCGGGGCCGATGCCGGGCTCTCCGTCGTTCCCTATTACAACAAGCCTTCCCAGGAAGGCCTGTACCGGCATTTCCGCAAGATCCAGGAAACCGTCGACCTTCCCACCGTGCTCTACAACGTCCCGGGGCGCACCGTCGGCGACCTGGCCCACGACACCGTGCTGCGGCTGGCCGAAGTGCCCGGCATCCTAGGCATCAAGGACGCCACCGGCGACATCGGCCGCGGCGCCCTGCTGCTGCGCGACGTGCCGGCGGGCTTCCAGGTGTTCAGCGGGGACGATCCCACCGCGGCTGCCCTGATGCTGCTGGGCGGCCGCGGCAACATTTCGGTGACCGCCAACGTCGCCCCGCGCCTGATGCACGAACTGTGCGCCGCCGCCGTGGCGGGCGACGTCGCCCGCACCCGCGAACTAAACAACCGGCTGGCCCGTCTGAACAAGGTTCTGTTCGTCGAAGCCAACCCCATTCCCGTCAAGTGGGCGCTGGCTGAAATGGGCCGAACGGCCCTGGGCTACCGCCTGCCTATGGTCGAACTGGGCCAGGCCCATCACGCGGCCGTGCGCCAAGCCCTGCAAGAAGCGGGGCTGCTCTAACCCATGAGGATGCGTATGAACCAACGCCACGCCGGAGCGGCACTGATCGGCCTGTTGTTGCTGTCCGGTTGCAGCGACCTCCAGGAAATCCTGGGGCAGGAAGACTCCGTCGACTACAAGAGCACGGTGCGGGGCACGCCCCTGAGCATCCCGCCCGACCTGACGCAGGCGGCCAGCGACCCGCGCTACCGGGCGCCGGCGTCGGGCTCCACCACGTTCTCCCAGTACCAGCAGCAGGGCCAGCAGGCCGCCACCGAAGCCGGTGGGCAGGCGCAGGCATCCGTGCTGCCGGAACAGTCTGGCATGCGCGTCGAGCGCGACGGCGACCTGCGCTGGCTGTCCATCGACCAGCCGCCCGAAGCCGTGTTTCCCAAGATCGTCGATTTCTGGGCCGAGCAGGGTTTCACCGTCCGCACCAACGATCCCAAGGCCGGACTGGTCGAGACCGACTGGGCCGAGAACCGCGCCAAGATCCCGGAAAGCTGGATCCGCACCGCGCTGGGTTCCATTCTGGATTCGGTATGGGACAGCGGCGAGCGCGAGCGTTTCCGCACCCGGCTGGAGCGGGTAGGCAACACCACGGAAATCTACATCAGCCACGAGCAGATGGTGGAGAAGCGCGCGGGCTACGACGACGGCCACGTCCAGTGGGAACACGGCAAGGAAGACCCCGGCCTGAACGCGGCCATGCTGGCCCGCATGCTGGTGTTCCTGGGCACCGACGTCAACCGCGCCAGCACGATGGTGGCGCAGGCCGAGCAGGATCCGCGCAAGCCGCAGATCGCCGAGATTTCCTCCGACGGCGCCGCACTGAGCGTTGCCGAATCCTTCGACCGGGCCTGGCGCCGTGTCGGCCTGGCGCTGGATTCGGGCGGCTTCACCGTGGACGATCGCGACCGTTCCGCGGGCGATTATTTCGTGCGCTACCGCGATACGGACACCGGCCAGCAGAACGAAGAACCCGGCTTCTTCAGCCGCCTGTTCGGAGGCGGTTCGGGACGCGCGCAGGCGCCCCAGTATCGCCTGCACCTCGCCCAGGACAGTACCGGGGCGCAGACGCAGGTCGTGGTGCTCGACGCCAACGGGCAGCGCGACAACAGCGCCACCGCGCGTCGCCTGCTGAGCGTGCTGGCCGACAAGATGTAAGAACCGGGCTGCCGTTTCCCGCGCCCGGGCGCGGGGGCGGGCGGCGGGCCTCGGCACGCCGGCGGCAGCGGGCTCCCTACGAAGCGCGCTAGCCTTGCCGGCGCGCCGCAGCCACGTAAAAAAACCGGCCTGGTCCTTGAGGACCAGGCCGGTTTTTTACGTTGGAGCAGGCGGCGCCGAGGCGGCGCGCCGGGCCGGGGTCGCCCCTGGCGCGCCGCCGGGCCGCGTGCCGCGGCAGGCGCCGCTTTTACTGGGGAGCGGCGCTGCTGCCGCCGGTGCCTTCCGATTCGCCGCCGCTCATCGAACCGCCGGGAGCGGGTTCGGCGGGAGCCGGCGCGGGCGCCGGGGCGGATTCGGAAGGAGCGGGGGCCGGAGCGGGCGCGGGCGCGGGCGCCGGCGCGGATTCGGTGGGAGCGGGACTGGAGTCCGGCGCCGCAGCGGTGTCTTCGTCCTTCTGTCCGCAAGCCGCCAGGGTCAGCGCGAACATCGAGGCAAGGAACAGGCTTTTGATCATGATTCTGAACTCCATGTAGGTTTGGGCCCCCGCAGTTCGCGCGGGCTACAGGGTTCAGGCTACCGTAATCATCTGTCCGTTTGAGTGTGAAAATTAAAGAGTCGGTACCCGGACTGCAACAAATTTTGCGCAAAGGTTTACTAGGTTGCGGTATGTAATGCCGCCCGGCGGGGTTTTCTACGGGTTTCCCCTTGTATGGCCAAGGCAGGCCTCGCGGGACGTTACACCTGGAAATGCAGCCACCCGGCGTCCAGCCATGCGTTTATGCAACGCCGCGCTGCGGCGTCCAGGCGCGCGCAGGCCGGGTCGGCGCAGTCCAGCCGGCGATTGTCGGCCAGCCGGCGCAGCGCGGGTCCGGCGGGCACGGGCGCGAGTTCGCCGTTGACGAAAAACTGCCGCCCGCGGTATTGCATGCGGCTGCGGCGGTCCAGCACCAGGCTGCCGGCGGCGGGCCAGCGCGCCTCGAGGTCGGGCGGGGGCGAGGCGGGAGCGTCGAAGGCCGCATTGGGGTGGGGCTCGGTCAGCCAGCAGCCCAGGAACCGGGTGGCCAGCGCATGGTCCAGGTTCAGGCGGGCCACGGCGCGCACCGCGGCGTCGACCAGAGGTTCGGGCATGCGGGCGGGACGGTCCGTGGCGGGCTGGCCGGCGTCCCGGTAGCGTGCGTCCAGAGCCGGCCCCGGCAGGGGCGGATCGGCGTAGGGGCCGGCGCCTTCGCCGGCGCGCGCGGCGACCTGTTCGATGGCGGCCTCCAGCATGCCGCGGGCCAGCATGGCCTGCGTGGGGGCGCGAAAGCCGACGGAAATGGTCATGCAGTCGTTGCCCAGCGCGATGCCGTCGTGCGCCACTTGCGGCGGAAGATAGAGCATGTCGCCGGCTTCCAGCACGTATTCCGCCTCGGGCTCGAAACGCGACAGGATCTTCAGCGGCAGCCCGGGTTCCAGGGACAGGTCGCGCTGGCGGCCGATGCGCCAGCGCCGCCGCCCCTGCGCTTGCAGCAGGAAGACGTCGTAGCTGTCGTAGTGCGGGCCGACCCCGCCGCCTTCGGTCGCGATGCTGACCATCAGGTCGTCGAGCCGGGCGTCGGGCACGAAGCGGAAGCGGTGCATCAGCGCCGCGGCGTCGTCGTCGTGCAGGTCCACGCTCTGCACCAGCAGCGTCCAGCCGGGTTCGCGTGTGCCCGGCAGGCGCGCGAAAGGCCCGCTTTCCATTTGCCACTGCCCCTGCTCGCGCCATACCAGGCGCGATTCCACGTCGTCGCGGCGGGCCATGCGCCGCAGTGCGGCGGCCGTCACCGGAGGCCGGATGCCGGGCACGGCCTGGCGCACCAGCAGGGGTTTGCGCTGCCAATGGCGACGCATGAATTCGGCCGGCGACAGGCCGCCCAGCAGCGCGAGAGGGGCGCCGGGTTTCATGGCTGCAGGCTCTTGAGCCGGTACAGGGCTTCCAGCGCTTCGCGCGGTGCAAGGCTGTCCGGGTCGATCTGGGCCAGTGCGTCGCGCAGCGCGAGCAGGGCGTCGCGTTCGTCCGGGTCCAGGCCGTTCGCGGCGGCGGCTGGGGCGGCCGGCGCGGCGAACAGGCCCAGTTGCGGCGAGGGCGCGCCCTGGGCTTCGAGTTTTTCCAGTTCCCGTGCGGCCAGCCGGATCACGCCGGCCGGCACGCCGGCGCGCTGGGCGACCTGTATGCCGTAGCTGCGGCTGGCCGGGCCGTCGCGCACCTCGTGCAGGAAGACGATGCCCGAGGCCGATTCCGCCGCGGCCAGGTGGACGTTGGCGGCGGTGGGCTGTTCCGCGGGCAGCCGGGTCAGCTCGAAGTAATGGGTGGCGAACAGCGTCAGCGCCCGGTTGTGGGTAAGCAGCCGGTGGGCGATGGCCCAGGCCAGCGCCAGGCCGTCGTAGGTGGAGGTGCCGCGCCCGATCTCGTCCATCAGCACCAGGCTGTGCGCGGTGCTGGCCGAAAGTATCGCCGCCGCCTCGGTCATCTCCATCATGAAAGTCGAGCGCCCGCCGGCCAGGTCGTCGGCCGCGCCGATGCGGGTGAAGATGCGGTCCAGCCGCCCGATGCGCGCCCGTGCGGCGGGCACGAAGCTGCCGGTGCGCGCCAGCAGCGCGATGAGCGCGACCTGGCGCATGTAGGTCGACTTGCCGCCCATGTTGGGGCCGGTAATGAGCAGCATGGCGCGGTGCGCATCCAGCCGGCAGCCGTTGGGCGTGAAGCGCTCGATCGCGCGCTCCACCACGGGGTGGCGGCCGGCGTCGATGTCCAGCTCGGCTCCTTCCGCCAGTTCCGGCGCGACCCAGTCGTGGCGCCGCGCATGGTCGGCCAGGGCCGCCAGGGTATCGACCTCGGCCAGCGCCGCCGCGCAGGCGGACAGGGCACGCACGTGGGGGGCAAGCTGGTCCAGCAATTGCTCGAACAGCCACTTTTCCCGCGCCAGCGAGCGGTCCTGCGCCGACAGCACACGGTCTTCCCAGGTCTTGAGTTCCGGCGTGATGTAGCGCTCGACGTTCTTCAGGGTCTGGCGGCGGCGGTAGTCCTCGGGCACCTTGTCGGCCTGGCCCTTGGTCACTTCTATATAGAAGCCATGCACACGGTTGAATTCCACCCGCAGGTTGGCGATGCCGGTGCGCTCGCGCTCGCGGGCCTCGAGCTGCACCAGGAATGCGCCGTTGTCGGTGGCCAGCGCCCGCAGTTCGTCGAGCTCGGCGTCGTAGCCGGCGGCGACGACGCCGCCGTCGCGCACGGCGACGGCCGGCTCCGGCGCGATGGCGCGCGACAGGAGGGCGGCGACGGCCGGGTCGGGCGCCAGCGCCTCGGCCAGTTCCTGCAATCGGGTGGCGGATCGCGCGGCGCCGAGGCTGTTGCCGGAGGCAGAAACTTCAGGAGCAGCAAGCGCCGGCGTCAGCAGGGCGCGGAGTTCCGGCAAGGCTGCCAGCGCGTCGCGCAGGCTGGCCAGTTCGCGCGGGCGCACCGAGCGCAGCGCCACGCGGGCAGCGATGCGCTCCAGGTCGGGCTGCCGGCCGAGCATGGCACGCAGCGGGTCGAGCAGGCCGGGTGTGTCCAGCCCCGCATCGCCTGCCGGCGCGCGCGCGGCCAGCAGCGTGGCGATCGCCTGCTGGCGCGCCAGTACGGGTGCATTCTCGCGCAGCGGGTGGTGCAGCCAGCGCCGCAGCAGGCGGCTGCCCATGGGGGTGCGGCAGCCGTCCAGTACCGAGAACAGGGTAGGCGAGTCTTCGCCCGACAGGGTGCGGGTCAACTCGAGGTTGCGCCGGGTGACGGGGTCGAGCAGCACGTAGTCGCTGGCGCGGTCGGCGGCGATCGACTGTACGTGGGCCAGGGCCTGCGCCTGGGTGCGGCTGGCATAGCGCAGCAGGGCGCCCGCGGCGCAGATGCCTGCGGGCATGTCTTCGATGTCGAAGCCGGCCAGGCTGTCGGTGCCGAAATGCGCCAGCAGCTGGCCGCGCGCGCCGTCGCGCTCGAAGTGCCAGTCCGGCACCCGGGTGCGGGCGCAATCGCAGGCGGCCTCCAGCGCCGCGCCTTCGGCGCAGACGAGTTCGGCCGGGGCGATGCGGTTGAGTTCGGATTCCAGCAGTTCCGGGGCGCATTCGGTCACCAGGAACTCGCCGCTGGCGAGGTTCAGCCAGGCCAGGCCTGCCGCCTGGCCGCGCCCGGCCTTGCCAGCCGGCAGATGCACCGCCGCCAGCGCGCGGTCGGCCTTGGCTGGCAGCAGGGCCTCGTCGGTCAGCGTGCCCGGGGTGACGATGCGCACGATGCGCCGTTCCACCGGCCCCTTGCTGGCGGCCGGGTCGCCGATCTGCTCGCAGATCGCGATCGATTCGCCCAGCGCCACCAGGCGCGCCAGATACTGTTCCAGCGCGTGGACGGGCACGCCCGCCATGGGTATGGGCGCGCCGTTGGACGTTCCCCGCCGGGTCAGCGTCAGGTTGAGCAGGCGCGCCCCACGCTCGGCGTCTTCGTAGAACATCTCGTAGAAGTCGCCCATGCGGTAGAGCAGCAGCAGGGGCCCCGCCTCGGCCTTGAGGCGGAGATATTGCTGCATCATTGGAGTGTGCGTGCTGGTGTCTGATTTTTCCATTGAAAATCAATAGCTTGATTATTTTCTTGGGCTGGGTTTGGGCAAGTTCGGGGCGATTCCGATATGGCTATGTCTATGTGCATGGGCGCAAGACATGCGCTTGCAGGAGTTGGCATTGTAGAGAGTGCGCTTGCTGTCCAGGCGCAAAAGCGCTGTGGTCTGCCGTAGCGAGATAGGGCGAAGGTCGGCGAATATGCCTATATACGCTGGTCCATGCCCTTCATGTGTGGGCTCGGCTGGGGCTCAGGTGGCCAGTTTTCCGGGAGCGGCCCGGGCCATGGGTAGCATGCGGACATGAGAATAATTCTTATTTTTAATGTTAGAATTGCAGGTTGCCTGTCCGTTCGTTACCTATCGCGCCAGAGATCCCGCCGCAGCACATCGTCGCATACGCACGGCGGGTAACGTCGTTTGTGTATGACTTTGACCGAACCGTGTTGGCCCGCCATTACAAAGACCTGCTGAATTTCTGCATGCGCAAGGTGCGCGACCGCGACGCTGCGGCCGATCTGGCGCAGGAAAGCTATGCGCGCGTGCTGGCCATGCGGCAGGCCGGGCAGGCAATCCGGGAGCCGGCCGCCTTGCTCAAGCGGGTTGCCCTGCACGCCAAGATCGACATGGACCGCCGTGCCGCCGTACGCCAGCACGAGAACATCCATGCCCTGGACGCGGCAGACCAGCCCGTCGCTTCCTCGTCTTGCCAGCCCGAAGACGCCTGCGCCGCGAAGCAAGCCGCCCAGGCGTATCTGGATGCCATCGAAACATTGCCGCCGCGGTGCCGCGCGGCATATTCGATGTATTTGTTCGACGATCTGTCCAACCAGGAAATCGCCGACCGCATGGGCGTATCCCTCAGTCTGGTAGAACGGTACATTAAGCGGGGAAAGCTGGCCTGCCTGGCTTGCAGGGAGGCCTTGCGCAATGGCGAATGACAAACGGCAACATGCGGGATACATGTTCAAGTTCCGGCCAGGTGTGGTTTTGCCGCCCCTCGTGCGTCTATATCAATAAGATGAGCCGTTTTTCTGCATCCTCGGATATGTCCGCAGCCCCGTTCGACGAGGCTGCGGAGGCGCTCGAGCTTGACGAATTCTTTCGCCGGCAAGACCCTGTGCATGTAGCGGCGGTGGATTGGCATGCCCGCCGGGAACAGGGCCTGACCGCAGCCGAACAGCGTGAATTCCAGCAATGGCTGGCAGCCAGTCCGTCTCATGCCGCAGCGCTCGATGGCCTGGACGCCGGTGTGGCGGCTCTGCGTGCCTTGCCGGCGCAAGACAGGGACCGGGTAGGCGCAGGCCATGGGGCTGCGCAGGCCGATGGCCTGTCCGCGTCCGGGCGGTTCCTGAATCACCGCGCCGGGCGCAGGCGCGCAGCTGGCGTGCGCAGCGGCTGGCTTCCCTTTGCCGCCTTGCCGCGTCGCGGCTTGCTGGCCTTCTGTTGCCTGGCCTTGCTGGCGATCGGCATAGGCTGGTATCAATGGAACTGGCAGCGCGTCTTTTCCGAAAGCTACGCGGTCGCGCGCGGGCAGCGGCAGACGGTGACTCTGCCCGATGGCACCGAGCTGGCCTTCGACGCGGACACCAGGGCGAACGTCGCACTGTATCGCGACCGCCGCGAAGTGCGGCTCAAGGAAGGGCAAATCATGCTGGCCGTTGCCCCCGACCCGGCAAAACCCTTCCAGGTGCTGGCCGGGCGTTCGCGGATCACGGTGGTAGGTACGCGCTTTTCCGTGCGCTATCGCCACGCCGGCATGGACGCCAATACCGTCAAGGTCGCGGTGGAGGAAGGCCATGTTCGGGTGGCGGACGCGGGCGGATGGCTGGGCGGCGGCTCCGGTGCCGAGATCGATCTGATGGCGGGCCAGGGAGTTGCCGTATCCGAAGAGGGCGCCATCGGCCCGGTTTCGAGGGTGGCGTCGGACAGCATCGCCCTGTGGCGCAAGGGCATGGTGCGCTTCGAGGACACGCCGCTGGGCGAAGCCCTGCTGGAAATGGAGCGGTACGGCGCGACCGGATTGGCGATCCATGATCCCGCCGTGGCCGCCATGCCCATCGGCGGCAGCTTCGCCGTCGACCGCCCGGACGGATTCGCGCGGATGGTGACGCAGATACTGCCCGTCAGGCTGGTCAGGGATGCCGCCGGCAATACCGAGATCGCCAGGGCACCGTGAGGCTGGCACGGCCCGCGCCGGCCGGCAGAAAAATTTTCGCGGGGGAGGTGTAGTTTCGAGGGGGGTGAAGCGTCTTTAAGAGTAGTGAGTCTTGTTTTTGTTCATTACTCCGATTCGGAAAGGACGCTTCCCATGCGACTGCCACATCCTCGCTTCCATCCCGCGCCCCTTGCCCTGGCCCTCGCGCTGGCCTTGGCCGCTCCTGGCATCGGGTACGCACAGGCCGCCACCGACGGCGGCGGCAAGGCCGTTACCCTTGCCATCGCCGCCCAGCCGCTCGGCCTGGCGCTGAACGAACTGTCGGCGGCCACCGGAACGCCTATCGGTTTTTCGCCGGCGCTGGTCGCGGGCAAGACGGCGCGGGCGGTCAAGGGGGATCTCACGGTGCGGCAGGCCGTTGACCAAATGCTTGCCGGCAGCGGGCTGGTTGCCGTGCAGGAAGCTGGCGGCATCGTCATCAAGGCCGCTGGGCCGGCCGGTGACGTGGCAACCCTGGACGCCGTGACGGTGGTAGCCCAGGCCGCGCGCAGCGATGGCCTGCCCGAAGCCTATGCAGGCGGGCAGGTCGCGCGCGGCGGGCGGCTGGGCATGCTCGGCAACCGGGACGTGATGGATACGCCCTTCAACATTACCAGCTACACCTCTCAATTGCTCGAGGATCAGCAGGCGGAGACGGTGCTGGACGTCCTGAAGAACGAACCCTCGATCCGGCAAACGGCGCCGGCAGGGAATCCGGCCGAAGCGTCCTTCAAGATTCGCGGCTTCGGCCTCAGCCCCGGTTCGGTCACCTTCGACGGGTTGCACGGCATGGCGCCGGACACTGGGAACCTTTCTACGGAGTTTGCCGAAAGGATAGAGGTGCTCAAGGGGCCGAGCGCCTTGCTTTACGGCATGTCGCCCAGCGGCGCGGTCGGCGGCTCCGTCAATCTCGTCCCCAAGCGGGCGGGCGACGAACCCTTGACACGCCTGACGCTGGGAGTGGAAAAGGGGGGGCAGTGGAAGGCTCAGGCGGATACGGGGCGCCGCTTCGGCACCAACAATGAATGGGGCCTGCGTTTCAACGGCCGCTACAAAGACGGCGACAAGTTCGTCGATGGCGCGAGAAACGGGGGCAATCTCGGCGCCGTGGCGCTGGACTATCGCGGCGAGCGCCTGCGCCTGACGCTGGACGCCTATCGCATGCAGGAAAAGCAGCGCGGCGGCGGCACGATTGCCATATTCCGGCTCGATAGCGCGCTGACTTCGATGCCCTCTCCCCCCGATGCCAGCACCAATATGTATCCCGGCTCCCCCGAGAGCCAGGAGACGACGGAAGCGCTCATCCTCGGCGGCGAGTACGATTTCAACGACCGCTGGACCGGCTACGCCAAGCTCGGCCTGCAACGTTCCGAGTTCGAAGGCCCCATCAATGGATGGCTCACGAACGTTCAAGCCAATGGCGACGCTACCGTATCCACCGATAACGGGTCTTCGTTCGCCAAGACGAAAAGCGCCGAAACCGGCCTGCGCGGCAGGTTCCAGACCGGTGCGGTCAGCCATTTCCTGGCCCTGAGCGCGTCCTATCTGACCCGGGATAATGGCAGTGCATTGGCATTCGCCTCGTCCTCCCAGCCGACCAATATCTATCGTCCCGCGCCGCTCGTCTGGCCGGTCGCGCCGGGCGACGCCCCGAAGACTTCGGAAACTACCCTCAGCGGCGTTGCCCTGGCCGACACGCTGGGCTTCATGGACGACCGCGTGCTGCTGACTCTGGGCATGCGGCGGCAGAACGTGAAGGCGAGGAACTTCGACGACACCACCGGAGCCGAGACGTCGAGCTACGACGCCAGCGCCTGGACGCCCATGGCCGGGCTGGTGGTCAAGCCGACCGACGATCTGTCGCTGTATGCCAATTACATCCAGGGCTTGTCGCAGGGCACGACGGTCGGCAACACCTACCAAAACGCGGGCGAAGTCTTTCCGCCCTACAAGACCGAGCAGTTCGAGCTGGGCGCCAAGCTGCAGACGGGCAGCTTCACCAACACCATCAGCCTGTTCCAGATCGCCAAGCCCAGCACGACGGCCGACAACAGCACCACGCCGCTGCCCACGCTGCGCCTGGACGGCGAGCAGCGCAACCGGGGCATCGAGTGGGCGATTTTCGGGGAGCTGACGCGCGGCCTGCGCATGCTGGGCGGGGTGACCTACATGCAAAGCACGCTGACCAGGACGCAGGACGGCCTCCAGAATGGCAATCGGGCGGCCGGCTCGCCGCCGTGGTCAGCCAACCTGGGGCTGGACTGGGACGTGCCGGGCCTGCCGGGCCTGGCATTGAACGGGCGGGTGATCTACACCAGCGCACAGTACGTGAACAATGCCAACTCGTTGAAGATGCCGTCGTGGACGCGGCTGGATCTGGGCGCACGCTATGCGACCAGGCTTGGCGGCAGGCGCGTGGTGTTGCGCGCCGGCGTGGACAATGTATTCGACAGAAACTACTGGGAAAGCGTCTGGAACAACAACGCCGTCAACCTGGGCGCGCCGCGCACGTTCCGACTGTCCGCCAGCATGGATTTCTGAAGATTCGGACGATGCGGGCAAACGCCCTCAACCGCGGCGGGCATGCGGCCCTGGACAGAAGTCCCTCTCTGGCGGAAAGGCCGCAACGAACGGTGGCCCCGCCGCAATACGGGCGACCGGATCAGCGCCGCGATGCCTACGAAGGCGTCTCCGGATAACAGCCCCCCGTTGCCCGACGGCCCCGGGAGCGGCGCCGGTTCCCGGGCGGCCGGATGCCAGTCCGTCCGCCGCTGCCGGGGCGTCCGGCGAGCGCGCCGGACGTTTTCCCGGGTTCAGGTCTTGTGTATGTTCAGCGCCAGGATCACCTCGCGCCAGCGGGCCGTGTCTTCCTGCACCTGCTTCTGGAAGCGTTCCTGGGTCCAGCCTTCCACGGCCAGGCCCTGCTCCAGCATCTTCTGCCTGGTACCGGGGTCATCCACGGCCTTGTTGATGGCGTTGTGCATGGCCGCGACCACTTCCGGCGGCGTGCCGGAGCGGATGAAGACGCCATACCATGGCGCATAGTCGAAATCCTTGACGCCGGCTTCCTGCATGGTGGGCAGGTCGGGCAGGGACGCTGCGCGCGTGGCGCCGGAGGTGGCGATGGGGCGCACCTGCCCGGCGCGGATATAGGGCAGCACCGCCGGGATGGTGAGCAGCATGGCGTCGATGCGTCCGCTGATCAGGTCGGCCAGGGCCGGGCCGGATCCCTTGTAGGGGATGTGCGTGAGCTTGAGCTTTTCCTTCGATTCCAGCCAGGCCATGGGCAGGTGCCCGGCGCTGCCCACGCCGCCGGAACCGTAGTTGACCTTGCCCGGGTTGGCGCGCGCGTAGGCCAGGAATTCCTGCGTGCTGTGTACCGGCAGTTCGTTGCTGACCACCAGGACGTTGGGGGTGTTGCCCACGTAGGCTACCGGGGTGATGTCGCGCGAGGGGTCGAAGCTCAGGTGCTCGTACAGCGTGGCGTTGAAGGCGAAGCCGATGTGCTCGAGCATGATGGTGTAGCCGTCGGGCTCCGAGCGTGCCAGCATGGCTCCGGCGATCGTGCCGCCCGCGCCGCCGCGGTTGTCCATGATGACGGGTTGGCCGAGGATGCTGCCGACCCGTTCTCCCAGGATGCGTCCCATGATGTCGGTCGTGCCGCCGGGCGCGTAGGGAATCAGCATGGTGATGGGTTTGCCGGGCCAGGCGCTGGCGGCTTGTGCGCGCGCGCCGAGCATGGCCAGCGGCAGCAGGCCTGCGCCCAGCCCCAGCGCGCGGCGCCGCCGGCCTCGGGCGTCCAGGGCCGGTTGCGTGTCGGCGGGCACGCCGTCCGGGGTGTGATGGTCTCCGGTTTTCATGTCGTCCTCCTTGGCTGGAATGGCATCCGGCCGCCGCGGGCGCAAGGGCGCATGGCGGGGCCCGGATGTCTCTGGTATTTTGGTTGTTGCTTAAGCAACTACTAAAAGCCATCGAATATTTGCACAGCCGTGGAAAAAGATCAATCGGTCCCGCAACGCGGACGGGGCGGCCGGCCGGGGCGCGGGTTCACAGATCCAGGGTGAGGCCAAGGCTCGACGCCCGCGAGCAGCAGGGCAGGAAGCAGTCGTTGCGGGCGCGTTCCTCCGGGGTGAGGAACATGTCGCGGTGATCGGGGGTGCCCGCGAGTACCGCCGTCAGGCAAGTGCCGCAGATGCCCTGGCCGCAAGACACGGGCACGGCGATGCCGGCCCGGTCCAGGGCCTGGACCGCCGACTCTCCGGGCGCCACGAGGATGCGGGCGCCGCTGCGGGCGGCGACGATCTCGAAGGCGCCGCCCGGCGCGCTCTCCGGCGTGGCGGAGAACCGCTCGCTGTGCAGCTGGCGCGGCGGCCATCCGGCCCGTCCCGCGCCCTCCAGCACATGGTCCATGAAGCCCTGCGGGCCGCAGACGTACAGATGCGCGCCGGCCGGCGCCTGCCGCAGCACGGCGGGCAGATCCAGCCGCTGGGCGGGTCCGCCGTCGTCGTAATGGAACCGGAGGCTGGCCGCACGGCCCAGCCGCGCCAGCTCTTCGCGGAATGCGGCATGCGCGGGAGACCGGGCGCAATAGTGCAGCGCGAACGGACGGGAAGCGGCGGCCAGCTGCATCGCCATCCCGAACAGGGGCGTGATGCCGATGCCGCCCGCCAGCAGCAGCGAAAAGGGGGCGTCGGCCGCCAGGGGGAAATGGTTGCGGGGCGCGCCGATGGTCAGCGCCTGGCCCGGCGCGACGTGGTCGTGGATGGCCGCGGACCCGCCTCGGGACTGGCGGCTGCGCAGTACCGCGATCCGGTAGCGCCCCGGCCGCGTCGGGTCGCCGCACAAGGAATACTGCCGCACGTAGCCCATGGCATGGACGTCGATGTGCGCGCCGGGCTCGTAGGGGGGCAAGGGCACCTCCCCGGCGGATTCCAGCTCCAGCACGCAGATGTCCCGGGCGGCCGCCGTCTTGGCGCAGACCCGCGTTTCGATGAGAGGCGCTGCGCTTGGCATGTCCATGGTGTCCTGGAGTCCTGGTGTCCTTGCGGCCGTGTCGTACGACGCTAGTCGGCCTTCAGTCCGGCCTGCCGGACGACCTTGCCCCATTTGTCGTATTCGGCCAGGAAGAAACGCTCGAATTCGCCGGGCGTGCCGCCGCGCACGGTCGCGCCCTGGGATTCCAGGTTCGCGACCAGTTCTGGTCTGGCCAACGCGGCGTTGATCGTACGGGACAGTGTGTCGATGACGGGTCGGGGCGTGCCTGCGGGCGCGAGCACGCCGAACCAGGTGCCGGCCTCGAACCCGGCGATGCCGGCCTCCTGCATGGTGGGCACGTCCGGGAACTGCGGCGAGCGCCCGGCGGACGTGATGGCCAGGGCGCGCAGCTTGCCTGTCTTGACCAGGGGCGTCGAATTGCTGAAGACGTCGAACATCATGTCGATCTGTCCGGCCATCAGGTCCACCAGGGCGGGGGGGCTGCCCTTGTACGGCACGTGCGTGATCGACACGCCGGCCAGCGTCTTGAAGTATTCGCCCGCCAGGTGGGCGGCGCTGCCGCTGCCGAACGACCCGTAGGTCATTTGCCCCGGGCGGCGCCTGGCCTCGCCGATCAGGTCCGCCAGGCTGGAGACGCCCAGTTCGGGGTTGACTACCAGCAGCAGGGGCTGGGTCGCGACCAGGGTGATGGGAATGAAGCCCTTGATGGGATCGTAGGTGAGCTTGCCGTAGGTTTGCGGCGTGACGGTCAGCGGGCCGGCCGCGCCGAGCAGCAGCGTATAGCCGTCGGCGGGCGCGGCGGCGACGAACTGGTGGGCCAGCAAACCGCCCGCCCCGGCGCGGTTCTCGACGATGATGGGCTGGCCGAGCTGCTGGGAGAGCGAATCGGCGAGCAGGCGCCCGACCTGGTCGGCGGAGCCGCCCACCGGATAGGGAATGACCATCTTGATGGCCTTCGCGGGATAGGGCTGCTGGGCGAGGGCGGGGCCTGCCAGGGCCAGCGTACAGGCGGCCAGCCAGAGCCGGGCCCAGCGGCCGCGCAGGGCCGGTAGCGGGAATCGGGGAATGCGCATCATGGTTGTCTCCTTTATTGGTATGGGTGGTGCCGTGTCGCGGCTGCGCATCGTCAGCTGCCGATGCCGGATTCCTGTCCGCCTTCGCCGGCCGCGGCGCGTTCCGCGACGCGGCCCCTGGGGTCGCCGAAGCGCTCGGCCATGACTGCCTCGAACGGCGTGCCATCGGGGGCCAGCGCGCTGCCTGAGCGCAGGCGGTAGGCGTGCGGGCGCAAAGGCTCCTGCGGTTCCTTGCCTTCGGCCAGGGCCTTGGCGCCGGCCAGGATGACGCGCCGGAACCGTACGACGGCGACGTCGGTGGCCGACAGGTGTTCCCGCGTGCGGTCCGCGATGCGGCCCTGGCTGTCCTGGATCATGGCGTCCTGCTCGGCCACGCCGCGCACGCCCGTGTAGGTAACGTGCTTCTGGTTGCGGCGGTCGATCAGGTATTCGTTGGCGCGGTTGCGCACGGGGAAGTAGTGTTCGTCCACCTCGGCGATGACACCGTGGCCGGCCCGGAACTTGGCCCGTTCTTCGTCGGATATCGGCCGGTCGGGGTTCCAGGCATAGGTGTAGATCCAGCAGTTCTCGTCATCCACCGGCACCCAGGTATAGCCGAAATAGGTTTCCCCCGGCAGGGTGGCCGGCGTCGTGCAGTGCGAGGGCAGGGCGAACTGGGCGCTGCGCCAGTAGCGCATGCTGCCGTCGGCCCGCCGGGCGCCGCCCACCACGAAGCCCACTTCGTGGTCCAGGATCGAAAAGGTGGGCAGCGGGTCGTTGCGGATCCAGCGCAGGCGCTTCTCGTCGGCCGGCGCGTCGGGGTTGGCGTTGGACTCCACACAGGGAGCCGGCATGTGCAGGAAGGAAAAGTGGGAAGTGTCCAGCCCGCCTTCCAGGGACTGCGCCCAGTTGCATTCCTGCAGCTTCTTGGTGACGTAGCGGTGCGAGGCGGGAACGGTGCCGAAATCCAGTTCGGGCAGCCCGGGCAGCTCGCGTTCCCACGGGTCGGGACCGAGATAGGCCCAGACCATGTCGCCGTACTCCCGGGTGGGATACGCCTTGATGCGCATGGTCTCGTGGTACGGGCCGCCCGGCGGGACATTGGGCAGGTCGACGGCGCGGCCGCGCACGTCGAACTGCCAGCCGTGGAAGACGCAGCGGATGGCGCAGTTTTCGTTGCGTCCGAAATATAGGTCGGCGCCGCGGTGCGGGCAGCGGGATTCCACCAGCCCGACGACGCCGTCGGTGTTGCGGAAGGCCACCAGTTGCTCGCCCATGATGTTCACGCGCAGGGGAGCGCCGTCGGGCTCGGGCAGTTCGCGCGACAGGGCGACGGGCAGCCAGAAGCGGCGGAAGTATTGGCCCATGGGCGTATCGGGCCCGGTGCGGGTCAGGAGCTGGTTGTCGGCAGCGGTGAGCATGTCGGTTCCTCGGTTTCCAGTATGCGGGTTGCTAGGGACGCGGGGCGGCGGCAGGGCGAGGGTCCCGCAGGCCGAAGGCGGCGCCCCAGGCAAGCGTGTCGAGCGTATGGCCGGAAGGTTCGTATTCGCAGCCTATCCAGCCGGTCCAGCCCCGTTCCTCCACCGCGCGCATCAGCCTGGGGAAAGGAAGGCCGCCGCTGCCGGGCTCGTGGCGTCCCGGGACGTCGCCCACCTGGATATGCCCCAGGTACGGCCAGTAGGCCTGCAAGGCTTGCTCCAGCGAGGCTTCTTCCATCTGGACGTGGAAGGTGTCGAAGCAGAGCCGGATGTTGGGGCGCGCCAACTGGTCGATGAAGCGGGCCGCGTCGCCCAGGCGGTGGTACAGGAAATCGGGGATGCGGTCCCGGCAACATGGCTCCAGCACCAGCGACAGCCCGGCCGCGCCGGCCCGGTCCGCCGCCCATCCGAGGTTTTCCAGGAACCGGTCCGCGTATGGCCGCCGGTCGGCGCCGGCGGGAATCCGGCCGGGCATGACGTGGATCAGCGGGCCGCCGGTTTCGGCCGCATAGTCCACCGCCCGGCGCAGGCTTTCCCGGAATTCATCCTGCCGGCCGGGCAGGGCGGCGATGCCGCGCTCGCCGGCGTCCCAGGAAAACGGCGACAGGATCTGGACCAGCGCCAGGCCGTTGGCCTGCAGCCTGGCGGCGATCTCCCGGGCAGGGAACTCATAGGGGAAGGCGACTTCGACGCCGCGAAAGCCGCTGGCGGCGGCCTGTTCGTAGCGCTCGAGCATGGGGGACTCGGTGAAGAGCCATCGCAGATTCGCATCGAATCGCAGCATGGGCGGGATCTCCTGGTGACAGGCGCCCATGGTAGGGTGGAGTCTTTCGATGAGACAAACCAGTAATATTTAACGATTATCGAGTTTTCCTTATGAATATCAGAAACGTTACGCTGCGGCAGATCCGGGCGTTCGTGGCGATCGCCGACGCCGGCAGCTTCGCCGCCGCGGCGCGGCGCCTGCACCTGACGCCTTCCGCCTTGAGCCTGCTGGTCAAGGAGCTGGAGCAGTGCGTGGAAGTGCGGCTGCTGGACCGCACCACGCGCGCGACGTCGCTGTCGGCCGCCGGCGCGGAGTTCTATCCGCTGGCGCGCAAGGTGCTGGACGATCTTTCCATGGCCATGGAAAGCGCCTGGGACCTGGGCAGGAAGCGGCGCGGGTCGCTGCGCGTGGCCTGTACGCCGCTCTACGCGGCGACCCTGCTGCCGCAGCTGGTCCAGCGCTACCAGAGCGCCTATCCCGCGATCGCGGTCTATGTGCTGGACGCGCTCAACCAGCAGGTGCTGGCCCGGGTGGCCAGCGGGGAAGCCGATCTCGGCATCGCGCCCCATCGTCCCGAGCCGCGGCGGCAGGGCGAGGGCGATCTGGTGCAGGAAACCCTGCTGCGGGACCGGATCTGGCTGATCTGCCGGCCGGACCATGCCCTGGCGCAGCGCCCCCGGGCGACATGGGCGCAGGTGCTGCGCGAGCCCTTCATCAGCCTGACGCCGGACTTCACCAACCGGCTGCAGTCGGACCTGTTCCGGCATTCGCCGTCGCTGGCGCTGTATCCGGCGCACGAGGTGTCGCTGATGACGACGGCGCTGGGCATGGTCCAGTGCGGCCACGGCGTGACCGTGCTGACCGGCCGGGCCTTGTCCCTGATCGGGGCGTTCGGGCTGGTGGCCCGGCCGCTGTCCGCGCCGGTGGTCTACCGCCAGCTTTCCCTGTTCCGCAAGCGGGGCAGGGAACCATTGCCGGCGGCGCAGAGTTTCGCGGAGTTCCTGCACCGCGCCGCGCAGTAGCGGCTATTCGATCACGCCGTAATGGCTGACGTACCGGCGGATGAGCGAACGGAAGATCCAGTCGGTCAGGATGCCCAGCAGGCCCAGGAAGAAGATGCCGATGAAGATCTGGTCGGTGGCCATCCATAGGCGGGCGTTGAAGATCAGGTAGCCCAGCCCGGTTTCGGACGAGACCATCTCGGCCGAGACGACGGTCATGAACGAGTTGCCCATGGCGATCCGCATGCCGGTCAGAGCCATGGGCAGGGCGGCGGGCAGGGTGACGTACAGGAAGATCTGCAGCGGCGAGGCGCCCAGAGACATCGCGGCCCGGGTCTTGTTCTGCGAGATACTGCTGACGCCGACCATGGTGTTGATGACCACGATGAAGACCGTGGTGTAGATGATGATCAGCACCTTGGAGACTTCGCCGATGCCGAACCAGATCACCACCGGCGTCAGCCAGGCAATGGCGGGCACGAAGCGGAAGAACTGCATGTGGGGGGCGAGCGCCATGCGCGCCCACCGGCTGGTTCCCAGCAGCAGGCCGATGGGGATGGCGATCACGCTGCCTATGAAGAACCCGAGCAGGATGCGCTTCATGCTGGCGGCGATGTGCAGCTGCAATTCGCCGCTGGCGAACATTTCCATGGCGGTGCGCCAGACGACCAGCGGCCCGGGAAAGAACTGCGGGGTGAAGAAGTTCGTGGCCACGAACTGCCAGACGAGCAGGAAGCCGATCGCGGAGACGACGGCCACGAGAGGTTCTATGCCCAGGGCCCAGACGCTGCCGCGCTTGCGGACGGGGGCGGCGGGCAGGCTGTGGGGGGAAGCTTCGGCGGTCATGCGTGTTCCTTGGAGCCGGGGTGCAGCAGGGTGTTGATGCGTTCCCACATCTCGCCGACGCGCGGGTCCGACCGCCGCCGGGGCCGGGGCAGGTCGTTGTCGATGACCTGGAGGATGCGCGAGCGCGGTCCGTGGCTGACGATGCCGATGCGGTCGGCGAGCAGGATGGCCTCGGAGATGTCGTGGGTGATGAACAGGACGGTCTTGCGGCTGGTTTCCCAGATCTGGGCGAGCTCGTCCTGCAGGCTGGCGCGGGTCTGCGCGTCCACGGCCCCGAAGGGTTCGTCCATGAGCAGGATCCTGGGGTCGTTGGCCAGGACCCGGGCGATCTGTACCCGCTGCTTCATGCCGCCGGACATTTCCGACGGAAATTTCTGCTCGTGGCCCTCCAGGTGAACGGCGGCGAGGTGGCGCCGCGCGATCGACTCGCGCTCGTCGCGGGAGAGCCCTTTCATTTGCAGTCCGAAAGACACATTGCTTTGCGCGCTCAGCCAGGGGAACAGGGCGTCGTCGGTCTGGAATACCACGCCCCGGTCGGCGTCGGCGCGGGTGACCTGCCGGCCGCCCAGTTCTATGGTGCCGGCGTCGGGCGTGGTGAAACCGGCCAGCAGGTTCAGGATGGAGGTCTTGCCGCAGCCGCTGGGGCCCAGCAGGCAGAAGAATTCCCCTTCCTCCACCGCCAGGTCGAAGTTTTCCAGCACGGGGTGCGGCGAGCGGCTGCCTGGATAGCTGTAGGTCACGGACCGGGCGATGAGCAGCGGGGCGCCAGGTGTGCGGGAGGTTGCCGCCTGCATCGCCGTTACCATCCGCTGACCCGCTGCGGCGCGACCGCCTTCATGATCTCCGGCCGCATCATTTCGTTCCAGTCCGGCTTGTTCTTGATCATCTTGGTGCGCAGGGAAAATTCGGCGAAGCGCTCGAAATCGGCGATCACGGGCTCGCGGTTCATGGACATCTTGAATTCCAGGCGCCCGAGCTGGCTGACGGCGTCGGCCTTGGGCAGCTTGAAGATGCGGTTGAGAATGTCGACGGTTTCGTCCTTGTTGCCGGCGATCCAGTCGGAAGCCTCGATCAGGCCGCCCATGACGTCCTGCGCGCGGGTCTTGTCGGCGACCAGCTCGTCGGAGAAGTAGAGGTACATGACGAAGTCCACGCCGACGTCGCGCGACACGACCAGGGTGTGCGCGCCTTCCACCGCCTGCTTGGCGCGTTCGTTCCACGGTTCCCACATGAAGAAGGCGTCGATGTCGCCGCGCTGCAGCGCGACCAGGGCCTCGGGCGGGGGCAGCGACTTGGTCTGGATCTTGCTGCCGTCCAGCTTGTAGGTCCGCAGGAATTCCTCGTAGAAGTACTGCCCGGAGGTGAGGGCGGGGAAGGATACGGCCTTGCCGTAGAGGTCTTCGGGATTCTCGATGCGTTTGCTGGCCGAGGCGCCGTACATGGAGCCGCTGGTGCTCAGTTCGCCGACGGTGTAGAGCCGGCCGCCGCGGTCCCAGCGCGTCATGCCCGTCACCGGGCTGGAGCTGCCGACGTGGGCGTTGTGCGTCAGCAGGGCGTCGAGCGCGATGCCGCCGAACTCGAAGGTGCGCACCGAGAAGTCGATGTCCTTGGGCTTCATGAACCCCTTGGCGGCGGCTACCGGGAAGGCGCTGAAGTAGGCGTCGATGCCGGTGGCCGCGACGATGCCGGCGGCCGCGGCGTGCGAGCGCAGCGGCAGGCCCGCCAGCGCCATGCCGCCCACGATCGCCTTGCATACTTCGCGCCGGCGCAGCGCGGCGCCTTGCTTGCTGTCGTGCATGTTCTTACCCCTTGGAATGTATGTGGTTAGTACAGCGAGGAACGGACCGTGCGCAGGATGCCGCCGATATCGGGGCATTCCTCCACGGACATGAGCGCGCCGCGCAGGCACGCCGCGCCGGCCGCGCCCAGCACGGGCGCCGCCAGGGAATCGAACTTGGCGAAGATGTCGTCGTCGCCCGTCTCGCGGCGGGGGTCGCCGGGCGGCATTTCCACCAGCTTGCGGGCCACGGCGCCGTCGCGATAGGTCACGGCGACTTCGGCGGGCGTGGTCTCGGGATAGCGGCGGGTCATGGCGTCGTCGGCGACGATGGCCACGCGCCGCGCCAGGTCCAGCACGGCGGGGTCGTTGCGGTGCGTCTCGTCGAGCTGCGGCAGGCCGTAGCTGCCGTCGATCAACGCCGTGGCGACGTTGTACGGCAGGCTGTAGAGCGCCGCCGCCATGGAGGCGCCGGCGTCCAGGTAGCGGTTCAGCAGTTGCGCGGCATGGTCGTAGATGCGGACCTCGGCGCTGGCGATGTCCCGCGCGCCGGCGGGCCGGGCGGCCGCCAGTTGCAAGGCCGCCTCGATGGCCGCGTGGCCCAGGCGGCAGGCGGGATAGAACTTGAAGTAGCTCTGGCGGATGGTGTAGGAGCCGCCGAGATCGCGCGTCATGGTGGAGAAGTCCGGCATCTGGCCGGTCATGACTTCCATGAAGCCGCGGCCGCGTTCCGGCGAGCCTTCGATGGGGCAGGAGTCGAAGCCGGCCTGCGCCAGCATGGCCGCCTCGATGCCCATGCGGGCCGCGTAGCCGGTATGGAAGGACTTGATCGAATGGCCGCGCCAGAGGTTCTCGGCCGTCGAGACCGGCAGCAGGAAGGCGGCGATGCCCAGCGCATGGGCGGTGCGGGCGGCGTCCAGGCCCAGCAGGTGCGCGGCCGCGGCCGCGCTGCCGATGCTGCCCGCCGTGCCGTTGGGCATGTAGCCGCGCGCCATGTGGGCCGGATGCGCGGTGGCGGCCACCCTGTTGGCGACTTCGTAGCCGGCAACGATGGCCGGCACGAGCGCGCGCCCGCCGACCCGGCGGGATTCGCCCAGCGCGAGGGCCGCGGCGATCACCAGCGAGGGGTGCAGGCCGCCGAAGCGCCAGCCGTCCTGCCATTCGAGGATGTCGGACAAGGCGCCGTTGGCCATGGCCGCGCCGGTTACGCCGGCAGGGCCGCCGGCGGCCAGCACGGTGGCCTCTTCGCCGGAGCCCAGGGCCCGGGCCGTCTGCGCCACTTGCGCGCCGAAGCCGGAGGCGCCCGCGGCCAGCGTCACGCCCACCGTGTCGACCAGGGTCAGCTTGACCCGGTGGACGACGTCGGCGGGCAGGTCCTGGTAGCGGATGGCGCAGGCGTAGGCCGAAAGCTGGGCGGTCGGACCGGGGAGGACGGCGGTCGAGGCGCCGCGGGTGGAGGTGGCGATGGCCGGCATGTGGGCTTCCCTTATTAATGTTCTATATTACAGAACAACGGATCGCATTATGTGATGATAATGGGTCGGGAACGCCAGGATGTCAAGCTGTCAATCACCAGGCACGGAGCAGAACGAAAATTCTTGTCCTTGTTATATGATTGATAATAATTGGGAAATTAATTTTTCTAGTGTTTTCCCGTATTTCCGGAAGGATGTCTCGGAGCTGGATGAGAGTTTTCGAGATGAATAAATATCGTTCTGTAATATAGAACGTAATTATTTATTTTGGCCCAACTGGGTGCATGCCGGGGCACCGTTAGGGTGCGTGGCGGCAGGCGAAAAGAAGCGGCCGGAAGCGGCCGGCAGGCGGGCGCGGAAACGCCGGCGGGGATGGGTCGGGCAGGCAGGGCCGCGCGCGCGGCCTGGGCGCGCGCGGAGGGCGGGTCAGTTCACGGATTCGCTTTCGGTCGTGCGCGCCGCGCTGGGCAGCAGGGGAACCAGGATATCGTCCCCGCAATAGCCCATGGCGCGGGAGATCGCCTCGGCCGCCTTGGTCACTTGTGGTGCAATGACCTGCAACGCCTTGGGCGTCAGGCGGTCCAGCGGTGCGGATACGCCGATGGCCCCGCGCACCGTGTGCGCCGCGTCGTAGATCGGGGCCGCGAGACCGCCGACCTGTTCGTGCCATTCCCCGCGATTGACGGCGAACCCCCGCCTGCGGATGTTGGCCATTTCGATCTTGAGCTGGTCCAGCGTGGCCAGCGTCTTGTCGGTGAAGCGTTCGAATTCGGGATACAGCCGCGCCAGTTCGTCGTCGGACAGCGCCGACAACAGCGCCTTGCCGGTCGAAACGGCGTAGGCCGGAGCCCGGCCCCCCACCTGGGTGAAAGTGCCGATGGGGTGCGAGCACTGGATCTTGTCGATATACACCGTGTCCTGGCCGTGGCGCACGGAAAGGTGCACGCTTTCCTTGGTGGCTCGCGACAGTTCCTGCATGTAGGGGCGGGCGATGGTGCGCAGATCCAGCCGGTTGCCCAGGATGGAGCCGAGCTGCCACAGCTTGAGCGTGCACTGGTAGCGGTTGGTGAGCGGGTCCTTGGTGGCGTAGCCGCACATCACCATGGTTTGCAGCAGGCGATGCACGTTGCTTTTGGTCAGGCCCAGCTCGGTGGCGAGTTCAGTAATGCCGTAAGGCTCCTCCCGGGCGACCATGGTCTCCATCACGGCCAAACCCTTGAAAAATACTTTTTCCATATCTCTGTATCCGTCCGCAAGCTAAGGAAGGGGGCGACGCACGCGACTGCCTTGCGCAGCTGCCGCGTGCGGCGGGCGGGGCGACCTGGCGCGTCGCGGCCTAGCTTTCGTAGTCCTCTTTCTGATCTGCAACCATACGCAACGCCGCCTCCCAGGCGAGCTCTATCCAGGGCGGATAGTCGTCTCCTCGAAACTGGGAGGCAGTGTGGGTCCGCACCGCCTCTCCTGGAAAGCTGAGCGCCGCGCCGCCCGACTGGGCGGCGATCTGGGCCTGGCATGCCCGTTCCAGGAAGTAGATCTGATCGAATGCTTCCGGGACGGTCCGGCCGGCTGCCAGCAAACCGTGATTACGCAGAATCATAGCCTTATGCGGGCCGAGGTCTGCAACCAGGCGTTCCCGCTCGGACAGGTCGGTGGCGATGCCCTCGTACTCGTGGTAGGCCAGGCGGCCGTGGAATTTCATGGCATGCTGGGTGATGAAGAGCAGGCCGTCGCGCTGCGCGGCCACGCCCATGCCTGCCGCCGTATGGGTATGGACGATGCAGTTCAGGTCCGGCCGCGCGGCGTGGATGGCGGAGTGAATGGTGAAGCCCGCCGGGTTGACCGCATAGGCGTGGCGCGGCGGGTCCTGCGAGGCGACGGGGTTGCCGTCCAGGTCTATCTTGATCAGGTCGCTGGCGCGGATCTCGCTGAACAGCATCCCGTAGGGGTTGATGAGGAAATGATGCTCCGGCCCGGGCACCCGCACGCTGACATGTGTGAAGATGAGATCCGTCATCCGCAGGTGGGCCAGCAGGCGGTAGAGGCCGGCCAGCTGCTTGCGCAGGACAGGTTCCGGGCGGGGCGCCAGCGGCGAGTCGGGCTGGCGGGAAGCGGCAGGGGTAGGCATGGCAATGTCCTCGGGCAGGGGAAAGGGCCTCAGCGCCGGCGCAGGGCTTTCTGTTCCTGGCGGCTGACCAGGCGCACCAGCGGCCACAGCAGGACCAGGTAGATGAGCGCGGCGGCCAGCAGCGGCGTGGCGTTCAGCGTGTTGCCCTGGGCCATGCGGGCCATGCGCAGCAGTTCGGGGAAGGTCACCACGCTGGCCAGCGAGGTGAGCTTGACCGTTTCCAGCACGTTGCTCAGCAGGTCGGGCAGCATGTTGCGAACGGCCTGGGGCAGCACGATGTGCAGCAGCGTCTGCGTGCGGCCCAGCCCGGTGGCGCGGCTGGCTTCGATCTGGCCTTCCGGGATGCTTTCTATGCCCGCCCGGAACACTTCCCCGAAGTAGGCCGAGCAGGTCAGCGTCAGCGCCAGCACCACCGCCCCGAAGGTATCGAGCTCGATGCCGAGGTAGGGAAGCGCGTAGTACACGAAGACCAGCAGGACGAGCGGAGGAAAGGCCCGGAAGAAGTCGACGTAGATCACCAGCGGGATGTCCAGCGCGCGGTGGCGGAACGACCCGGCGCAGGCGACCAGCAGCCCCACCAGCAGGGACGCCGGCACGATGGCTGCGGCCAGCAGCAGCGTGCGCCACAACCCGTCGAGGATGTACGGGTAGACGGTCTTGAGGATGTCCAGGTTGAGGAAACTGAAGGCGAATGAGCTCATGGCCGTCCTCTCATTTGTTCTTCCAGGCGTACCTGCGCTCGAGCCGGCGCGAGTAGTAGACCAGGGGGTAGAGGATGAGCAGGTAGCCCACCGCCGCCATGGTCAGCGGCGTCGTGTTGCCGCTTTCCGACAGCGCGCTCGAGGCGCGCGCCAGCAGTTCGGGCACCGCGACCGTGCTGGCCAGCGCCGTGTTCTTGATGGTGGCGATGACCCGGCTGGTCAGGGGCGGCACCGTCATGCGCAGGGCCTGGGGCAGTATCACGCAGGCCATGGTCTGGCCGAACGACAGCCCGCTGGCGCGGGCGGCTTCCCACTGGCCCCGCGGCACGGCCTGCACGCCGGCCCAGAAGAGCTCTTCGGAGAAAGCCGCCAGGATGGCCGCCAGCACCAGCCAGCTGGCGGCGAAGCCGCTCATGCGGATGCCGGCGAAGGGCAGGCCGAAGTACACGACGATGATGACGACCAGCGGCGGCAGCGCGCGCAGGATGTCGACCAGGGCGACGATGACGAAATTGACGGGCAGTATCCGCAGCGAGCGCAGGCAGGTCAGGGCCAGCCCGGCGGCCAGGCCGCTGCAGACCACGGCGAAGGCCAGCATGGCCGTGACCCAGAGCCCTTCGAGCAGCGCCGGCCAGTAGGCCTTGACGATCGCCGGGTTCAGGAAGTTGAACAGGATCTCGGACACGCTCAATGCTCCAGGGTGGCCAGGAACTCCCGGGTCCGGGCGTGCCGGGGCGATTCGAAGATCTGGCGCGAACTGCCCTGCTCGAGGATGACGCCGTCGGCCATGAAGACCACCCGGTCGGCGGCCTCGCGGGCGAAACGCATTTCGTGGCTGACCACCACCATGGTCATGCCGCTTTCGCGCAGCTCGCGCATGATGGCCAGGATGCCTCCCACCAGTTCGGGATCGAGCGCGCTGGTGGGTTCGTCGAACAGGACGATCTCCGGTCCCAGCGCCAGGGTGCGGGCGATAGCCACGCGCTGCTGCTGGCCGCCGGAGAGCTGGCTGGGATAATGCCCGGCCCGGTTCTCCAGGCCCACCCGCTCGAGCATCTGCATGCCGATGCGGCCGGCTTCCCCGGCGCTCTTGCCCGCCACCTTGCGCAGTGCCAGCGTTACGTTCTGCAAGGCCGTCATGTGGGGGTAGAGGTTGAACGACTGGAATACCATGCCGATGCGGGTGCGCACATGGTTGATGTCCACCGACCGGGCCAGGATGTCCTTGCCGCAGACCCTGACGGCGCCCTGCGTGGGCTCTTCCAGCCGGTTGCAGCAGCGCAGCAGCGTGCTCTTGCCCGAGCCGGACGGCCCGATGATGAATACCAGTTCGCGGCGTTCGACGGCCAGGTCGACGCCCTTGAGGATTTCGTGGTCTCCGAAGCTTTTCCGGATACCCTCGAGTTCCAGGATCGGGCCATCGGTGCCGGGAAGGGCTGCTTGCATAACGGTTCCCCTGCGGTGTCTTGTATCGTGTGGGATCGGAAGAGGCTCCCGGCCCGCGGGCCGGGAGGCGGCGGTAGCGGCCGCCGAGGCCGGATCACGACTGGCAGGGTTGGCGCGGGGTCGGATCGTAGTTGGCGTAGCCGGGCTGGCCGCGGCCGGGCGTGGCCTTGACCACCGAGCCGCCCTCGAGCGGGGACAGGCCGGTCCACTTGGTGTAGAGCTTGGCCAGCGTGCCGTCTTCCTTCATGCATGCCAGTGCCTGGTCGACCTGGTCGCGCAGCGCATGGTCATCCAGCCGGAAGGCGTAGGAATAGACCTGCCCTTCGTTGATCACGAAATTCGACGGCGTCAGGATGGGCGTCTGCTTGGCCGTCCAGCCCGCCGTGGCCGTGTAGATCAGGACCGCGTCAGCCTGGCCGCTGGCGACGGCCTGGATGGCGTCGCTGTTCTTGTCGAAGCGGTTGATGGTCCACTTGAATTCGTCCTGGCGGGCCGAGAGCCACTTGTCGAACAGGTTGCCCTTGTTTACGGCGATGACCTTGCCCTTGAGGTCGGCCGGCTCGTTGACCTGCGGGCCGTCCTTGCGGATCAGGAACTGGTACGTGGCGTCGCCGTACGCCTGTGTGAAGAGCATGTTGTCGGCGCGTTGCTCGTTGATGATGACGGGCGCCACGACCATGTCGAACTTACGGGCGTTCAGGCCGGCGAAGGTGGTCGCCCACGCCTGGTCGATGAGCTCGATCTTGCGGCCCAGCCGCTTCGAGAGTTCGGTGGTGATGTCGATGTCGTAGCCTTCGAAGGCGCCCGAGGGGGCGACCATGGCGAACGGGGGGTAGCCCACGTCCGAGGCGGCGACGATCTTGTCGGCCGCCATGGCGCCGGTCGCGCAGAAGGCCGCGGCGGCGAGCAGCAGATGGTGCATCAATTTCATTTTTCATTCCCCAAGGTTGGCGCGCCGGCCGGGAAGCCGGCGCTACGGACTGCCGAGAGACTGCCGTCGAAGCCAGCTTCGCGCGCGCGCCCCAGGGCCCGCGCGGCAGCGGCGTGGCTCCCCGCCGCATGAGGCAGCGCCGGACGGCGCTACTGCATTCCCCAGATGTTCGGCAGGTTCCGGTTGGCGTAGCCCGAGACGAAATCCTTGGGGGCCGCCGTGTCCGGGTCGAACACGTGCCGGTGGATCTTGCCGATGTTGCCGTTGTAGAAGTGGATACTGATGGATACGCGGTCGTCCAGGGCGTTGCGGACCTGATGGATGTCCTGCTCGCCGGTGGGCGTGACGCGGCCGATCATGCCGGGTTTCAGGATCTCGACCTCGCCGTCCGGGACCAGGCGGCCCTGTTCCTTCTGGAACCCCCGCGAGTGCTCCTCGCCCCGCAGCATGCCGATCAGGCCCCATACCGTATGGTCGTGCACCGGCGTGCCCTGGCCGGGGCCCCACACGAAGCTGACCAGGCTGAAGCGTTCCAGCGGGTCGCAGTGCAGCAGGTATTGCTGGTAGAACTTCGGATGGGGCTGGGCGTACTCGTCGGGCAGCCAGTCGTCCTGCGCGACCAGTTCGGCCAGCGCTTCGCGTATCCGGGGCACCAGCACGGTCTCGGCCTGCAGCGTGTCGTGTCGGTCGGGGCAGGCGGCGTAGTGTTGCGTGGCGCTGGCCACGAATCGGTGCAGTCGTTCAATTCCCATCGTTGTCTCCGTTGCGGAATGCGGGCAGGTCGTGCGCGGTCACCCGGGGCGGCGGGCCGGCATGGCGCTCCAAGCCGACCAGGCAGGTCTGGGCGCTGCAGCCCTGCGAAAAGGAAGACGCCGGAATGTCGGCGGTCAGGACATTGGGGTTGCCGTGTTTGTCGACGCGGTTGGAGCCGTCCCAGCGCTCCGGGTCGAACCAGGCGCCGGTCGACAGCTTCAGCACGGACGGCCGCACGTCCTCGGTCAGCACCGCACCGGCCAGGCAACTGCCGCGGTCGTTGAACAGGCGCACGACGTCGCCCGCCGAGATGCCTAGGCGCTGCGCGTCCCGGGGGTGGATCCAGACCGGTTCGTGGCCGGCCACCTTGGATTGCGTGCTGTAGGGGCTGTGGTCGAGCTGGCTGTGCAGGCGCTTGGACGGCTGGTCGCTGATGAGGTGGAAGGGATAGCGCTGCGTCTGCTCCGCACCCAGCCATTCGTGGGGTTCCAGCCACACCGGATAGCCTGGGCAGTCTTTCAGCCCGTGGCTGGCGATGCGGCGGCAGAAGATTTCTATCTTTCCGGATTCGGTCTCCAGGGGGAACTTGTCGGGATCGGAGCGGAAGTCAGACAGCAGCACGACGGGGCGCTCTTCTTGCGGGATGTGCGTGAGCGGGGCGTTCCAGAAGGTCTCGAAGTCCGGCGGCAGCGCGACGTCCGCGGCGGCAGCCTTCTCCAGCCATTGCGCGTAGAGGCTCTCCAGCCATTGGCGCTCGTCGCGCCCCTCGCTGAACGCCTGCTCCAGGCCCATCCGGGCCGCCAGGCCCCGGAAGATGTCGTAGTCGTTGCGCGCCTCGCCGGCGGGCTCCGCCGCCTTTTTCATGGGGGCGACAACGTGCTCGCGCAGCGCGTAGAAGATGTCGTTGCGCTCCAGCGTAGTGGTGGCGGGCAGGACGATGTCGGCCAGCTTGGCGGTGGGTGTCCAGTACTGCTCGTTGACGATGACGGTTTCGGGCCGCCGCCAGGCGTCGAGCAGGCGGTTGAGATCCTGGTGATGGTGGAAGGGATTGCCCCCGGCCCAGTAGACCAGCCGGATGTCGGGATAGGTGCGGCGCTCGCCGCGGTAGGTGTATTCGGCGCCTGGGTGCAGCAGCATGTCCGCCAGGCGGGCCACCGGTACGTAGTCGCGCACGGGGTTGGCGGCCTGCGGCAGGCTGGGGCCGCGGAAGCGCCGGTAGGCGCTGCCCATCAGGTTTTCCGCGCCGTAGCACATGCCGAAGCCGCCGCCCGGCAGGCCGATCTGGCCCAGCATCGAGGCCAGCGCGACCAGGGCCCAGTAGGGCTGTTCGCCGTGATGGGCGCGCTGCAGCGCCCAGGCCATGTTGATCATGCAGCGCGAGCGGGCCATGTCGCGGGCCAACTGCCGGATGGAGGCAGCCGCGATGCCGGTGATGGCCTCGGCCCAGGCGGCCGTCTTGGCCACGCCGTCCTCGCCGCCCAGCACGTAGCGCTCGAACGTTTCGAAGCCCACGCAGTACCGGTCGAGGAAGGCCCGGTCGTGCAGGTTCTCCTCCAGCAGCGTATGGGCCAGCCCCAGGATGAGGGCGGTGTCGGTATTGGGGCGTATGGGCCACCATTCGACCAGCCCGCCGGTGTTGATGTCGCTGCGCACCGGGCTGATGTTGACGAAACGCACGCCGTTGTCGGCCATCCGGTGCAGCGCGTCGCGCACGCGGTGCTGGACCGTCCCGCCCACGGCGATCTGCGCGTTCTTGCGCGCCACGCCGCCGAAGGACACGAAAAGCTGGCAATGGCGTTGCAGGGTGCCCCAGTCGGTGTGCTCGGCCATGAGCTCGTTCATCGACATGACGATGTAGGGCATCAGCACCCGCGCGGCCCCCAGGCTGTAGGAGTCGATGTGCCGGACGTACCCGCCGATGGTGTTCAGGAAGCGGTGGATCTGGCTTTGCGCGTGATGGAAGCGCCCGGCGCTGGACCAGCCGTAGGAGCCGCCGAAGATGGCGCCGTTGCCGTGGCGCCGGCGCACGTCCTCCAGCGCCCCGGCGGCCAGGTCCAGCGCACAGTCCCAGGAGACTTCGACGAAGCGCTCCTGGCCGCGCGCGCGGGTGTCGTCGCCGGCCTGGCCCGTGGCCCGTCGCAGCCAGCCTTCCCGGATGGCAGGGCGCAGTACCCGGTTGCGGGCCACCTCCGGCGAGCCCATGAACAGCCCGATGGGCGAGGGATCAGGGTCGCCTTCATAGGGGAGCAGGACGGGGTGCGAGCCGTTTTCGCGGAACTCGTAGAACCCCCAGTGCGCGGCGGTGTAGGTCCGTGCGGACATGATGCGAAACCGAAGAAGCCGAAGTGGCGTCTAGCGTATCTTGTTCCAAAAAACTATGCAACAGTTTCGCACCTTGGAATATTTAGATGAGGTGAAAACACCGATTGTGCGTAAGGTAATTTTATGGCAAACATCGGATCGCAATCATCTGATATTAATTTATTTGTTTAAAAACAATGATTTATTTTATTTTTGCACGATGGGGCGACGTTTCGAGGCAGCGGCGGTTGTGTGCAAGATTGCCTTGACGGCATAAATTTCGATTCTTATCATAGAACCTGTTTCCATGGAACGAAACACACAAGCTGCGTCCGTCCGTTCCCCGCTCCAGCGCCTGTCCGGCAGGGCCGGGAACCTCTTTCCAGAATCCAGAGGTCGACTACATGGCAATCACGAATCCGGCGCCGCTGCCGCGCGGGCCGCTCGAAACCCGCGACGGCTTGCCCCATTACGGAAATTTCATCGACGGCGCGCAGGTCGTGCCGCGGTCGGGCCGGCATTTCCCCACCAGCGAGCCGTTCAGCGGCAAGACCTGGGCCATGATCGCCGAGGCCGATGCGCAGGACGTCGACCTGGCCGTGCAGGCCGCCTGGCGCGCAGGCAACGAGGGGCCGTGGGCCGAACTGAGCGCCACCGAGCGGGGCCGGCTGCTGCGCCGGCTGGCCGACCTCATCGCGGCCAACGCGGGCTGGCTGGCGGAGATCGAGAAGCGCGACAACGGCAAGCTCGCCAGCGAAGTCAACGGCCAGATCAAGTACATGGCCGACTACTACCACTACTACGCCGGCCTGGCGGACAAGCTGGAAAGCTCGGTGATCCCCACCGACAAGAAGGGCGTCTTCGCCTACACCAAGTACGAGCCCAAGGGGGTCGTGGCCATCATCACGCCGTGGAACTCGCCCCTGTCGCTGACTACCTGGAAGCTCGCGCCCGCCCTGGCCGCGGGCTGCACCGCGGTAGTCAAGCCTTCGGAATACACCTCGGCCTCCATGGTCGAGTTCGCGGCCCTGTTCGACCAGGCCGGCTTTCCCCCGGGAGTGGTGAACGTGGTGACCGGCGCGGCCGCCACCGGCGAGGCCCTGGTCACGCACGACCGGGTCGCGCACGTGGGCTTCACCGGGGGCGGCGGCGCCGGCCGCCGGATCTACGAAATGGCCGCGCGCGGGTTCAAGACCGTCACGCTGGAACTGGGCGGCAAGTCCCCCAACATCGTGTTCGACGACGCCGACATCGACCGCGCGGTCAAGGGCGTGGTGTCGGGCATCTTCGCGGCCTCGGGGCAGACCTGCCTGGCGGGTTCCCGCCTGCTGGTCCAGCGCGGCATCCACGACGATTTCGTGGCACGGCTGGTGGAGTTCGTCTCCGCCGCCAAGCTGGGCGACCCGGCGCAGCCCGACACCCAGATCGGGCCGATCGCCACGCCGGCGCAGTTCGAGAAAATCATGTCGTACATCGAGATCGCCAAGGCCGAGGGCGCCCGCTGCGCGCTGGGCGGCAAGGCGCGTCCCGACCTGGGGGCGGGCATGTTCGTCGAGCCCACCATATTCACCCATGTCGAGAACCACATGCGCATCGCGCAGGAAGAGGTGTTCGGCCCGGTGCTTAGCGTGATTCCGTTCGATACCGACGAGGACGCCGTGCGCATCGGCAACGACATCGCGTTCGGCCTGGCTGCCGGCGTGTGGACCGCCAGCCTGAAGCGTTCCCTGATGATGGCCGAGAAGCTCAAGGCCGGGACGATCTGGGTCAACAACTACCGCGCCACCAGTTTCACGTCTCCCTTCGGCGGGTACAAGCAGTCCGGCATCGGCAGGGAATCGGGCATCCACGCGATCCTCGATTACGTGCAGACGAAATGCGTATGGATGTCCGGCGACCTGGACGTCGCCAACCCCTTCATCCGCCGATAAACGCATTTCCGGAAACGCCATGCTGAAAATCGCCTTCGACATCGGCGGGACCTTCACGGACTTCGTCCTGGAGAACCCCGAATCCGGACAGCGCACCTTCGCGAAGGTCCTGTCCTCGCACCACGATCCCTCCGAGGCCGTGCTCAAGGGCATCAACCTGCTGCTGGAGCAGGCCGGCGCCCGGCCGGCGGATATCGGGTCGGTGCTGCACGCCACCACCGTGGCCACCAACGCCATCATCGAGCGCAAGGGCAGCGCTACCGCACTGCTCACGACCGAGGGGTTCCGCGACGTGCTCCTGATCGGCCGGCAGAAGCGCTACGAGATGTTCGACATCCACCAGGACAAGCCCCGGCCGCTGATCCGCCGGCGCGACATTTTCGAGGTACCCGAGCGCGTGCTCGCCGACGGAACGGTGGAGCGCCCGCTGGCCCCCGCCGCGCTCGACGCCGTGCTGGACCATGTCGCGCGCGAGGGCTACGAGTCGGTGGCCGTGTGCCTGTTGCATGCCTATGCCAGGCCCGACCACGAGCGGCAGATCCGGCAGCGTATCGCCGAGCGGGGCCTGAAGGTCGAGGTCACGTTGTCTTCCGAGGTATCCCCCAAGCAGCGCGAGTACGAGCGCACCAGCACTTCGGTGGCCGACGCCTACGTCAAGCCCATCGTCAGGCGCTACATCGACAACCTGACGCAGAACCTGTCGGGCAGGGGCGTGGACGCGGAACTCTTCGTCATCCAGTCCAACGGTGGCCTGGTGACGCCGGAGCTGGCGTGTTCCAGCCCCATCAACATCGTCGAGTCGGGGCCGGCGGCCGGCGTGCTGATGTGCGCGGCGGTGGGGCGCGAAGAAGGCTGCCCGTCGCTGCTGACCTTCGACATGGGCGGCACCACCGCCAAGCTGGGCGCCATCGACAATGGCGAGCCGGCCATCCTCTCGTCGTTCGAGGTCGACCAACTGCACTACAAGCCCGGCAGCGGGCTGCCACTGAACATCTCGGCCATCGAACTGCTGGAGATCGGCGCGGGCGGCGGCAGCATCGCCAAGACCGACATGGGCCTGCTCAAGCTCGGCCCCGAAAGCGCCGGTTCCGCGCCGGGTCCCATCTGCTATGGCCTGGGCGGCACGCAGCCGACCATCACTGACGCCAACCTGGTGCTGGGCTACCTGAACCCGGACTATTTCAACGGCGGCGCTATGGGACTGAGCCTGGCGCAGGCCGAGGAAGGCATACGCCGGCAGATCGCCGAGCCCCTGGGGATTTCCCTGCACGAGGCGGCCTGGGGCATCCACGCCATGGCCAACGCCAACATGGAGCGCGCCATGCGCATCGTGTCGGTGGAGCGCGGCCGCGACCCGCGCCGCTACGCCATGGTCGGCTTCGGCGGCGCCGGCCCGCTGCATGCGGTGAGGCTGGCGATGGGCATGGGGATAGGCAAGGTCATCATCCCCGTGGGTGCCGGCGTGGGCTCGGCCGTGGGCCTGCTCAAGGCCGCGCCGCGGCTGGACTACTCGATGACCACGGTCCTGCGCCTGGAGCCGGGCAACGCCGCGACCATCGCCCGGCTGTTCGAGCAGTTGCGCGCCCGCCTGCGGGCCGACCTGAAGCGGCTGGGCGACCCGGACATGCGCGTGTCGTTCTCCGCCAACCTGCGCTACGCGGGCCAGGGCTACGAGCTGCGCGTCGATCTGCCGGACGATCCTCTGGCCGGGTCGTTCGTGAGCGTCGCGCTCGAGCGCTTTTCGGAAGTCTACCGGCGCACCTACGGCTACGCCGACGCCACGGCGCCGGTCGAAGGCGTGGACTGGCAACTCACCGCGCAGGGCGAGGCCTCGCGCGCGGCGCCGGCGGCCGCTGGCGCCGGCGCCGCGGGCCGTGCGGCCCCGACGGTCCGGCCGGCCTATTTCCCGGAATGCGGCGGCTTCACCGACTGCCCGGTGTACGCCCGGCAGGCCATGGCGCCGGGGCGACCGGTGCAAGGGCCGGCCATCATTGAGGAGCCCGAGTCCACGACCGTGGTGCCGCAGGGCTGCCGCGCCATGATCAGCGACAACGGCCACCTCATCGTTGAGATCGAAACGGAGTCCCTGCAATGACGACACAGCAAGATCCGCTCGACCCGATCGCGCTTTCCCTGCTCTGGTCCAGCTTCCTGTCCGTGACCGACGAAATGGGCAGCACGCTGCGCCGCACGGCATTCTCGCAGGCGGTGCGCGAGGCCGACGATTTTTCCACCGGCATCTTCGACGCCCGGGGCCGCCTGGTGGCCCAGGGCAATTTCACGCCCGGCCACCTGGGCGCCATGCCCTTCGTGGTGAAGACGGTCATGCAGTACTTCCCGGTCGAGCAGATGCGGCCCGGCGACAGCATGCTGCTGAACGATTCGGCGATGGGGTCGGGGCATTTCCCGGATTTCTACATGGTCACGCCGGTCTTCCACGACGACACGCTGGTGGGGTTCGCGGTGAACATCGCCCACCATGTGGACGTGGGCGGCTCTGCGGCGGGCTCTCAGCAGGTGCTGGGCGTGTCCGAGGCCTACCAGGAGGGCCTGCGCATCCTGCCGGTCAAGATCATCTCCGGCGGCGAGTTCGACGAGCAGCTGCTCAGACTGATCTGCGGCAACGTCCGCATGCCGGAACTGCTGCGCGGCGACATGGCGGCCCAACGCAACGCCAACCACGTGGGCGCGCGGAGGCTAGCCGCCATCTACGGGAAGTTCGGCCATGAGGCGGTGGCCTGGGGGATAGAGAGCATCTTCGACCGTTCCGAGGCCCGCATGAAGGAACTGATCGCCAAGCTGCCCGCGGGTACCTATTCCTTCGAGGACCAGCTCGACCGCATCGAGCCGGACGGCGAGCCCATCCGCGTGGCGGTGGACGTCACGATAGACGGCACCGAGGTGACGGTGGACTTCTCGCGCAGCAGCGACCAGGTGCCGGCAGCGATCAACGCTTACGAGAACTTCACCCGCGCCCACGCGCTGTTCGCCATCCGTACGTTCACGGACCCCTTCATGCCGCAGAACGACGGCGCGATCCGGCCGGTGCGGCTGGCCGGGCGCAAGGGCAGCTTCTTCAACCCGGTGTTCCCCGCGCCCAGCGGCGGCCGGGCGGCGATCCAGGTGCGGATCTTCGAGGTCATCAACGGCGCATTCTCCAAGGTGCTGCCCGAGCGCGCCATGGCGGCCTTCAGCCACTGGAGCAACCCCATCATCGGCGGCGCCGACGCGCAGGGCAAGCCTTTCATCTACTACGACCTCATCTTCGGCGGCTACGGCGCGCGCGCCTATGCCGACGGGGTGGAGGGGCTGGCGCCCGTCATCAACTGCGCCAACATCCCGGTCGAGGTCCACGAGACCGGCACGCCGGTCAAGATCCGCTGCCTGCAGCTGATCCAGGATTCCGGCGGCGCCGGCAAGTACCGCGGCGGCTGCGGCATCCGCAAGGATCTCGAACTGACCTCCGGCTCGGGCGTGCTGACCCTGTTGGGCGACCGCCATACCCGCGCGCCCTACGGGCTGTTCGGCGGGCAGCCCGGCGCGCTTGCCGAGACCGTGCTCAACCCCGACGGCGAGGCGCTCAGGCTCGAGTCCAAGGAGCGCAGGGTGTTGAACGCCGGCGACGTGATCAGCCTGCGGCTGGCCGGCGCGGGCGGCTACGGGCCGCCCGCCGAGCGGCCGCGCCAGGCGGTCGAGGAAGACGTGGCCGAGGGCTATGTCTCGCGCGAGGCCGCCTCGCGCTTCTACGGATGACAACCTTATGCCCGGCGCGGCCGGGCCCTATCCAGCCTCCAACCAAGGACAGAGCGATGAACAACAAGCAGTGGGTCGAACGCAAGATGAAAGCCACGCCCAACGGCGTGGGCGTGCGCTTTCCGATTTACGCCGAGCGCGGCGAGAACGCCGAACTCTGGGACGTGGAAGGCCGGCGCTACATCGACTTCTACAGCGGGGTATCGGTCAACAACGTCGGCCACCGCCATCCCAGGGTCGTGGCGGCCATCCGCGCCCAGCTCGACAAGTTCATCCACACCGGCTACCAGATCGTTCCCTACGGCCCCTACATCGAGCTGGCCGAGAAGATCAACGCCCGCACCCCCGGCACCCACGCCAAGAAGACGGCCTTCTTCACCACTGGCGCCGAGGCGGTCGAGAACGCGATCAAGGTCGCGCGGGCGTTCACCGGGCGCGGTGCGGTCATCGCCTTCAACGGCGGCTTCCACGGGCGCACCATGATGGGCCTGGCGCTGACCGGCAAGGTCGCGCCCTACAAGGTGGGGTTCGGACCGTTGCCGACCGAGGTCTACCACTGCGCCTTTCCCACGGCGCTGCACGGCGTGACGGTCGACGACGCCCTGGGCAACCTGAAGAACCTGTTCAAGTGCGACGTCGACCCCAAGCGCGTGGCAGCCATCATCATCGAGCCGGTGCAGGGCGAGGGCGGCTTCTACCGCGCGCCGCCGGAGCTGATCCAGGCCCTGCGCAAGATCTGCGACGAGCACGGCATCGTGATGATCGCAGACGAGATCCAGACCGGCTTCGGGCGCACCGGCAAGTTCTTCGCCATGGAGCACTACGGCGTGGTCCCGGACATTACCACCTTCGCCAAGAGCGTCGCGGGCGGCGTGCCGCTGTCGGGACTGTGCGGCCGTGCGGAAATCATGGATGCGGCCGGCCCCGGCGGCCTGGGCGGCACCTATGCCGGCAACGCGCTGGCGATCGCAGCGGCGCATGCGGTCATCGAGGCCATCGACGAGGAAAAGCTCTGCGAGCGTTCGGCCGCCCTGGGCAAGATGGCGCTCGACAGCCTGAAGGGCCTGGCCAAGGAAATCCCCGAGATCGGCGAGGTGCGCGGCCTGGGCAGCATGGTGGCGGTGGAGTTCATGGATCCCGCCACCGGCAAGCCCAGCCCGGAATTCACCCAGCGCGTACATGCCGAGACCGTCAAGGCGGGCCTGCTCATCCTGGTTTGCGGGCTGAACAACAACGTCATCCGCTTCCTGCATCCGCTGACCACGCCCGACGCCATCATGGCCGAGGGGCTGGAGATGTTCGCCTCTGCGGTGCGCGCGGCGGCGGGCAAGACGGTTGCCCCCGCCCGGGCCGCGGGCTGAGGCGCGCTCGTCCATGGCCGCCAAGCCCCGCATCGCGCAGCTCGGCCCCATGGCGGGGTCCGAGTCCGCGGACCGGCGCCTGGACGAGGCCTACGACGTGCTCAAACTGTGGCAGGCGCCCGATCCCGCGGCCCTGCTGCGCGAGCACGGCGCGGGCATCGAGGTGCTGGTGACCAATGCGGTCCTTGGCTGCCGCGGCGCGGTCATGGAGGCCATGCCGGACCTCAGGGCCATTTGCTGCTGGAGCGTGGGCTACGACAGTCTGGATCTGGCGGCGGCCCGCAGGCTGGGTCTGCAGATCGGCAATACCCCGAACGCGTCTACCGACTGCGTGGCCGACCTGGCCTGGGGCATGTTGCTGGCCTGCGCCCGCGGTATCGGGGCCGGCGAGCGGCTGGTGCGCGACGGCCGCTGGGCCGGCGGCGCCGGCCTGCCGCTGGGCATCCGGGTGAGCGGCAAGAAACTGGGGGTCCTGGGCCTGGGCCGCATCGGCCGGGCCGTCGCCGCCCGCGCCGCGGGATTCTCCATGGAGGTGCGCTACCACGGCCGTCGCCGCATTCCGGACGCGGCCTGGGGTTTCGAGGCGAACCTGGCCGCGCTGGCCGGGTGGGCCGATTTCCTGGTCGTCGCCGCCGCAGGCGGGGAGGCTACCCGCGGCCTGGTCGGCGCCGGCGTGCTGCGCGCCCTGGGGCCGCGCGGCATCCTGGTCAACGTCGCGCGCGGGTCCGTGGTGGACGAAGCGGCGGTGCAGGCATTGCTGGCCAGCGGCGAACTGGGCGGGGCCGCCCTGGACGTATTCGAACACGAGCCCTGCGTTCCCGAGGCCCTGGCGCGCAGCGACCGTGCCGTGGTGCTGCCCCACATCGGTAGCGCCACGCTGGAGGCGCGCGAAGCCATGGTGGACGAACTGATGCACAACATCGATACCTACTTCCGGACCGGCCGGCTGGCCACTCCGGTGGAGCTGGCATGAGCGGCGATCTGTTGACCCGTAGCCTTGCCGAACGCGCGGTGGAACTTTCCGCGGACGATATCCCCGGCGACGTGATGGAGATCGCGGCGCAGTGCTTCCTGGACTGGTACAGCCTGGCATACGCCTGCCACGACCACCCGGCGGTGCAGCCGTTGAAGGAATTCGTGCTCGAGGGCGGCGGAGCGCCGCAGGCGGCGCTGGTGGGGGGCAATGGCAGGTGCCGCACCGCCGACGCCGCGTGGATCAACGGCACGGCTTCCCATGTGCTGGATTTCGACGACGCCCATCTGCCTTCGCGCGTGCACCCCTCGGTGCCGTTGTGGCCCGCGATCCTGGCCCTGTGCGAGTCGCGCGAGGCCTCGGGCCGCGACCTGCTCGCGGCCTTCGTGGCGGGCGTCGAGGTGCAGAGCCGGCTGGCGCGGGTGATGGGCGCCAGCCATTACCGGCTGGGCTGGCACAGCACGGCCACGCTGGGCAGCTTCGGCGCGACGGCCGCGGCCGCGCGGCTGCTGGGGCTGGACGTGCCGCAGTGCATGCACGCCTTCGGCCTGAACGCGACCCAGGCGGCCGGGCTGCGCGCCATGTTCGGTACGCCCTGCAAGCCGCTGCATGTCGGCCGGGCGGCCGCCAACGGCGTCGTCGCCGCCGAGCTGGTCCGGCGCGGCTGCGCCAGCCAGCCCGATATCCTCGACCGCCCGGACGGCTATCCCGCCCTGGCCGCCGATGCATTCGACCCCCGGGCGGCGTTCGCCCGCCCCGATCATTGGGAGGCGCGCGACATCGTCTTCAAGTTCCACGCCTCGTGCTACGGCACCCAGGCTCCCATCGAGGCTTGCCTGGCTGCCATGGAAGCGCTGGACGCGCACGCGGCCGGGGGCGGGGCCGTCGACTCGGTCTCGGTGACGGTGGAAACCCAGTACCTGTCGGTCTGCAATATTCCCGAGCCGGCGGACGCCGCCGAATCGAAGTTCAGCGTCCGCCATGCCGTGGCGCTGGTGCTCGCCGGGCGGGACACGCTGTCCGAGGCGAGTTTTTCGCCCGAGGCCTGCGCCGACCCGGTTTTGCGCGCCCTGCGCGCCAAGGTGCGCGTGGAAGGCAGCGATGGCATGCCGCGCGCGCACGCCGACGTGGACCTGCGCCTGTCCGATGGCCGCGCCTGCCTGCGGCGCTTCGATGCCAGCGCGCCCGAGACCGATCTCGTTCGGCAGGCGCGCAGGCTGCGCGAGAAGTCCTCGCGCCTGCTCGCGCCTTTGCTGGACGGGCCGCGCATTTCCGCCCTGCAGGATGGCCTGCTGGCCGTGGGCGACGCGTCTTCGGTCGCGCGCTGGCATGCCGGGCTGCGGGAAGGAGCCGGCCCATGACGCGTCCCGCGCGCCCGGCTGGCGAGCCCTGGCGCATGCGCGCGCCGGCGCACCTGTCCCGCGACGATTCCGGCCCGGGCCGAGGCCCGGACCTTCTTTATTGAATAGCCATCTCAACCGGAGACATCATGGCTGCGTATGTCATAGACAGTGTATTGTTCGGCGACCAGTTCGGTACCGAGGCCATGCGTCGCATTTTCAGCGACGAGGCCACGGTGCAGCGGTGGCTGGACGTGGAGGCCGCCCTGGCGAAAGTGCAGGGCGGGATGGGGATCATTCCCCGGCAGGCGGCCGACGAGATCCGGGACAAGGCCAGGGTGGAGCTGCTCGACTTGCGGGAACTGAAGGCCGAGATGGACCGCACCTCCCACCCCATCGTGCCGCTGCTGCGCGCGATGAAGAAGGTGTGCGCCGGCGATGCCGGGGAGTACATCCACTGGGGCGCGACCACGCAGGACATCATCGACACCGGAACGGTGCTGCAGGTGCGCGACGGCCTGGACGAGATCGAGCGCAATCTGCGCGCGCTCTATGGCAACGTCTGCGGGCTGGCGGCCCGCTACCGCGATCAGGCCATGGTGGGCCGCAGCCATGGGCAGCAGGCGCTGCCGATCACCTTCGGCTTCAAGGCCGCGGTGTGGGCCGAGGAACTGCGGCGCCACCTCGGCCGGCTGGACCAGATGCGCAGCCGGGTGCTGGTGGGGCAGTTCTCGGGCGCGGTGGGCACGCTGGCCGCACTGGACGGCGCGGGCATCGAGGTGCAGCAGCGTTTGTTCCGCGAGCTGGGGCTGGGCTGCCCGGTCATCACCTGGCATGTGTCGCGCGACGCGATCGCGGAACTGGGCTGCGTGCTGGCGATCTGCGCCGGCACTGCCGGCAAGATCGCGCACGAGGTCTACTGCCTGCAGAAGACCGAGACCGCCGAACTGGAAGAGCCGTTTTCCACGGGCAAGGTGGGCAGCAGCACCATGCCGCACAAGCGCAACCCCCCGGCCTGCGAGACCGTGATCGCCCTGGCGCGGGCCGTCCGCACGCTGGCGCCCAGCGCCATCGAGAGCATCATGGCCGAGCACGAGCGCGACAAGATCGTGCTGCAGAGCGAGCGGGAATTCGTCCCGCGCCTGTTCTGCATGACGGACGCCGCGATCCGGAAGATGGTGGCGGTCACCGGCGGCTTGAACGTGCGCACCCGGAACATGGAGCGCAACCTGCACGTGCAGAACGGCCTGTTGCTGTCCGAACCGGTCATGATGAAGCTGGGGGCCACGCTGGGCCGCCAGGAAGCCCACGAGATCGTCTACCGCATATGCATGGAAGTCTTCGAGCAGGGTGGATCCCTGAAGGAAGCGCTGATGCAGGCGCCAGAGATCCAGGGCCGGCTGAGCGAGGCCGACATCGACGCCATGCTCGACCCGCATGGCTATACCGGGCAGGCGGGCGAGTTCGTGGACCGCGTCGTGGCCATGCAGCCCGCTTCCTGAGCCGACCGGGCCCGCGGGCGGCTCATGGTCCGCCTGCGGGCAGGCCGGTGTAGTTTTTGCCGGCCTCAGCGGCCCGTGGGGGGGTATCCCGGGCCCGTGTTGCCCGGGGAGGCCTCGGACGGGTCGTCCATGGTCGGCGAGGCGCCGCCGCGGTCGTCGTAGCGGTCGTGGTCTCGGTTCCAGGACGAGCAGCCGCCCAGCATCAGGGCGGCCAGCGCCAGCGTGGCAAGGGCTTTCGAATGCATCGTGATTCTCCTTCCGGTTTGCAGGGACCGGAAGGCAGCAATCCCCATGCCTGGCGCGCCGGCACCGCGGGCGGAATCAGGCAGCCAGCCTGGCGATCCATTCGGCGTAGCGTTTCGTCCAGCCTTCGAGGAAGGCGCGCGTGGCCTCGTTGGCGACGGTTCCGTCCTCGGCGATCAGGCCGGCTGGGCATTGCAGGAAGACTTCCGGCGTGGTCAGGGTGGGCGAGCCCTGGGCCGCCAGGATGTTGCGCAGGTGTTGCTGCGCCAGGGCCGAGCCGATCTGCCCGGGCGAGGCCCCGACCACCCCGCTGGGCCGGCCTTGCCAGGAGCTTTTGCCGTAGGGCCGCGAGCCCCAGTCGATGGCGTTTTTGAGCACGCCCGGAATCGAGCGGTTGTATTCCGGGGTGACGAACAGCACGGCCTGGGCGGCCTCGACCTGCCGCTTGAAGCGGACCACCGGCGCGGGCAGGTCGGTTTCGTGGTCCTGGTTGTAGAGCGGCAGGTCGCCGATTCCGACGTAGTCGAAGACATGGCCGGGCGGCATCAGCTTTTCCAGTGCCTTGGCCAGTTGCCGGTTGATGGATCCGGCGCGCAGGCTGCCTACCAGCACGGCGATGGTATGGGGCTTCATGGGCGATTCCTCTTGGGCAGGGAAGAAAACCGGGCGTGCGGCGGGGCCGTGCGGGCGTTTTCCGGTACGGCCCCGCCGGCATCGCACAGCAACTAGTGTAGTAGTGGCGTGGCGGCGGCGCACCGTTGCGGATCGCGGTCCCGGACGGCGGGCCGCGCCGCCTCCGATCTTCCGTCCGGAAACTGACGAGAGACTGAATCGCAAACGCAAATCGTTTACAATAGCGCGGCATCCAATCCATCACATCATCAAGCGAGGGCGGCGGGGAGTCGCGGCCCCAGGCCTTCGCGGGTACGGGAGATCCATATGCGCAACTGGCTGCTGGGAGCCATGCTGTCCGTTTCGGTCGGGGGAACGGTTTTCGCGGCGCAGCCGCAGGACGTGGTGCGGACCTACGCCGATGTCGCACAGGCCGGATACGAAGACGCGCTGGCCACGGCGCGCGTGCTGAAGCAGGCCGTCGACGCGCTCGCGGCCCGTCCCGGCGCCGACACGCTGGCCGCGGCCCGCGAGGCCTGGCTGGCGGCGCGGGTGCCCTACCAGCAGACCGAGGCCTTCCGCTTCGGCAACCCCATCGTCGACGATTGGGAAGGGCGGGTCAATGCCTGGCCGCTGGACGAGGGCATGATCGACTATGTGGACGCTTCCTACGGCACCGAGTCCGACGCCAACGCCTATTACGTGGTCAACGTCATCGCCAACCCCCGCGTCAGCGTGGGCGGCAAGCAAATCGACGCCAGCCGCATCACTCCCGAACTGCTGGCCGACGTGCTGCACGAGGCCGACGGCAACGAAGCCAACGTGGCCACCGGCTACCACGCGATCGAATTCCTGCTCTGGGGCCAGGACCTGAACGGCACCGGGCCGGCGCCCGCCGGCCGCGAAGGCACGCCGCAGCAGCGCCATGCCGGCAACCGCCCGCATACCGATTTCGACCCCGCCCGCTGCACGGGCGGCCATTGCGAGCGCCGGGTGCAATACCTGCAGGCCGCCACCGACCTGCTGGTGGCCGACCTCGAGGAAATGGCCGCCCAGTGGCGGGACGGCGGCCAGGCCCGGCAGGCGGTGCAGGCCGACCCGAAGGCGGGCCTGATCGCCATGCTGACCGGGCTGGGCAGCCTGTCGTACGGAGAACTGGCGGGCGAGCGCATGAAGCTGGGCCTGATGCTGCACGACCCCGAGGAAGAGCACGACTGCTTCTCCGACAATACGCACAATTCCCACTATTACAACCAGCTGGGCATGCGCAACGTCTACCTGGGCCGCTACGAGCGCGTGGATGGCAAGACGGTGCAGGGCGCCAGCCTGTCCGACCTGGTCAAGGCGCGCGACGCCGCGCTGGACACGGAGATGCGCGCCAAGCTCGACGCCACCAGCCAGGCCATGCAGGCCATGAAGGCCCGCGCCGAGACGGTGGAAACCTACGACCAGATGATCGCGCAGGGCAACGCCGAGGGCAATGCCGTGGTCCAGGCCGTCATCGACCGCCTGGTCGACCAGACGCGGACCATCGAGCGCGTCGTGGCGGCGCTGGAACTGGGCGAGGTCAAGCTCGAGGGCTCGGACAGCCTGGACAATCCCGACGCCGTGTTCCAGTGATGCCTGGGGTGCGTGCAGTCTGCGCGCCCCGGGGCGCCGCGCCGGCGCCCCGGCGGCAGGGGCGCGCGCGCAGCCGGCCGGGCCGCTCCGGCGCGGGCCTGGCCGCCGCGCTCGCGGCCTGTACCGTGCTGGCCGCCGCGCCAGCCGACCCGCCGCAGCGCGACGACCTGAGCGTCGAGGACCGCGAGCGGGTGCGCCGGGTAACGGCGCCGGCCACGGATTTCTCGCAGCCCGAGCGTTTCGAGCCGCTGCCCGCGGGGGCGGCCACCACCGGCAAGCTGATCAACGCCGACATCTTTTCCCACCCCTCGGCCAACCTGGATTTCGAGGGCCGGCAGGAGTTCCTGCTGGGCAACGGCCTGTTTCGCAAGGACTGGGTGTCGTCGCCGTCGTCCACGCAGGCCTCCGACGGGCTGGGCCCGCTGTTCAACGCGCGATCGTGCCAGGCCTGCCACGTCAAGGACGGGCGCGGCACTGTGCCCGGTTTCGATCCCGTGGCGCGCAGCGATTCGGTGGCGCTGTTGCTGCGCCTGGGCGTGCCGGTTGCGGCCGGCGCAGGGGCAGAGGCACGCACGGAGGCAGGACGGAGCGCGGCCGCCCAGGTGCCCGCCGTGGCGCCGGAGCCGGTCTACGGCGTGCAGCTGCAGACCTTCGCCGTCCCGGGCCTGGCGGCCGAAGGCCGGCTGGAAATCGACTACCGTCCCGTGCCGGTGGCGCTGGCCGGCGGGGAAACCGCGGAGCTGATGCGGCCCGAGTACCGCGTGGCCGACCCGGCCTACGGGCCGCTGCGGCCCGATACCATGCATTCGCCCCGGCTGGCTCCGCCGATGATAGGGCTGGGCCTGCTCGAAGCCATCCACGAGGCCGATATCCTGGCCCAGGCCGCCGCGCCCAAGGGCGACGGGATCTCCGGGCGCCCCAACTGGGTCGTCGACCCGCACACCGGCAGCAGGGTGCTGGGCCGCTTCAACTGGAAAGCCGGACAGCCCACGGTCGAGGCCCAGAGCGCGGCCGCCTTCTCGAACGACATGGGCCTGTCCAACCCGCTGTTTCCGGACCACTATGGCGACTGCACGCGCGCCCAGGCGCGCTGCCGCGAGCTGCCGCATGGCGCCCAGCCCCGGCACGGGCCCTACGAGGTGTCCGACGAGATGATGGCGCTGGTGACCACCTATGCGTCCAACCTGGCCGTGCCGCAGCGCCGCGACCCGGGCGATGCGCGCGTGCTGGCCGGCAAGCGGCTGTTCTACGAAGCCAACTGCGTCGGCTGCCATACGCCCAAGTACGTCACGCGGCGCGACGCGGCCCGCCCGGAGCATCGCTTCCAGCTGATATGGCCGTATACCGACCTGCTGCTGCACGACATGGGCGACGGGCTGGCCGACGGCCTGCCGGAAGGGCAGGCCAGCGGCCGCGAGTGGCGCACGCCGCCGTTGTGGGGCATAGGCCTGACCCGCGCCGTCAATCCGCAGGCCACCTGGCTGCACGACGGCCGGGCGCGCACGCTGCTCGAGGCCATACTGTGGCACGGCGGCGAGGCGCAGGCCGCGCGCGACCGGGTCGTGGCGATGAGCCCGGAGGACAGGGCCGATCTGATCCGTTTCCTGGAGTCTCTGTAGTGGAGCCCAGCCAGGAACGACCGTAGAAAGGGAGAGCAAGCTTGAAACGATTGATGCTCGCATGCCTGCTGCTGGGCGCGCCGCTGCTGGCGCGCGCGGCGGAGCTGCCGCCCGATCTCGGGCAGCGCCTGGTGCAGGGCTATATCGCGCCGGCCACGCAGACGCTGGCGCGCGCGGCGCACGGCCTGCACGATGAGCTGCGGGCATGGTGCGCCACACGCGCGCCGCAGGGCGTGCCGGCCGTGCGCGCGCGCTTCGCCGAGACGGTGGCGGCCTGGTCGGCGGTGGAGTTCCTGCGCTTCGGGCCGCTGGTGGCAGCCAACCGCTACGAGCGCTTTTCGTTCTGGCCGGACCCGCGGGGCGTGACGCTACGGCAGGTGCAGGCGCTGCTGGCCGGCGACGCGCCGCTGCCGGAGGGCGAGGCGCTGGCCGCCCAAAGCGTCGCGGTGCAGGGCCTGCCGGCGCTGGAATACGTGCTGTATTCAGACACCGGGCTGCTGGCCATGCCCGGCGGGGCGGCGGCCGCAAGGGCCTGCGCCTACGCGACCGCGGTGGCGGCCAACCTGGCGCGGCTGGCCGACGAACTGGCAGGTGAATGGGGCGGCGGCTCGCCGCACGCGCGCGATTTCGCGCAGCCGTCGCCCGGCAGCCCGGCCTACCGCGATACGCGCGAAGTGGCCGCCGAGGCGGTCAAGGCCCTGTCCACCGGCCTGCAGTTCGCGCGCGACGCCAAGATCCGGCCGGCGCTGGGGGCGTCGCCGGAAAAAGCCGCGCCCCGGCGCGCGCCGTACTGGCGCAGCGGCCTGAGCGCGTCTTCGATGCGCGCCGGCGTGGATGGCATGCTGCGCTTCTACAACGCGGCCGGCTTGCGCTTCGAGGCCGCGCAGCAGGGCCTGGACCAGACCGTGCGCCACGAGCTGGAGCAGGCCGGCGGCACGCTGGCCGAGCTGGACGCTCCCGTGGCCGGGACCATGGCCGACGGAGACGGTCGTCGCCGCTGGACGCTGGCTGCGCTGCTGCTGGGCAACGCCAAGGACGTCATCGATCAGAACGTGGCGCCGGCGATCGGCGTCACCTTGGGATTCAATGCGCTCGATGGGGATTGAACGCCGCCGCGTGCTCGCGCTGCTGGCGGCCGCCGGCCTGGCGCCGCTGCGTACGGCCGCAGCCGATGTTTCCGCGGCGGATGCGCGGACAGCGGACAGGCCTGCGGCGGACGCGTTTGCCGCAGGCGGGCCCGGCGCCGGCCTGACCGGCGAGCCGGCGCACGCCGTGCGCTACCTGGCGGCGCGCAAGCGCGCCGGCCGCCACGAGGCGGTGGTGCTGGACGAGTCGGGCGGCGACCGGCGGGTGGTGGCCTTGCCGGGACGCGGCCACAGTTTTGCCATCGACCCCGCGCGCCGCCGCGCCGTGGCCTTCGGGCGCCAGCCCGGCTTCTTCGCCATGGCCTTCGACCTCGACGGCCGCGCCGCGCCTGCGGAATTGGCCGCGGCCGAGGGGCGGCACTTCTTCGGGCATGGCACCTATGCGCCCGGGGGCGACCTGCTGTTCGCCACCGAGAACGACTACGAAGCCGGCCGCGGGGTGCTGGGCGTCTACGACGCCAGCCCGGAAGGCGGCTACCGCCGGGTAGGCGAAATCGACAGTGGCGGCATCGGGCCCCACGAGGCCGTGCTGATGCCCGACGGGCGCACGCTGTGCGTGGCCAACGGCGGCATTCTCACCCACCCCGACTACGGCAAGCTCGAACTGAACCTGGACGACATGCGGCCGGGCCTGGCCTACGTCGACATCGCACGCGCCGAAGTGGTCGAGCGAGTCGAGCCCCCGCCCGAATTCAGCCGGCTGTCGATCCGCCACCTGACCGTGGCGGCCGACGGCAGCGTCTGGTTCGGCTGCCAGTATTCCGGTCCCGCCGCGGACCGGCCGCCACTGGTGGGCCGCCACCGGCGCGGCCGCGCGATCGAATGGTTCGCCGGGCCAGCGGACCTGCGCCATGCTCTGCGCAACTACATCGGTTCGGTGGCCGCCGACGCTGCGGGCGCGGTCATCGCCACCTCCAGCCCGGTGGGCGGGCGGGTGGCTTATTGGGACGCCGCCGACGGCCGCTACCTGGGCAGTACGCCGCTGCCCGACGGCTGCGGCGTCGCGCCGCATCCCGCGGGTGGATTCCTGATCGACAGCGGGCAGGGCGCGCTGTTGCGCGCCGGCCCCGCCGGGCAGGCACGCGCCTTGCTGCCTGCCGACGGGCGGCAGGCCTGGGACAACCACTTGCGGCGCGTTCCCGAGGCCTGATTCCCGGAAAGTGCAGGCGTGGCGCGCACGGCGCGTCTCCCGCCGGATGGCGCGAGGGCCCGCGTCCGCGGGCCGGGTGGCCCGCGGACGGCCCTGCGCAGCGCAGGTCGCCCATGGCCATATCGGAGACGCGCGCCTCTGCTACAGTCCCTACCGCCTGCGCCGTCCGGGAAGCGGCGCATTCTTTACACGGAGCAAAGCAAGCATGGAAAGCATCCTGACGGAAATGGGCGGACTGATGCCCGGCGCCGTCGCCATGGGCATCAACCTGGTGATGGCGGTCGTCATTCTCATCGTGGGCTGGACGGTGTCGTCGGTCCTGGGCAGGGCGGTGGCCCGCGCGGCCACCCATTCGCGCATGGATCCCACCATCGTGCCCATGCTGCGCACCACCGTGGTGTGGGCCGTGCGGGTGTTCACCCTGATCGCGGTGCTGGCGCATTTCGGCATCCAGACCACCAGTATCATCGCGGTGCTGGGCGCCGCCGGCCTGGCGATCGGCCTGGCCCTGCAGGGCACGCTGCAGAACATCGCCGCCGGCATCATGCTGATCGCGCTGCGTCCCCTGCGCGCCGGCGAATACATCGCGGCGGGCGGCAACGAAGGCACGGTCCAGGAGATCGGGCTGTTCCTGACCCGGCTGACCCGCGGCGACGGCATCTACCTGTCGGTGCCCAACAGTGTCATCTGGAACGCCGCCGTCGTGAATTTCAGCCGCAACCCCACCCGCAGCTTCGAGCTGCCCATGCTGGTGCGCTACGGAGACGACCTGGACACCGCGCTGAAATGCCTGAAGGCCATGGTCGACGAGCATCCCCTGGTCCTGCAGCAGCCGGCGCCTCAGCTCGTGGTTACCGAGTACCGGGACAACGGCGTGATGGTGATCGTGCGGGTGTGGGCCGACAACCGGCGTTACTGGGACATGCGCAACGACCTCTATTACCGGGCCCGGGGGGCGCTCGAGCGCGCCGGAATGCGCGCGCCCGTGCCGGTGCGCGAGCTTCAGGGGCCGGCAGCGCCTGGGGCGGCCGCCGACTGAACGCCCGCGGCCGGCGGGCCCAGCAGCGCCAGTTCCGCCTGGATCAGCGAGGCGATCTCGCGCTGGCGAGAAGCCGGCATGCGGTCGACGATGGCCGTTACGCTGATCGCCAGCAGCGGCAGCCCGCCGGGTTGCCGCAGCGCGCAGCCCACGCCTATCGCCCCGCGCACGGCGTGGTTGCCCACCACGGAATAGCCGCGCGCGCGGGTGTTTTCCATCAGCCGGTGCATCTCGCGTACCGTCATGCCGCCGTATTCTTCCAGCCGGTCCGAATTGCGCGCCACGATGCCGCGCCCCACGTCGTCGGGCAGGGCGGCCAGCAGCGCCATGCTGCCCGAGCCCACGCCCAGCGGCTGGCGCTTGCCGGCGTAGGTGGCCAGGATCTGGACCGGATAGCCGCCGATTTCCCGGTGCAGGCTGAGCGAATCGTCGCCGTCGCGCACCACCAGGAACACCGCGTCGCCGGTGCGTTCGGCCAGGCGCCGCAGCGCCGGCAGCGTCAGGCGCAGGCGCGGGTCGGCGGCAGGCCCGGGGTCGGCCGGCTGGCCCGACAGGCATGCGCGGTAGCGCTTGCTGCCGTCCACCGCCTGGACCAGCCCGGCCTCGATCAGGGCGGCCAGCAGGCGGTATACGGTAGGCCGCCGGATGCCGGTGGCGCGGCTGATGCCGGTCACGCTCAGGCCCGCCGGCGCGCCGTCGCGCAGGGCGGCCAGCACGCTCAGCCCGCGGCGCAGCGCGCGTGGGCCGGTGTCGCGGTCGCCGTCCGCCGCTTCGTCGGGCAGGCGGCGGGATCGGGCGGCGGGGTGCCCGGAGGGGAAAGCCATTTCGTCCATGAGGTGGACTATATATTGGCCAGGAGCGCTTGCACAGCCGAAAATCGTCGGGCATGACAAGAAAACGACCGTGCAGCGGACGAACCGCCGCGCCGCGATCCGGGCCGGCTCGCCTCCGAAGGCGTGGCCGCCG
>Ga0180222_1000466_pt1 | contig 58565 bp, 72 predicted proteins | sample eDN5th37CKraftOP_FD_151336 | JGI IMG/M metagenome (GOLD analysis project Ga0180222, IMG submission 151336) | Enriched Organic Plus compost microbial communities from Emeryville, California, USA - eDNA 5th pass 37_C Kraft OP (version 2) (version 2) ...
AGCGACAGACCATCGAGCATCGGCGCTTGCAACACCGCAAGCTCGCCGCTTAACATCAACCCCAAGACGAGGCCCGCACTCCGCTAATCTACGCCGCGAGTTGTGCCGAATGTTCTGACGACGGACAGGCATCATACGACCAGCCCTTGCCCAGATCGCCCTTCGATCCGATGACCGCCCGATAGTTGGTGTGCTGCAGATCCGCCTGGCGCGGACCGCCTTCCACGTTGCGGCGTAGAAGCTGGAAGAAGGCTTGGTTGTAGGTGGCGCCGGTCGCCGGATCAGTGAAGACGAGCGGTGCACCGCCCGGCCCGGGAACGTCGTTGTACGGCGCCCCCACCGCGAGCGGGAAGTTGCCCAAGAAGCCGTTGATCAGGTTATTGGGATTGCAGATCGTTGCATGCTGCGTCGCCGACATCAGGGGATTGTCGCAGTTAATCGTCAGCGTGTTGCCGAAGTCGCCCGAGGGAGCGATTTGCGCCACCGTGCGATCGTCCATGAACATGAATTCCAGGTACGGCTTGATCGCGTCGTTGATTTCGTAGTTTGCGAAGAAGCCAGCCGTGTAGCGCCGATCCGGACGCTGATAATAGTTGGTCGGCCCGAAATTATAGAGGCTGGTCGAGTTGTTGAACCCGCCACCCGGCGCGAAGGTATAGATGGTAGACGTCACGCCGGTGCCACGGGGATCATCAAAAACGATCGCATTGCCGTTGCCCGAGGTCGCCGAGCCGCCGCAGGTCGGCACGCCGGCACGGCTGTTCTGAAGCACGCAGGCGCTGTAGTCGCGCCGCGCCTGCAGCACCGGCTTGACCTTGCGATAGCCGAAATAGGCCATGATGTGGCCGCGGCCGTCGCCGAACTTGGTGCCCATGGAGAGGGTGGCGTCGACGGTGCCGCCATCGGCCACGCTGCCGTTAGGGAAGCCGTAGCCCGGCAGGCCGGCGGCAAGCTTGTCGTTGATCAACCCCTGCATGAACTTGTTGCGGTTGTTGTGCTGATAGAGGCTGTACTGGCCGTCGAGGCGAATGCCCTCGAAGTCCGTATCCATGATGAAGTTGACGACACCCGCGACGGCGTCCGCACCGTAGGTCGAGGACGCACCGCCGGTAAGCACCTCGACGCGCTTCAGGAGCGAGGCCGGAACGATGTTGATGTCCGCCGCCGAGCCGCTCGTCGGACTCGGATCGCCCGGGAGCAAGCGGCGGCCGTTAACCAGCGTCAGCGTGCGGCTGGTGCCGAGACCGCGCAGGTCGACCGAGGCGGTACCGTCCGCGCCGTTCGACAGCGACGAGGCCTGGCTGGCGAAGACCGAAGGCAGCGAGTTCAGTACGTCCTCGACGCGCGTTGTGCCCTGGAGCTTGATATCCTGATTGTTGACCACGGTGATCGGCGCCACCGATTCGAGGTTCGGCTGCGGAATGCGCGAACCCGTGACGACGATCGTCTGTTCATCGCCGGCGGTCGTATCGACCGCAGCCGCACCGGGAGCCGTCCCCGGTGCCGTCTGGGCGAATGCGGGCGCTCCCCCGAGAATCGCACCAGCGATGATCGTGGAAGCCAGCAGGCTATCCCGAAGATTGTGTTTCATGGATGTCCCCTAATCACAGAGGCCGCTGTCCAACGGCCACGCTGACGAGCTTTCTAGAAGATGAACAAAGCGCACGGCAATCGAGTTGAAGCGGAGCCGGACTGATCGTGGGCCGCTGTAGCAAAATAGACACAGGTGGACCGCTTGCCGCAGCCGGGAAGCCGGCTCTATGAATGCAGGACGAAGACGGCGGGGAGGGACGGCCGTGGCGAGCTTCCGAATGTTTCTGGCATATCTGCTGATCACCGGGACCGCCGAGGCCTACGCCGCGGATCAGCCGGTCCGATCATCGCGCCTCATGGACGATCTGAAGAGCTGCCGTGGGATCGGCGATGCCGCCCAACGACTCGCCTGCTACGATTCCGCCGCCGCCAAGCTCGAAGAGGCGACCGCCAAGCGCGACGTGATCATCGTCGATCGCGAGGACGTCCGGAAGACGAAGCGTTCGCTCTTCGGCCTCGACCTGCCGAACTTCTCGCTGTTCGGCGGCAAGGCGGATGAAGACAAGGAACGGATCAGCCAAATCGATGCCGTCGCCAAATCGGTGCGCGAAGGACAGTATGGCGTCTGGCGCATCACGCTCGACGATGGCGCGACGTGGGAAACCAACCAGCCCGCCGTCCGTACGCCGCGTCCAGGATCCAAGATCCGGATCAAGGCTGGAGCCTTGAGCAGCTATTTGCTCAGCATCGACGGCGCCCCCTCGGTGAAGGCGCATCGCATCAACTGAGCAGGGCCTACCCCCTATGCCCTCTCAGCTCGTCGCCGATCAGGCGCACGACGTGGATGACGTTGGTCGAGCCAGGGGTGGCGAAGGGGATGCCGGCCATGATGATGATCCGGTCGCCGGCCTTGGCGACGCCGTGGCGCAGGGCCATCCGCTTCGCCTTGCCCACCATTTCCTCGAAGCTGGCCACGTCCCTGGTGTGCACGGCATGCGCGCCCCAGAGCAGGCCGAGCCGCCGCGCCGTCGCCTGGCGCGGGGTGAGCACGAGCAACGGCACCGACGGCCGCTCGCGCGAGATGCGGCGCGCCGTCGATCCGGAGAGGGTGAAGCAGATGATCGCCGAGGCGGAGACGGTGCGACTGATCTGCGCCGCCGCTTCGGCCAGGGCGTCCGCGGTCGTGGGATCGGGCAGCGTCTCGGTGAAGTGGACGCGCGCCTGGTGCGCCGGGTCGGCCTCCACCGCCGTCGCGATCCGGTCCATCATCGCGACCGACTCCTCCGGCCAATCGCCGGCCGCCGATTCGGCCGAGAGCATGATGGCATCGGCGCCGTCATAGACGGCGGTCGCGACGTCCGAGACCTCGGCGCGCGTCGGTGTCGGCGCCTTGATCATCGATTCGAGCATCTGCGTCGCCACAACCACCGGCCGGCCCATCCGCCGCGCCGTCTCGACGATCCGCTTCTGCAGCGGCGGCACCCGTTCGGGCGGAAGCTCCACCCCGAGGTCTCCGCGCGCCACCATCACCGCGTCCGCAAGCTCCAATATCTCGTCCAGCCGCTCGATCGCCGCCGGTTTCTCGATCTTGGCGAGCAGCGCGGCCCGCCCGCCGATCAGCCGGCGTGCCTCGGCGACGTCCTCGGGCCGCTGCACGAAGCTGAGCGCGATCCAATCCGCCCCCTGCTCGAGCGCGAAGGCGAGATCGAGCCGATCCTTGTCGGTCAGCGCCGCCATCGGCACGACGACGTCGGGCACGTTCAGCCCCTTGTGGTTGGAGAGCACGCCGCCGACCTCGACGCGGGTTTCGATGCGATCCTTGCCCGCCTCGGCGACGCGCAGCACGATCTTGCCATCGTCGAGCAACAGCCGCGCACCCTGGCGGAGAGCAGCGAAAATTTCCGGATGGGGCAGGTTCACCCGCGTCGCATCGCCGAGCGCCTTGCCGCGATCGAGGACGAAGGACGCACCGGGCTCCAGCACCGCGATCCCGCCCTTGAAATCACCGACGCGCAGCTTCGGCCCCTGCAGGTCGGCAAGGATCGCGATCGGCCGGCCAAGCTCCTTCTCGAGCCCGCGGATCGCCGCCACGGCCGCGGCGTGATCGTCATGCGTGCCATGGCTCATGTTCAGCCGGAACGCGTCCGCCCCCGCCAGGAACAGCTTGCGGATCATCTCCGGCGAGCGGCTGGCCGGGCCCAGCGTCGAGAGCACGCGGACCTTGCGCCGCCGGGGTGCGATATGGGTGGTCAAACTCGATCCTCCGGCCTTGTCCCCCGACGGCTCCGGCCCCTAATGGGTGATCGTGACAGGTCAACCCCGGGAGAGAAAGATGACCGCGCCAGAGATCGACGATGCCGCCGCGGCGGCCGCCTTCCGCCGGCTGCTCGCCCATCTGCGCCACCGCACCGACGCCCAGAATGTCGACCTGATGGGGCTCGCCGGCTTCTGCCGGAACTGCCTGGCCGACTGGGTGGCGGAGGCGTCCGACGGCCGGCTCGACCGAGACGCTGCCCGCCACGCCGTTTACGGCATGCCCTATTCGGAATGGAAAGCCCGCCACCAGGCCGAGGCGACGTCCGAGCAGTTGCGGCGAATGGAGGAAAGCGTCGCGCGCAATGCCGCATCGCGCGCTTGAGCCGCGCCGGCGCCTCGCCTAGAGGCTCTCGCCTTTCCCGTTCGCCCGATCCAAGCGGGCGTTCATGACACCGTTGAGGAGCGAAGCATGTCGGATAATGTCGCGGCGGACCAGTTGCGCCTGTTCATCGAGCGGATCGAGCGGCTCGAAGAGGAGAAGAAGGGCATCGCGGACGACGTGAAGGACGTCTATCTCGAAGCCAAGGCGCAGGGCTACGACACGAAGACGATGCGCGCCATCATCCGTCTGCGCAAGATGGAGAAGAATGCCCGGCAGGAAGCCGACGCGCTGCTCGAAACCTATCGCGCCGCGCTGGGGATCGACTGACGGCCGAGTTGAAGCCGGCGGGCCGTCCGGCTAGAGACCGCGCCATCGGCGAACATGGATAGGGTGCGAGACGGCGATGGCCGGCCATAGCAAGTTCAAGAACATCATGTATCGGAAGGGGGCGCAGGACAAAAAGCGCAGCGCCCTCTTCTCGAAGCTCAGCCGCGAGATCACGGTCGCCGCCAAGTCGGGCCTTCCCGACCCGGCGGCGAACGCGCGCCTGCGGGCCGCCGTGCTCGCCGCACGCCAGGGCGGGATGCCCAAGGACAATATCGAACGCTCGATCAACAAGGCCTCGGGCGGCGGCGGCGAGAATTACGAGGAGGTCCGTTACGAGGGCTTCGGGCCAGGCGGCGTCGCGCTGATCATCGAGACGCTGACCGACAACCGCAACCGCACCGCCACCAACGTGCGCACCGCCGTCTCCAAGAATGGCGGCAATCTCGGCGCGAGCGGATCGGTGAGCCATGGGTTCGACCGGATGGGATTGATCACCTATCCGGCAAGCGCCGGAAGCGCCGACGCGGTCTTCGAGGCCGCGCTGGAAGCCGGCGCGGAGGATGTGAGCTCCTCCGACGACGGCCACGAGATCTGGACCGCGACCGATGCGCTGCACGAGGTCGCCAAGGCGCTCGAGGCGAGGCTGGGAGAACCGCAGAGCGCAAAGCTCGCCTGGCGTCCCCAGACCATGGTCAGCGTCGGTGCCGAGGACGCCGCCCTGCTCTTCAAGCTTATCGACACGCTCGACGACGACGATGACGTGCAGAATGTTTGGGGCAATTACGAGGTTTCCGACGAGGTGATGGAGAAGCTGGGTTGATCTCCGCGCCCCTCCCCCCGGCGGAGGGGCTCGACCACCCATGATCCTGATCGGGCTGGATCCCGGCCTCGCCACCACCGGCTGGGGCGTGATCGCGGCCGATGGCAACCGCCTCAGCCACATTGCCAATGGGCAGATCCGCACCGAGACGGCAGCCATGCTGGCGGACCGGCTGACGACGCTCCACGACGCCCTGACCGATATCCTCCTCGCGCACCGACCGGATGGCGCCGCCGTCGAGGAGGTGTTCGTCAATGCCAATCCGCAATCGACGCTGAAGCTGGGGCAGGCACGTGGCGTCGTGCTGCTCACGGCGGCGAAGTCCGGGCTTGCCGTGGGCGAATATGCCGCGCGGCTGGTGAAGAAGGCGGTGGTCGGCACCGGCGGCGCGGACAAGGCACAGGTCCACGCCATGGTCGCGCGGCTGCTGCCGGGCGTCGCCATCGCCGGACCGGACGCCGCCGACGCGCTGGCCGTCGCCATCACCCACGCCCATCATCTCGCGAGCGCGCGGCGCATTCCCGCCGCACCGCGATGATCCTGCCGCGATCGTCTCGACTTCGGGGGAGCCGCGCGAATAAGGTGCCGCGATGAACCAGCCGCATCCGTTCCGTCAATGATCGCCCGCCTGTCCGGATCGCTAGCCGAAAGCGCGGCCGACCACGCCGTGATCGATGTCGGCGGCGTCGGCTATCTCGTCCAGGCATCCTCGCGCACGCTGGCCGCGCTCGGCCCGACCGGCGGCTCCGTGATGCTCTTCACCGAGATGCAGGTGCGCGAGGACGCGATCACCCTGTTCGGCTTCGGCACCATCGGCGAGCGGGACTGGTTCCGCTTGCTCACCAGCGTCCAGGGGGTGGGAGGCCGCGTCGCGCTTTCCATCCTCTCCGTGCTGGCGCCCGACGAGCTCAGCCGCGCCGTCGCCGGCGGCGACCGGGCGATGGTGGCGCGCGCCAATGGCGTAGGCCCGAAGCTCGCCCAGCGCATCGTCAACGAGCTCAAGGACAAGGTGGGTGCCGCCGGCCTCGGATCGCCGGGCGCCATCGCCGTGGCTCCGGCAGAGGGTGCCGCCTCCGACGCGCTCTCCGCTCTCGCCAATCTCGGCTTTCGTCCGGGCGAAGCCAATGCGGCCGTGGCTGCGGCGCAGGAGGAGCTGGGCAGCGGCGCCACCCTCGACGCGCTCGTCCGTCTGGCGTTACGCAAAGCCGCCAGGAGCTGATCCGCTTGCCGCTTGTTCCCGTGGAGCATAGCCTGCGCGCGGCATAACAGGGAGAGCGACATGAAAAGGCTTCTTCTCGCGACAACCGCGGTCCTGCTTCTGATGCCGGACATCGCGGCCGCCCAGCAGCAGGCGGACCGCCGACCCGCTCCGCCGACACGGCCCGCCCCGGGCGCGACGCGCCCCACTCCACCGACAACGCGGCCCACGCCCGGCATGGAACGGCCGGTGCGACCGCCCGCGACGCAGCCCGTCCGCCCACCGCGGCCGGGACGGCCCGAGGTCCAGCCGCCACGGCCGGGCAGGCCGGAAATCCAGCCGCCGCGGCCAGGCGGCCCCGGCGGCACGATCCGCCCGCCGAAACCGCAGAAGCCGCGGCCGCCGCATCGCCCCGGCGCCGGCAGGCCGCCCAATTTCCGGCCGATCCATCGGCCAGCCTTCCATTATCCGCACGGCTATCGCTACCGGCGGTGGTCGATCGGCCTTCTCCTGCCGAGAATCTTCTTATCCTCCGCCTATTATTTCAACGATTGGCAGCTGCTCGGCATCGGCGCACCGCCCTATGGCTATCGCTGGGTGCGCTACGGCCCGGACCTGCTGCTGGTGCGCAAACGGGACCGCAAGATCGTCGATGTGATCTACGGCGCCTTCTACTGAACAATGGCTCGACCGAGGCAGGAGGGCGCGATCCGCTTTCCTGCCTCGACAGGCGGGGCTCCATCCCGCTACCCGTGGCGGCGTGACCGACACCGACCGCCTGCTCACCGCCTCGCGACGCTCCGAGGACGCCGACGCCGCGCTCCGGCCGAAGACGCTCGACGAATTTGTCGGGCAGAAGGCGGCCCGCGAGAATCTGCGCGTCTTCATCGAGGCGGCGCGGCGGCGCGGCGACGCGCTCGACCATGTTCTGTTCTTCGGCCCGCCGGGGCTCGGTAAGACCACGCTCGCTCAGATCATCGCGCGCGAGATGGGCGTCGGGTTCCGCGCCACCTCGGGGCCGGTGATCGCCAAATCGGGCGATCTCGCCGCCCTGCTCACGAATCTCGAGGATGGCGACGTGCTGTTCATCGACGAGATCCATCGCCTGCAGCCCGCGGTGGAAGAGGTGCTCTATCCGGCGATGGAGGATCGCGCGCTCGATCTGATGATCGGCGAGGGCCCCTCGGCCCGATCGGTCCGGATCGATCTGCCGCGCTTCACGCTGGTGGGCGCGACCACCCGGCAGGGATTGATCACCACGCCGTTGCGCGATCGTTTCGGCATCCCGGTGCGCCTGCAATTCTACACGGTCGAGGAGCTGGAGAGCGTGGTGCGCCGCGCCGCGGGACTGCTCGACCTTTCGCTCACCGCCGACGGCGCCACGGAGATCGCCCGTCGCTCACGCGGGACGCCGCGCATCGCGGGGCGGCTCCTGCGCCGGGTGCGCGATTTCGCCCATGTCGCCGGCGCCGAGACGGTCGACGCCAAGGTCGCCGACGCCGCGCTCAACCGACTGGAGGTCGACGCGCTCGGCCTCGACGCGATGGATCGGCGCTACCTCATGATGATCGCCGATATCTATCGCGGCGGCCCGGTCGGCATCGAGACGCTTGCCGCCGGGCTTTCCGAGCCGCGCGACACCATCGAGGAAGTGATCGAGCCTTATCTCATCCAGCTCGGGCTCATCGCACGGACGGCGCGCGGCCGCTGCCTCAACGGGCGCGGCTGGACGCATCTCGGCCTCAATCCGCCGGCAGGCAGCCAGGACGGACTGTTCGACAAATAGGACGGGGGCGCGCGAAGACGGCTTCGCCCGGGCAGGGGCGATATGTCCCGCCGCGATCGAACCACAGCCTGACCCGATCCCGGCTTGCACCCCGGCTTTTCGGCTTTGCGGAGATTCCCCCCCGGCGCAATTGCGGTTAAGCCTCGACGGCATGACCCACGCCAATCGCGACCTGCCGATCGAAGGCCGCTTCGAGGGCGGCGACCATCTCTATCCGCTTCGGGTCTATTTCGAGGACACGGATCTGACCGGCGCGGTCTACCACGCCAATTACCTGCGCTTCCTTGAACGTGCGCGATCGGACATGCTGCGCATCGCCGGCATCGGCCAGCGCGCGGCGTTCGAGGCGGGGGAGGGCGCCTATGCGGTCACCGGAATCACTATCCGCTACCGTCGCCCGGCGCGTCTCGAGGACGATCTGCTCGTCCTCACCCGGCTGCTGGACATACGCGCTGCATCCTCGGTCATTCATCAGAGAGTCATGCGGGATGGGGATGTGCTGGCCGAAGCCGAGGTGACGGTGGCCTTCGTCTCGCCCGATGGCGCCTGGACCCGGATATTCGAGCGGCTCAGAGCGGACAGAACAGACAAGGGAGCATGATGGAATCGATCAGCATCAGCCACCAAGCCGCCACGCTTTCCCCCATTGCCCTGTTCCTGCAGGCCGACATCGTCGTCAAATGCGTGATGATCGGGCTCCTCCTCGCCAGCGTCTGGACCTGGGCAATCATCATCGCCCACGTCCTCAAGATGGGAAAGCTGGCCAAGGAGAACGAACGCTTCGAGCGGGACTTCTGGAAAGCGGAGGACATCGAGAAATATCACGACGCCTATGGCCGCTCCAGCCTGCCGAGCGCCAAGGTGTTCGCGGCCGGAGTCGCCGAATGGCGCCGATCCACCGCCAATCCGGCGATGGACCGCGAGGGCACGCGCCAGCGGCTCGCGACCGCGATGAGCAGCGCCGTCGCGCATGAGGTGGACAAGCTTTCCGACCGGCTGAACATCCTCGCCACGGTGGGCTCGGTCGCGCCGTTCGTCGGACTGTTCGGCACGGTGTGGGGCATCATGCGCAGCTTCACCGACATTGCCGCGACGCAGAACACCAGCCTCGGCGTCGTCGCGCCGGGCATCGCCGAGGCGCTGTTCGCCACGGCGCTGGGACTGTTCGCCGCGATTCCGGCGGTGATCGGCTATAATCGGCTGACGCACGGCATCAATCGGATGGAAGCACGGCTCAACCGCTTCGCCGACGGCTTTCACTCCACCCTCTCGCGCGAGCTGGAGTTCGAGCGCTGATGGCGATGGGGCCGCTTCCCTCCCGCCGCGGCCGCGGCCGGGCGCCGATGGCAGAGATCAACGTGACGCCGCTCGTCGACGTCATGCTGGTTCTGCTGATCATCTTCATGATCGCCGCGCCGCTGATGGCCTCCGGCGTTCCCGTCGACCTGCCGGACAGCCGTGCCAGCGCACTCGATCAGAACGACAAGCCCATCCAGATCTCGCTGGATGCGAAGGGCACCGTGTTCATCGACGACCAGCCCATCCCCGACGGCGCACTTGCCGAGCGATTGAGCACGCTGGCTGGCGGGCGCACCGGCAAGGACGCGCCCCAGATCTTTCTGCGCGCCGACCGCATGCTCGACTATGGGCGGGTGATGAAGGTGATGGGCGAGCTCAACCACGCCGGGCTCAACAAGGTGGCGCTGGTGACGGTGGGCGAGGGCGACGGAGATCGATCCTGATGGATCGCGCCGAGCGCAACGGCTTCGGAATCGCGATTGCCGCCCACGCCCTGCTGCTGGCGGCGCTCTCGATCAAGCTGATGCCGAGCGCGAAGATCCCGCTCAGATCCGATCCGATGGAGGTCCAGCTCGTCGGCGAGATCGGGTTGCAATCGGCGGCACCCAGATCCGAGGCGCCGGCGCAATCCGCCGCACCTGAAATCGCCAAGCCCGAGGAAAGCGCACCGCCGGAGCCTGCGCCACCTCAGCCGGTGCCGCCCAAGCCGGAACCGCCCAAGCCGGAGCCCAAGCCGATCCCGCCCAAACCGGAACCGAAGCCCGCGCCGGCCAAGCCGGCGCCGCCGAAGCCGGAGCCCAGGAAGGCCGTCGAGAAGCCTCAGCCCAAGGAAGCGCCCGAAAAGCCGAGCAAGGCGAAGGCCGCGCCGGACAAACCGGCCAAGGCTGCCCCGGCCAAGCCGGCGCCCGCCATGTCGCCGACCGGCCAGGGCAGCAAGGCCGGGAAGAAGACCTCCGGCCTCACCCTCGATGAGATCATGAAGGGGGTGAAGGCGGAGAAGAGCCCAGGCAAGGCCCAGACGCCGCAGGGCGCCAAGCTGGACGCCCGCGCGATCGCCGGCCTCGCCGCCGCGATCGCGGCACAGGTGAAGCCATGCTACCAGATTCCGACGGGCGGAGCAGGCTCGGAGCAGATCGTGACCATCCTGCGCCTGCGCATGGCCCGCGACGGATCGGTCTCGTCGGCAACGGTGACGGGCCACAACGGCGTCACCCCCGCCAACCAACCCTATGTCCAGCAGATGGACGACGCGGCGAAGCGCGCGGTGCTGCGCTGCGCGCCGCTCCATCTGCCGGCGGATCTTTATGATGTCGGCAACGGCGTCGGGTGGAACGATATCCAGTTCAAGTTCACTCCGGCGCAAATGAATTGATGGAGCCGAAATGATCTCTGGACGTTCGCTCAGTCGAAAGGGAGGAAACAGGATGCGAAAAGGCTTGTTCTGGGGCGTGCTTGCCGCCTCGGCAGCCGTTCTCGCCGCGGCTCCGGCCGCCGCGCAGATCCAGGTCGACATCAATGGCGGCATTTCGGCGCCGATGCCGATCGCCATTCCGAAGATGCCGACGCCGGCCGTCGCCAACACCGCGGCAGGCGATACCGCCTCGCTGGGCGCGCGCGTCGCCGAGGTCGTCACCGCCGATCTCAAGAATAGCGGCCTGTTCAATCCGCTCGGGCCGAATGCGCTGAATCCGGTTTCCTACCAGCAGGTGACGGCGCCGGACTTCCCCTATTGGTCGACCACCGGCGCCCAGGCGCTCGTGCAGGGGTTCGTTCAGGCGAATGGCGACGGCACGCTGACGGTAGGCTGCTATCTCTACGACGTCTTCGCCAAGAACGAACTTGCGCGCCAGGGCTTCGTCGTCGGTCCCGGCGATTGGCGGCGCGCCGCGCACAAATGCGCCGACACCGTCTATACCCGGCTCACCGGCGAAGGACCCTATTTTGACAGCAAGGTGGTCTACGTCTCCGAGACCGGCCCCAAGAACAGGCGCATCAAGCGCCTCGCCATCATGGACCAGGACGGCGCCAACCACCGCTTCCTCACCAATGGCCAGTCGATCGTGCTGACGCCGCGCTTCGCACCCAATCAGCAGATGATCGTCTACATGACCTATGCCAACAAGCAGCCGCGGATCTATGTGTACAATCAGGGCACGGGAGCGACCCGGCTCGTGGTGAGCCAGCCTTATATGACCTTCTCGCCGCGCTTCTCGCCGGACGGACGCTACATCGTCTTCTCGATGGCGGTGAACGGCAACACGGACATCTATCGGGTCCCGGCGTCCGGCGGCACGCCGCAGCGGCTCACCACCGCGCCGGGCATCGACACCAGCCCCAGCTATTCGCCCGACGGCAGCAGGATCGTGTTCGAGAGCGATCGTTCCGGCACGCAGCAGCTCTATGTCATGAACGCCGACGGATCGAACCAGAACCGCATCAGCTTCGGCGGCGGCCGGTACGCAACGCCGGTGTGGAGTCCGCGCGGCGATTTGATCGCGTTCACCAAGATCGGCGGTGGTTTTAACGTCGGCGTGATCGCGCCGGACGGCAGGGGCGAGAAAGTCCTGACCAACGGCTGGCAGGATGAAGGGCCGAGCTGGTCGCCCAATGGACGCGTGATCATGTTCTTCCGCACCGCCAAGGGCTCGGGCAAGGCGGACATCTGGTCGGTGGACCTCACCGGGGCGAACGAACGGCCGATTCCGACGCCGCTGGACGGCTCCGATCCCGGCTGGGGGCCGCTGCTGCCTTGACCCTGCTGCAATGCACCAACATAGTGACGGTGCGATGGATCGTTATTTTTGAACGATGAAGCGATGGAGATAACGACATGGCCAAGATGCTGACCACAGTGACGCTCATCGCCGCGCTCGCGGTGACGGCCGGTTGCTCGAAGAAGCCGCCAAAGGAGCTGCCGCCACCTCCGCCCTCTTCGTCCCAGGACGATATGGGACCGCCGCCATCCTCCTCGGTCGGATCGGCGATCGTGCCCGGTTCGGCCGCCGATTTCCTGGACAAGGTCGGCTCCGACAAGGTCTATTTCGCGACGGACAGCTACGAGCTCGACGGCCCGTCGCAGGCGACGCTCGACAAGCAGGCCGCGTGGCTGAACCAGTATCCGGCGGTGAAGGTCACGATCGAAGGCCATTGCGACGAGCGGGGCACGCGCGAGTATAATCTGGCGCTCGGCGACCGCCGCGCCAATTCGGTGAAGAACTATCTCGCCAGCCGCGGCGTCTCCACCGCGCGGATCACCACGATCAGCTACGGCAAGGAACGCCCCGTGGCGCTCGGCTCGGACGAGAATGCCTGGGCGCAGAACCGCCGCGCCGTGACGGTCGTGCTGAACTGAGCTTGGCCAGCTGAGCGGCGGCCGGCGCTTTCCCGGCCGCCGCTCATTCGTCCGAGTAGATGGCGACAACCGGTTCCTCGCCCGCGACGGCGCGGCCGCGGAACATGCCGGCCGTGGTGAACGACCAGGCATAGCTGCCGTCCGGCGCCACGGCGATGACACCGCCTTTGCCGCCGAGACCAGCGATTTCCCTCGTCACCCGATCCGCCGCATCTTGCAGCGTCTCGCCGGCAAGCCGCACCCTGGCGCAGATCTCATGCGCCGCGCCGGCACGTATGAAATATTCCCCGGCGCCTGTGGCGGATACGGCGGCCGCCCGATCGTCGGCATAGGTGCCGGCGCCGATCAGCGGCGAATCCCCGATCCTGCCCCAGCGTTTCGCGGTCAGGCCGCCGGTGGAGGTCGCCGCCGCCACATGTCCGCGCACATCCACCGCGACGGCGCCGACCGTTCCATATTTGACGTCGACATCAAATGCGCCGTCACCGCGCGCCTTGATTTCCTGCAGCTGGCGCCAACGCTCCTCGGTATGGAACCAGGCGGGATCCGCCTGCTCCAGGCCCTGCTCGATCGAAAAGCGATCGGCGCCCGCGCCGCCGAGCAGCACATGCGGGCTGCGCTCCATCACCGCCCGGGCTAGGCTCACCGGATGGCGGGTGCGGGTAACCCCGGTCACGGCGCCCGCCGCGCGATCCCATCCGCGCATGACCGCGGCATCGAGCTCGTTGACGCCGTCATGGGTAAAAACCGAACCGCGGCCGGCATTGAAGCAGGGATCGTCCTCCAGCACCCTCACCGCCGCCTCGACAGCGTCGAGCGCATCGCCCGACCCCGCCAGCACCGCCGTGCCGGCTCCCAGTGCCCGAGCAAGGCCGGCGCGGCAACGCGCCTCCTCCTCATCGGACAGCAGGCCGCGCCGCATGCTGCCGGCGCCGCCGTGGATCAGCAGCGTCCATCGCGTCGAATCGGTCATCGGTTCCTCAACGAACGGGGCCGAGCCCGACCAGGGGCCGCAGCCAGGGAAGGGATCGCCCCACCCGGTAGAAGAGCCAGCAGGCTCCACAGGTGGCGGCGACGAGGACGGGGATCTGCGCCCAGACCGGCATGGGATGGAGCAGCAGCCACCAGCCCAGGGCGACGATCACCGTCTGGTGGATGATATAGACGGGAAAAACCGCCTCCGTCAGCGTTGCGCGCCATCGATGGTCGCGATTGAAGTGCCGCTCGGCAAAGGCCAGCAACGCGATCACCGCGGCCCATTGCATGGCGATCGCGAAGGCGAAGCCGATCTGCCTGCCCGCCGCCTCCGACATCGCCGCGCCGGGATAGCCGGCATCGCTCCAGAGAAGCCCGAGATAGGCGGTCAGCGCCAGCACCGCCGCGGCCTTGCGGCATCGCAGGATGCCCGCCCACAGCGCTTCGCTGCGCGCGAGCGCGAAGCCGAACAGGAAAGCCGGCAGGTAAAGAGGATGGCCTTGATAGTCCGTCAGCACGCGATTGCTCGGAATCCCCCCTTGGCAGACGACGAGGCGCCAGAAGAGGATCCACGCGATCGGGAGAAGGAGCAGCCGCCACCCCGCGAGCCGGCGCTCGACCGCGGCCTGGAGCGCACGCGCACGCCCGATCGGCAGCACCGCCGCGCCAATGGCGACGACCATGGAATAGACCCAGATATAGGCGACGAACCAGAGATGGTCGAAGGCCGGCGTGTCGATCCCGTCGGAGGGGTCGAAATTGAAATATTGATGGATCCAGAACCAGAAGAAGCCGTGCTGGTAGCCGTCCTTCACCCGCGCCTCGATCCAGGGCTGCGGCACCACGAGCACGCACACCCCGAAGAGCAGCGGCAGGAGCAGCCGCTTGCTCCGCGCCGCCGCGAATCGGGCCGGCCCCCTCGATCGGCTGAGGAGCGCACGGGAGGCGTAGCCGGAGACGACGAACAGCAGCGTCATCCGCCACGGGTTGAGCAGGTGCAACAGGTACACCATCCAGGGCACCGACGGCACGGCATTCACATGCCAATCCCAGGGGCTGAAATAGAGGCCGATATGATAGACGATCAGCAGCAGGAAGGCGCCGATCCTCAGCCAATCCAGTCCATAATGTCGCCGGACGACCGCCTTGCCGGTGGTAACGGTGATGATCGGCTCCCGTCTTTGAGTCGCGCTTTCTTGGCGCTATAGGGGGCGCCATGTCTATCCGTCCCTGGCGCGATATCACGCGCCGCACCTCGCGCCAGATCATGGTCGGCAATGTTCCGGTCGGCGGCGGCGCGCCCGTCACCGTCCAGACGATGACCAACACGCCCACTGCCGATGCCCAGGCGACGATCGATCAGATCCGCCGCTGCGAGGAAGCGGGGGCCGATATTATCCGGGTTTCCTGCCCCGATGTCGAATCGACCGCGGCGTTCCGGCAGATCACCCGGGCGGCCCGCGTGCCGATCGTGGCAGACATCCACTTCCATTACAAACGCGCCTTGGAAGCCGCGGATGCGGGCGCTGCCTGTCTACGAATTAATCCCGGCAACATCGGCTCGTCGGAGCGCGTGGCCGAGGTGGTGCGCGCGGCCAAGGCCAATGGCTGCGCGATCCGCATCGGCGTCAATGCCGGCAGCCTCGAGAGGCATCTGCTCGAAAAATATGGCGAGCCCTGCCCGGAAGCGCTCGTCGAAAGCGCGCTCGACCATATCAAGCTGCTGCAGGATCACGATTTCCACGAATATAAGGTGGCGGTGAAGGCGTCGGACGTGTTCCTGGCCGTCGCCGCCTATATGGGCCTCGCCGAGGCGGTGGATTGCCCCCTCCATCTCGGCATCACCGAGGCGGGTGGCCTGATCGGCGGCACCGTCAAATCCGCGATCGGCATCGGCAATCTGCTTTGGGCCGGGATCGGCGACACGATCCGGGTCTCGCTGTCGGCAGAGCCGGAGGAGGAGGTGCGCGTCGGCTACGAGATACTGAAGTCGCTCGGCATCCGCACCCGCGGCGTGCGCGTCGTCTCCTGCCCCTCCTGCGCGCGGCAGGGCTTCGACGTGATCCGGACGGTCGAGAAGCTGGAAGATCGCTTGCGGCATATCTCGACGCCGATGTCGCTCTCGGTGCTCGGTTGCGTCGTCAACGGCCCGGGCGAGGCGCGCGAGACGGATATCGGCATCACCGGTGGCGGCAACGGCAAGCATATGGTCTATCTGTCGGGCGTGACCGACCATCACGTCCAGGACGCCGACATGATCGAGCACATCGTCAAGCTGGTGGAAGCCAAGGCGGCCGAGATCGAGGCGGCAAACGCGGCGGCGCAACAGGCCGCAGAGTGAGCCCGGCACTCGCGTGGAGCGCGCTGCTGGTCGGCGGCGCGTTCGAAGTCGGCTTCACCACCTGCTTGCGCTATGTCGAGGGCTTCCGGAACGTGCCGTGGACGTTGGGCTTCCTCGTCTGCGCGCTCACCAGCATGGCGCTGCTCGAGATGGGCGCGCGGGTCGTGCCCGTTGGCACCGCTTATCTGGTGTGGGGCGGAATAGGCGCGGTCGGGACGGTGATGGTCGGCATCCTCTTCTACCAGGAGCCCGCGGGCGTCATCCGCATGCTGCTGATGGGTGCGATCATCGCGTGCATCACCGCGTTGAGAATGGTCGAGACGCCGGCGTGAGCGTGGTGATCCGTCCAGCCGAATCCGGCGACATCGACGACATATTGCGGCTGGTGAAGGCGCTTGCCGCCTATGAGCGGGAAGCCGACGCCGTGAAAGCCGATACGGCCATGCTGCGGGCGGCGCTCTTCGGGCCGGATGCCACCGCCGAGGCGCTGATCGCGGAGGCGGGCGGTCGAGCCGTCGGTTTCGCCGTCTGGTTCCACAATTTTTCGACCTGGACAGGAAAGCGCGGCCTCTATCTCGAGGATCTGTTCGTCGAACCCGAGGCGCGAGGGCAGGGGATCGGCAAGGCGCTGCTCATTCGCCTCGCGCAGATCGCGCTCGAGCGCGATTGCGGCCGTTTCGAATGGGCGGTGCTCGATTGGAATGCTCCCTCCATCGCCTTCTACCGCGCGCTCGGCGCCAAGCCGATGGACGAATGGACGGTGATGCGCGTGGAGGACGATGCGCTGAAGGCGCTCGCCGCACGATGAGCACCGACGGCCTCATCGAGTGGATCGAGGAGGCGCTGGCCCCGATCGGCGAAGTGAATGTCCGGCCCATGATGGGCGGCAAGCTGCTTTATCTGGACGGCATCGTCTTCGCGCTGCTCGCCTCCGACGATCTCTGGTTCAAGGCCGACGCCGAGAGCGATGCCGCATGGGACGAGGCCGGCTGCGAGCGCTTTGGCTACAGGTTCAAGGACGGCCGCACCGGCACGATGAACTACCGCCGTGCGCCTTCCAGCGTTCATGACGACCCGGAGGAAATGCGCCACTGGGCCACCCTCGCGCTGTCGGCGGGGCGCCGCGCGCCACGGAAGCGGCGTCACAAGCCTTAGCCGGGACTGCGCCTTTTCGTCAGAGGGGTCGCCGTCCGACCGCCCCCATGCTCGCCCGGCCGCCGCGACACCAGCGGGATCAATGCGCCGGTCATGACGAACAGGACAGCCGACGCACCGGGAGGATGAAGGCGCTCCAGAAAAGAACGACCCGGCTCACCGACATGAACCGCCAGAGGCGCACGAGGATCGCGAGCGCCCCGCCGAACAGCGCCCCGCCGCCAAGATAGCCGACCGCCATCGTCGGCCGCCCGATCCCCTCGGATGGCACCTGCTCTCCTCGCGCGGGAGGGCGCGAAGCGGAAAGCGGCATCGCTCCGCGCGGCTAGGGCTTGGCCGCGAGCAGCGCGTCGAGCGTGCTCGGCCCGCCGCCGACGCGCTCCAGCCGGGGATAGCGCAGGCCGCCATTCCACTGCACGTCCACGCTGCGGTACACCTCGCCTTGCTTGATCAGCAACGCGATCGGCCGGTTCGTTCCCTTGGCGGCCTTGATCGCATCCTTGATGAGATCGTCCCCATAGCTGCGGCCATTGACGGCGAGGATCTCGGTGCCGACGGTGATCCCGGCCTGAAAGGCCGGGCTGTCCCACTGGACGGCGCTCACCTTGCCGCTCTTGCCGATAGCGAGGCCGATCGAGAAGCTGAGATCGTTGATCTTGCGGTCGCTCTCGGCGGCCTTGAAATAGCCGGTCGGTTCTTCGGTATAGGTGAGGCGGTATCCGCCGCGCGCCACCCAGTCGAGCGGGGCATGCGCGCTCGTCCTGTCGAGGCGCTGGCGCAGGAAGCTCGCCCAGTCAAAGGGCATCACCCCGTTCAAGGTCGCGACCACGTCGTCGAACGTGTAGGTCACCTCGCCATAATCGCGGTCGTTGATGCCGAAGAAAGCGCGCGCGAAATCGTCCAGCGACTTGCGGCCGCCGGTCTGCTTGCGGATCAGGCTGTCAACGTCGAGCCAGATCAGCTGACCCTCGCTGTAATAATCCTCGGAGCGCTGCCAGCTGCGCCAGGCCAATGGCGGGCGATCGGCCATGATCGGATCATTGGTCGTGTCGATGAGCGGGCGCCAGGTGCGACCGGCGCGGGTATCATAGACGGCGGCGGCGAGGGCCAGCGCGCCGAGCGTGTCCTCCTTGCTCAGCAGGCCGGATCGGGCTGCGAGCACATAGCCCCAGAACTGTGTCTGCCCCTCATAGACCCACAGCAGGCTGTTCTGCATCGGCTGGCGATAGTCCGGCGTCCACAGGTCCGCGGGACGGCGGAACTTGCCGTTCCAGCTATGGGTATATTCGTGCGGCAGCAGATCATGGCCGGCGACGCTGTTCTTCCAGTTGGTGAAGAAATCGCCGTCGCCGCTGTTCTCCGAGCTGCGGTGGTGCTCGAGGCCGATACCCCCCAGCCGATCGCTGACGGCAAGCAGGAAATCATAATGGTCATAGTGCTGGGCACCGAACAGCTTCACCGCCTGCGCCACGAGTGCGCGATGCTGGCCGAGCACGTCAGGCGTGACCGCGAGCTCCTCGGGCCGGTCGGCGAAGATGTTGAGGCGCACGCCCTCGGCAAGCGTTTCGGTGCGGCGGTAGCGGCCGGCGAAGACCGGGGAATCGACCAGCACGTCGAACGGCACCGGCTTGTAGCGAAGCGCGCCCCCTTCGGCCGGCCCAGCGTCGAGCGCGGTGGCCGCCGTCCAGCCGGCGGGCAGCGTGAGCGAAGGATCGAAGGTGATCCGCCGGACGAAATAACCCGCTGGATAGAGCGCCACGGCGTTCCATTGCAGGTTCACCATATCGGGCGTCGCCACGATGCGGCCCTGATTTTCCGCGGTCGCCGAGACGAACTGGAAGTCGAGATCGAGCGCCGTCGCGCCTTCCGGCACCGTCACGTGAAAGGCATAGACGTCGACCGGATCGCGCCGCCACTCGACAGGCTTGCCGCCGGCCATGATCTTGAGCCCGACCAGCTTGTGGATTTCGCCGCTCGGCTGATGGTCGCCGGGCAGCCATTTGGGATAGAGCAGGACGAGCGGGCCGGCAGAGGAAACCGGGATCGTCTCCTTCACGCGAAATATGCCGCGGGTCACGTCGCTGACGTCGACATGAAGCCTGATCGTGCCCGGCCAGGCGACGTCGCGCGCGGCCGGGATGGTATCGACGATGCTGACCGGCTGCGGCGCGCTGTTCGCGCCATGGGCGGCGGTGGCGGCGAGGAGGAGGGAGGAAGCAATCGCGACGAGGGAAGGACGCATCGAGCACTCCGAAGGAGGAAACGCCCTGTTTGACGCGCCCGCGCCGCCCTGTCGAGTTCCGCTCAGCCGCCGAGCACGTTGATGGAGAAAGCCAGGATGCCGATGTTGAAGATGAAAGCGGCGAGGCAGTGGAAGGTGGCCACGCGCCGCACATGCGCCGCAGTCATCGCCACGTCCGAGGTCTGGAACGTCATGCCGAGCGTGAAGGCGAAATAGACGAAATCCCAATAGTCCGGCTCTTCCGTGCCGGGGAAATCAAGGCCGCCGCAATCCTTGCCGCCTTCGGGGGCCTGGAGATAGAAGATATGCGCGTAATGCAGCGCATAGACGCTGTTGCTGAACAACCATGCGATCAGCAGCGTCGCCACGATCAGCGCCGCGATCGAGCCGTCCGGCTGCTGCTTCTGGCCCAGTTCCGCGGCGACCGCGACCAGGATCACCGTCATCACCGCACCGGTGACCGCGAGCAGCAGAACGCGGTTGGCGTCGTTCTCGCGCGATCTGCGCCGCATGTCGTCCGCCGTACGGCTGCCGAGCAGCGGCAGCAGCGAGAGCAGGAACATGCCGGCGGCGACGTCGAACGAAAGGAGCAGGCCGTGCTGCAAACCGAGCATGGACGCCAGCGGCACGCCCGCGACGAGCAGCACCAGGAAGAGGAGAAAGCGCGGCGGCGCGATGGTGCTGCTGATCGCAAGCTTCAGGCTGGGCATGCCGCCGAGCCTATCCCGGCCGCCGCCGGGACGGAACAGGCAAGAACGGCCTATTTGCCGCCGGCCGCCTTCGCCGCCTTGGCGCGTTCGATCGCTTCCATGACGATGGTCCGCGCTTCCTCGGCGCCGCCCCAGGTGCCGATGCGGACCCACTTCTTGGCTTCGAGATCCTTGTAGTGGGTGAAGAAATGCTCGATCTGCTGCATGACGATCTCGGGCAGGTCGTCCTTCTCGCCGACCTTCGTATAATAAGGGAAGGTCGAATCCACCGGCACCGTCAGCAGCTTCTCGTCGCCGCCCGCTTCGTCCTCTAGCTTCAGCACCGCGATCGGGCGGGCGCGCACGACGCATCCCGGCACGAAGGGAGAGCGGGCGACGACCAGTGCATCGAGCGGATCGCCGTCGGGCGAGAGGGTGTGCGGCACGAAGCCGTAATTCGCGGGATAGCGCATCGGCGTATGCAGGATGCGATCGACGAACAGCGCGCCGGACTTCTTGTCGAACTCATATTTCACCGGCTCGCCGCCCACCGGCACCTCGATGATGACGTTCAGGCTGTGGGGAGGATTGTCGCCGACCGGGATAAGCTCGATATTCACAAGGATCCCCTTGATATGTTGCGCTGCACCAATGGCACGCGCCTATGACGGCGCGGCGGCGTTGCCAAGGTCTATTTCCAAAGATCCGCATTTTGCCGCCGGCCGCCCATCCTCCTCGGCCGTATCGAGGCCAGCAAAGCGCTTCCACCTCCGGCTGCGAGGCTCTAAGAGCGCGCTCGCAATGAGCAGGAACACCACACCCCAGGCGATCCGCGGCACCCAGGACATGCTCGGCGAGCAGGCGCTGCGCTTCGGCCACGTCGTCGAGACCTTCGAGCGTGTGCGCCGGCTATACGGATTCGGCCGGGTGGAGGTGCCCGTGTTCGAGGCGACGGCGGTCTTCTCGCGCTCGCTCGGCGAGACGACCGACGTGGTCTCGAAGGAGATGTACAGCTTCGAGGACCGCGGCGGGGATTCGCTCACGCTGCGCCCGGAATTCACCGCAGGCATCGCGCGCGCCTATCTGACAAATGGCTGGCAGCAGCATGCGCCGCTCAAGCTCGCGACGCACGGGCCGCTATTCCGCTACGAACGCCCGCAGAAGGGCCGTTTTCGCCAGTTTCATCAGCTCGATGCCGAAGTGATCGGCGCAGCCGAGCCGGCAGCAGACGTGGAACTGCTCGTCTTTGCCGACCAGCTGCTGCGCGAGCTAGACGTCTCCCAGGGCGTCACGCTGACGCTCAACACGCTGGGCGACCAGGCCACCCGCGAGGCGTGGCGCGCCGCGCTGATCCGCCATTTCGAGGCGAATCGCGATGCGCTGTCGGAAGAAAGCCTCGATCGTCTGGCGCGCAACCCGCTGCGCATCCTCGACAGCAAGGATCCGCGGGATATCCCCGTCGCCGCCGCCGCACCCGCGATCGACGACCATCTGTCTCCCGAGGCCGGCGCCTTTTTCGAAGCGGTCACCCGCGGCCTGGACGCCGCCGGCGTCGCCTGGACGCGCAACCCGCGCCTCGTGCGCGGTCTCGATTATTATCGCCACACCGCGTTCGAGTTCGTGACCGATCGGCTCGGCGCGCAGGGCACGGTGCTCGGCGGCGGCCGCTATGATGGTCTCCTCGAGGCGCTTGGCGGACCGCCGACGCCGGCCGTCGGCTGGGCGGCGGGCATCGAGCGGCTGGCGATGCTGATCGACGCGCCGGCCGCGGAGGGCGTTCGTGCCGCGATCGTGCCGATGGGCGCCGCAGCCGAGGCCCTCGCCACCGGGCTACTCGCAGCGCTGCGGCGCGCGGGAATCGCCGCCGACATGGCCTATCGCGGCAACATGAAGCGGCGGATGCAGAAGGCCGATGCGAGCGGCGCGCGTTTCGCCGTGATCATCGGCGACGACGAAATCGCGCGCGGCGAGGCTACGGTGAAGAATCTCGTGGACGGCACGCAGGCCCAGGTGCCGCTCGATCGCGTCGGCGAGGCGGTGGCCGGCTGATGGTCTCCATCCCGGCGTCCCGGATCGCGGCGATCGAGGCGCGCCGCGATGAATTGCAAGCGGAGATGGCCTCGGGCCAGCTCGCGCCCGAGCGCTTCGTGCAGCTTTCGAAGGAATATGCCGAGATCGAGCCCGTCGCCGAAGCGGCGGGCGAGGTCCGCCGGCTGCGCGCAGAACTTGACCTGCTCGGCCAGATGATCGCCGATCCGACTGCCGATGCCGAGATCCGGACGATGGCGGAAGAGGAGGCGGACGCCATCCGCGCGAAGCTCCCCGAGGCGGAACGCACGCTGGCGGTGCGGCTGCTGCCGAAGGATGCCGCCGACGAGCGTTCGGCGATGCTCGAGATCCGCGCCGGCACCGGCGGCGACGAAGCGGCGCTGTTCGCCGGCGATCTTCTGCGCATGTATCAGCGCTATGCCGAGGAGCGCGGCTGGAAGGTCGAGCTGATCTCGGCCAGCCCGGCGGAACTCGGCGGCTACAAGGAAGTGATCGCTTCGTTGACGGGGGCCGGCGTGTTCGCGCGGCTCAAGTTCGAAAGCGGTGTGCACCGCGTGCAGCGCGTGCCGGTGACGGAAAGCGGCGGGCGCATCCATACCTCCGCCGCGACGGTCGCCGTGCTGCCGGAGGCCGAGGAGGTGGACGTGCAGATCGACGAGAAGGATCTGCGTATCGACGTCTACCGCTCGTCAGGGCCCGGCGGCCAATCCGTCAACACCACCGACAGCGCGGTGCGCATCACCCATCTGCCCACGGGGATGGTGGTGATCCAGCAGGACGAGAAATCGCAGCACAAGAACAAGGCAAAGGCGCTGAAGGTGCTGCGCACGCGGCTCTACGAGGCGGAGCGCGAACGTCTGGCAAGCGAACGGGCGGGCGCGCGCAAGTCGATGGTCGGGTCCGGCGACCGGTCCGAACGTATCCGCACCTATAATTTCCCTCAGGGACGCGTGACCGACCATCGCATAAACCTGACCTTGCACCGGCTGCCGGAGATCCTCGAAGGTCCTGGTCTGGACGAGCTCATCTCGGCGTTGATCGCCGAGGACGAGGCAGCACGGCTGGCGAATCTGGATGTCTGACGGCACCCCCTCCGCCCCGGGCGGAGGCGCGCGCGCGAGGGCGGGAATCGTCCGTGCCGCAGCGGCGCTCGCCGCGACGAGCGAGACCCCCCGGCTCGATGCGGAGCTGCTCATGGCGCATGCGCTGGGCATGGATCGCGAGGCGATGCTGCTCGCCCATCTCGACGCGCCTGTGCCGGAGGGCTTCGACGCCCTCGTGCATCGCCGCATCGGCGGCGAGCCGATCGCCTACATCACGGGCAAGCGGGCATTCTGGACGATCGAGCTCGCCGTCGGCCCCGGCGTGCTCGTCCCCCGGCCGGACAGCGAAACCCTGATCGAGGCCGCGGTCGAGCATTTCGGGGCGAGGGCGCCCGAAACCGTCCTTGATCTCGGTACCGGATCGGGCGCGCTCCTGCTCGCTGCATTGGACCAGTGGCCTCGCGCCCGCGGGCTCGGGATCGATCGATCGGCCGCGGCCCTCGCCATCGCGAGCGCCAATGCCCGACGGCTGGGCTTCGCCGCGCGCGCCGAATTCCGAAGCGGCGATTGGGCGGCCGGCATCGCGGAGCGTTTCGACCTTCTGCTGTGCAACCCGCCCTATGTGGAAAGCGGGGCCGCGCTGCCCCGCGACGTTGCCGAGCATGAGCCGGCTTCGGCGCTGTTCGCCGGGCCCGACGGCCTTGAGGCCTACCGCCGGCTCGCCCCCCAGATCGCAGGGGTGCTCGCCCCCCACGGTCTCGCCTGCATCGAGATCGGCGCAGCGCAGGGGGCCGCTGTTGCCGCGCTCTTCCGCAGCGAAGGCCTGCTTCCGGCGATACGCCAGGATCTGGCCGGGCGGGATCGCTGCATCCTCCTGTTCGGTTCATCGTGAAAGAGCCGAATTACCCCTTGGATTTCGCCGCACGAGCCACTAGATAGGCGCCAGGAACTGGGGGCCTCGACACGTTGCGGATGGCCCCTGACCGACCCCCAATGGCCGCGCCGCCGCACCATGGCGGTTCTGCATAGGAGGCTGTGGATTCCCGTTTGCCGGGCCGTCCACCCCGATGGGAGTCGTGCACATTTTCGGCCGGGGTGGGCCCGGCCTTTGGGAGTGGTGACCATTTGCCACCAGTGACGAAGGCAGCGAACAGTTGATCAACAATCGTCAGAACGGCCGCCGGCGTGGCCGCGGGGGCGGTGCGCCCCGGCCCAACGGCGGGAACAACGGCCCCGATCGGGGGAATCGGATCGATAACCGCGCCCGCGGCAATGCGAACCAGCTTCACGAGAAGTACAAGACGCTGGCACGCGACGCCCAGATGCAGGGCGACCGGGTGATGACCGAATATTATCTTCAGTTCGCGGACCATTATTTCCGCGTCCTGAACGAGAATCGCAGCCGCTTGGAAGAGCAGCGGCGTGATCGCTTCGATAACCAGGACTTCGACGACGACAGCGACGGCGACTTCAACGGCGCCGGCGAGTTCGGTGGCGAGGAAACGGGCGGCGAGCGCAACGGCAACGGCTATACGTCCCAGAACGCCAACGGCCAGGGCGAGCGGCGCGCGCGCCAGGACCGTTACGAACGGCAGGATCGTCCCGAACGCCAGCGCTTCGAGCGGCAGGATCGCGCCGAGCCAGCACCGCAGCTCGATTTCGCTGAACCTGTCACACCGGCCGGCCAGGCTTCGTTCGAGCCGCAGCCGGGCGTCGAGGGCGTGGAGATCGCCCCGCGCGCGCGCCGCACCCGTGGCCGTCCGCGGCGTGACGCCGAGGGCGCGGAGGGCGAGCGGATCGATGCCGCCAGCCTGCCGCCGGCCTTCGCGGCAGAGCCCCAGCAGGGTCCGGCCCCCGCTTCCGAGCCCATCGCCGAGACGGCTGCGGACGGCGAGGAGAAGCCGAAGCGCCGGCGCGGACGTCCGCGCAAGGACGAGAGCGCAACAGTCACCGCCGAGGCCTGATCTTCCGGCGCTGAAGTGACAAGGGGCGTCGCGCACGAGCGCGGCGCCCTTTTCTTTTGCTCTTCGCAAATGCCCGCAGCCAGGCCACTATCCCCTGAGATCATAAGGGGATGATGCCTGCATGCGCCTGTCCGCCATCGCCAGCCTGGCTTTGCTCATCCCCGCCGCCGCTTTCGCGCAGACCGCGCAAGGGGAGGTGGCCGTGACCATCTACACCGACAATCTCGCCCTGATCCAGGACACGCGCTCGCTCGCGATTCCGGCTGGGCGCAGCCGCCAGGAATTCCCGGACGTGTCGGCACAGATTCGTCCGGAGACGGTCTCCTTCGCCGCCGACGGCACGGCGATTGTCGAACAGAATTTCGACTATGACCTGCTCTCACCGGGCAAGCTGATGGAGAAGGCGGTCGGCCGGACCGTCACCATCGTGCGCACCAACCCGGCGACCGGCGCGGAGACACGCGAGGTCGCCAAGGTGCTCGCCGTGAATGGCGGCGTCGTGCTGCAGATCGGACCGCGGATCGAGGTACTGCGCGACGACGGGCTGCCCGTGCGCGTCGTGTTCGACAAGGTGCCCGACAATCTGCGGGCCCGCCCGACCCTGTCGATCACGCTGCAGAGCAGCCGCGGCGGCACGCGGCCGGCACGGCTCAGCTATCTGACGCCCGGGCTCGGCTGGAAGGCCGACTATGTCGCGCGCTTCGATGAAGCAGCCGGCAAGATCGACGTGCAGGGCTGGATCACGCTCAGCAACACGACCGGCACGAGCTTCGTCAATGCCGACGTGGTGATGGTGGCTGGAACACCCAACCGGAGCGGGAACGGCAATTATGGCTACCGTCCACAGCCGGCGCCGATCCGCCGGGCCGGAACAGAAAGCGGATCGCGCGCGCAGCTCGGCGACTATTATCTCTATCCGCTGCGCGAACGGACGACGATCGCCAACGCGCAGACCAAGCAGGTCGGCTTCCTCGACATACAGGGCGCGGCGGCGCGCAAGGCCTACGAATATCGCGTCGGCTGGCTGCAAACCGGCGAAACCGCCAGCGCAGGTACGGTGCTTAAATTCACGAGCAGCAAGGAAGGCGGCCTGGGCGACCAGCTCCCTGCCGGCACGGTACGTGTCTATATGAAGGACGCGCGGGGGAACCCGCAATTCATCGGCGAGAACAGCATCGATCATACGCCGATGGGATCGGAGCTCGCCATTCGCACGGGCGACGCTTTCGACGTGAAGGTGAAGAGCGTCGTCGAAAAGCGGGAGCGGTTGGGCGATGAGCGCTGGCGCACGACGATGCGTTATACGATCACCAATGCGCGCTCGGTGCCGGTGACGGTGGACCTCATCCAGTCCGGCCTCGATTGGGGTTGGCAGGACACGCGGATCGCCAGTGAAAGTCTCAAGAGCGAGCGGCTCTCGTCCAACCAGGCGCAGTGGCATGTGCCGGTCGACGCGAATGGCGAAACCCAGGTGACAGCGGTGTTCGAGACGCGCAATTGATGCGCCTGCTTGCCCTGCTCGCGGTGCTGGCCGCGCCCACGCACGCGGCTGTCGTCACCTCGACGCGGCCTGACGCGGTGGCCGTCACCATCTATCGCGATCCCGACCGGAGCGACGATGACGAGATGGATCTGGAGTGGTTGCGCGGCTTCGCGCTGATCACGGAGACCCGATCGATCGATCTGCCCGCCGGAGACAGCGAAATCCGGTTCGAAGGGGTCGCCGGCAGCATGATTCCGGTGAGCGCCATCGTTACCGGCCTGCCAGGCGGCATCGCCGAGAAGAATCGCGATGCGCGCCTGCTCTCGCCCGCCGCGCTGATCGACGGTTGGCTGGGCCGCCGCGTCCATCTGCGCCGTACCAGCCCGGCGACGGGGGCGGTCCGCGAAAGCGACGCCGTTCTACGGGCAGGCCCGGGCGGCGGGGTGATCCTGGAGACAGCGGAGGGCATCGAGGCGCTCTCCTGTTCCGGCCTTCCGGAGGCGCTGAATTATGACGGCGCACCCACGGGCCTTTCGGCACGGCCCACGCTCAGCGTGAGGACGACCAGCAAGGCCGCGGTCCACGCCACCGTCACGCTCAGCTATCTCGCCGAAAATTTCGACTGGCAGGCCAATTATGTCGCCGAGCTCGCCGCCGACGGCCGTCATTTCGACCTTTTCGCCTGGATGACTCTGGCCAATGGCAATGACGAGACATTCCCGGACGCGCAGGCGCAGGCCGTGGCAGGAACGCCGAATCGGTCCGATGATGGTGCCGCCGCAGCCGATTCCCTTTCGCCGAGCGTCGCACTCTCCTGCTGGCCGATGGGCACGACGAGCGACGTCGAGATACAGGCTGCAGCCCCGCCGCCGCCACCTGCGCCGACGATGATGGCCGGCGAGGACATCATCGTCACGGCGCAGAAGCGTGTCGAGCGCTTGATGGCGGCTCCGGTCGCGATGACGGCGGTGCAAGAGGAACTGGGCGATCTGAAACTCTACCGGATCCCGGAGGCGGTCACCGTGGCTGCGCATGCCCAGAAACAGATCGCCTTGCTTGCGCGTGAGAATGTCGCCTTCGATCCCGTCTACACGACGCTCGTCACGGTCGGCGAAGAACAGGATCCGACGCCGGTCGCGATCCTGATGCGAACCGGCAATGTGAAGGAGCGCGGCCTCGGCCTGCCGTTGCCATCGGGCAAGATAGCCATCTTCGAACAGATCGGACCCCGGCCGATGCTGGCGGGAGAAGCCATCCTCAAGGACGCTGCGATCGGCGACGAGATCGAGTGGCGCGTCGGGAGGAGTCCGCAAATCCAGGTCGCGCAACGCGAGCTCGCGCAAGGCGGCGGCGATTCGTCGCCGCGCCGCTACGAAATCGAGATCAGCAATGCCAATTCCTCGCCGGCGGTCGTCGAGGTGGCCTTCCTTCCGCCGGGCTCATCGATGCAGCTGGTGTCGCCCAGCCGCCGGCTGGATGCGCGTAACGGCCGCAAGATCTGGATCGCCAAGCTGCCTGCCAATGGACGGGCGACGCTGCAATATAAGCTGGTCGCGCACGACTGATGCAACTGTCCGCATCTCGTAGTTCATGATCCGCCATCGGAGCGCCGCTCGATCGGCCGCGGCCGATTATTCTCATCGATCGCGACGAAGGTGAACAGCCCCTCGGTCACCTTGACCTGCTCGGCGCCACGGTTGCGGCTGGAGATCACCTCGACCCGCACCGAGACGGAGGTCCGTCCGATCCGCTCGACGTCAGCATAGACGGACACCACGTCGCGCAGCAGCACCGGGGCGATGAACTTCATCGATTCCACCGCGACGGTGGCCAGCCGGCTGTCCTCGACGACGCGGCTCGCCTCCAGGCCGCCGGCAATATCCATCTGGGAGAGCACCCAGCCGCCGAAAATATGGCCGTTGGCATTGATATCTCCCGGCCTCGGCACGACTCGCAGCACGGGTTCACGGGTCTCGGTCACCTTTCGAAGCTCCAGGCATTGGATGGCAAAGCCGTTCGTGCCTTTCCTTTGACGGCGCGAAGTGGGATCATCAAGCGGAGCCGGCACGATCGGGCCAGAGAGGAGCCTCGACATGACGATAGCGGCAATTCTCGAAAGCAAGGGCAGCGAAGTGATCAGCATTGCCGCCGGCGCGCGGACATCCGAAGCGCTGGCACTGCTCGCGGCACGAAAGATCGGCGCGGTGCCGGTGCTGCGGGACGGCCGCGTGATCGGCATCCTCTCGGAACGGGACGTGATCGAAGGCCTCGGGCGCGAAGGCGCCGCGATCCTGGATCAGCCGATCGACGCGGTGATGTCGTCTCCGGTCATCACCGTCACCCCCGAGGTCAGCGTGCTTTCGGCGCTCGCGATGATGACGCAGCGGCGCGTGCGCCATCTGCCCGTGGTGGAGAAAGACCGGTTGATCGGTATCGTCTCGATCGGCGATCTGGTGAAGATGCGGATCGACCGGATCGAACAGGAGGCGCGGGCGATGCGGGACTATATCCAGAGCGCCTGAGCGCTCCCCGCACATCCTCAATCACCGGCACCGCCCACTGCCTGTCGGCCCTCGGCACCCGGCATCGGACCAGCCAGCATTTGCGGGTCGATCCGTGCGTCGCGCCACTTCATGCTCCAGTGGAGATGTGGGCCGGTCGCCCGCCCCGTCATGCCGATGGCTCCGATCAGCTGACCCCGCGTGACGCGCTCCCCTTCCCGGACGTCGATGCGCGACAGATGGAGGAATGCGCTGTTCAGGCCCATCCCGTGATCGATCATCAGGAGATTGCCCTCGAGCGTGAACGGGGCATCGGCTGCGAGGATCACCACCCCATCGGCCGGCGCCACCACCGGCGTGCCGGCAGGCCGCGCGACGTCGACGCCGGAGTGATAGGCGCCGGGCTCGCCCGCATAGATGCGCTGCGATCCGAACACGCCGCTGATCCGGCCGGTCACGGGCCAGAGGAAGTGCTGCGCCCATCCGGTGCTGCCGGACCGGACCTGCCGCGCCGCCTCGATTCGCGCGAGCTCCGTCTTGCGCCGCGCCAGGAATTCCGGCGTGGGCGTGGTCCCGCGCGGCAGGGTCGGCAGATTCTCGATATGCCAGTGACGCGGCTGGACGACGAGCATGTCGCGCAACAGGGATCCGTCCGCCATCTGAGCGGTGATCAGCGCGGAAGAGGGCGCATCGCGATCGAAACCGACCACGAACCGTCCATCGGGCGCGAGATCGATAGGCTTGCCGTCGAGCGCAACCGAAACGGCGCCGGTCGGCGCGGTGCCGATCGCAACACCGCCCTGGATCAGCGGCCCCTGCAGCGGAAAATCATGGACCCGCGATGCGGATGCGATCGGCGCGGCAGGGGGCTGCAGGGAGGAGGGTGCCGTTTGCAGCGGAGCCGCCGCCGATAGCGCCGTTCCGCCTGCCAAGAACGCTGCCGCGGCGGCGCCGAGGCGCCGCGCAGGCTGGTTCACGCGCCGGCCTCGGCCCGGGTGGCGATCTCCGCCGAAGCATAGGGCTCCTGCCGGGAGACGCTCCAATAGCGCAGGTGATCGAGCGGAATCGCCGCCCCCGTCACGGAACAGATGACATGATCGCCGGGGCTCAGAACGCGGAATCCATTGGCCAGGTAATGAAGGCGGGCTGGCCGGCCGCCAGGAGACATCAGCATTCGCGACTATTTCCCTTCAGGCGCCTCTCAGAGCAGCTTGGGCTGGTCGGGCTTGGGGGCATCATAGGCGCCGCGCGCATCCCTCTCAACCTTCGCATCCACCGCGCCATCGGCGAAGTGCAAGGTGAGCGCGCCGGCAGTGCGGGCCCCGGCGGCGGTGGAGACGACACCGCCCGATCGCCGCTCGACACGGGCATAGCCGCGCCGGAGGGGCCTATCCGGATGGAGATGCTCCATCACGCGCCAGAGCTGGTCGAGCGCGGTCTTGCCATCGCGGATCCGGGCGCGGATCGGATCGGGCCGCAGCCTGGCCGCCGCCAGCCGATCGCGCGCCCGATCCAGCCGATCGTTCAGCAGCCGCGGCCGCAGCGCACCCGCGGCATGGGCGAGGTCGCTGCGCGCGTGGACCACGCGGTGGCGCAGCCCGCGGGGGAGCCGCTCGCCCAGATCGTCCAGCCGCTGACGCTGCGGCGCGAGCAGCGCATCGGCAGAGGGCAAGCGGCGTGCGACATGGCCGAGCCGCTCGGCCGCGCGCTCATGATAGCGGTTGGCGCAGCGCCCGGCGCGGACCCCCAGCTCGCGCACTTGAGCGAGCAGCTCGGCCCGCACCGGCACCGCCATCTCCGCCGCCGCGGTCGGCGTCGGCGCCCGCACGTCGGCCGCGAAATCGCAGAGGGTGGTATCGGTCTCGTGCCCCACCGCGGAAATCACCGGGATCGGCGATGCCGCGACGGCACGCACCACCTCCTCCTCATTGAAGGCCCAGAGATCCTCGATCGAGCCTCCGCCGCGCGCCACGATCAGGAGGTCCGGCGGCTGGGGCAGGGCCGCGAAGCCGCGCACGGCAGCGGCGATCTGCCCCGCAGCGCCCTCGCCCTGCACGGCCACCGGCCAGAGCAGCACATGGCTCGGGCAGCGATCGGCGAGACGATGCAATATATCCCGAATCACCGCGCCCGTGGGCGAGGTGACGACCCCGATCCGCTGCGGCAGGAAGGGCAGGGGGCGCTTGCGCGCTTGGTCGAACAGTCCCTCGGCGGCTAATGCGCGGCGGCGCTGATCGAGCAGAGCCATCAGCGCGCCCTGGCCGGCAAGTTCCATCCGCTCGATGATGATCTGATATTTGGAGCGGCCGGGATAGGTGGTGAGCCGGCCCGTCGCGATCACCTCGATGCCGTCCTCGGGCCGGAAGGCCGGGACTGGCGTGCCCTTCCACATCACCCCGTCGATGCAGGCGCGGTCGTCCTTGAGCGTGAGATAGCTGTGCCCCGAGGCGACGCGCTTGAAGCCTGAGATCTCGCCGCGGACGCGCACATGGCCGAACTGATCCTCGACCGCGCGCTTGAGCGCGCCGGAAAGCTCGGAGACGGAAAGCGCGGGCGAATTGTCGCCGGGGGCCTCCTCGGCTAACAGCCGCGGATCATCGTAGAGGGAAGACGGCATGAATGTCCTGCTGATCGGGTCGGGCGGACGCGAACATGCGCTCGCGTGGAAGCTCGCGCAATCGCCGAAACTCGATCGCCTGTTCGCCGCGCCGGGCAATCCGGGCATCGCCGAGCATGCCGAGATCGTCGCGCTCGACGTCGGCGATCATGCGGCCGTGGCGGACTTCTGCCGCGATCATGCAATCCGCCTGGTGGTGATCGGGCCGGAAGCCCCACTGGTCGACGGCCTTGGCGATTCGCTCCGCGCCGCCGGCCTGGCGGTATTCGGGCCCGACAAGGCGGCTGCACAGCTCGAAGGGTCCAAGGGCTTCACCAAGGATCTGTGCGCGCGCGAAGGGATTCCGACCGCCGCCTACCGACGCTTCGCCGACAGCCGGGCAGCATTGGCCGGCCTCGACGGCTTTTCGCTACCGGTGGTGATCAAGGCGGATGGCCTAGCCGCCGGTAAGGGCGTGGTGATCGCCGAAAGCCGCGCCGAAGCCGAAGCGGCGATCACGGACATGTTCGGCGGCGGTTTCGGCGGCGCCGGCGCGGAAGTGGTGATCGAGGAGTTCCTGACGGGCGAGGAAGCGAGCTTCTTCGCATTGACCGACGGTCGCACCGTCGTGCCGCTGGGATCGGCGCAGGATCACAAGCGCGTCGGCGACGGCGATGTCGGCCCCAACACCGGCGGCATGGGTGCCTACAGCCCAGCGCCCGTGCTCACCCCGGCGCTCGAGGCACGCGCCATGGCGGAGATTGTGGAGCCGACGGTGCGGGCGATGGCAGCGGCCGGCACGCCCTATTCCGGCGTGCTCTATGCCGGGCTGATGCTGACCGCCGAGGGGCCGAAGCTGATCGAGTATAATGCGCGCTTCGGCGATCCCGAATGCCAGGTGCTGATGATGCGGCTGGAGGACGATCTCGTCCAGCTGCTGCTCGCCGTGGCCGAGGGTCGGCTGGCGCAGATCGATCCGCCCCGGCTGTCGGCCGAAACCGCGCTCACCGTGGTGATGGCCGCGCGGGGATATCCCGGTACGCCGGAGAAGGGCGGCCATATCGCGGGCATCGCGGGCGCGGAGGCGGCGACGGGAGCCAAGGTGTTCCATGCCGGAACCGCGACCGAGGGCGGCGCGCTCGTCGCCCATGGTGGGCGGGTGCTCAACGTGACCGCACGTGCGCCGGACATCCGCGCCGCCCAGACGGCCGCCTATCGCGCCGCGGAGGCGATCGATTTCCCGTCCGGCTTCTTCCGGCGCGACATAGGCTGGCGGGAAATCGCGCGCGCTGGAACGACTTGAGCGCTTCCTCGTTCGCCCATAGACCGTTTCAGGAGCGGAATAGCGAAGGCATCGTACCCCATGAGCCAGACCACGACACTTATCCTCATCCTCGTCATCCTCGTCGTCGTCGCCGCGTTTCTCTTCATCTGGCGCAGTCGCCATACCGGCGACGAAGGCGGCACTCCCGCCGGCACGATCAAGGAGCCGGGGCGCGGCATCACCGACGAGGCGGCACTGGCGGTCGAGAATGTCAGCAACCAGTTCCTTAACCTGCCTTCGCCGGGCGAAGGGCCGCCCGACGAGCTGACCCTGATGAAGGGGCTCGGACCGCGCGCCGCGGCGATCCTGAATGATCTCGGCATCATCCGCTTCGAGCAGATCGCCAATCTGAACGAGCAGCAGATCGCCTTCCTCGACGACAAGCTCGGCACGTTCAAGGGCCGCATCACGCGCGACCGGTGGATCGAACAGGCGAGCTATCTTGCGCGGGGCGACCGGGCAGGCTTCGAGGCGAAGTTCGGCAAGCTCAGCGACTAGCTTCGCTCTTGCGGAGGCAGACTATTCTTCGGCTTCCTCCCGCCGGTGGCAGGCCAGGAGCTTGTCGATCTTGCGCCCGTCCATGTCGACCACCTCGAAATGCCAGCGCTTCCATTCGAAGCGTTCGCCGGTGACGGGCAGTTTCTTGAGAATCGAGAGCGCGAAGCCGGCTGCGGTCGCATAGTCGCGGTCCTCGGGCAGCGTCACGCCTAGCGCGTCGGCAAGCGCATCGGCGGACGCCGATCCCGAGATCAGCCATGTGCCGTCTTCGCGCTCGACGAACGGCGGATCAGTGGCCTCGTCCTGATCGGAAGCGAATTCGCCCGCGATGGCGGAGAGCAGGTCCGTGGGCGTCACCATGCCTTCGAAGTGGCCATATTCGTCGCGCACCAGCGCGACCGGCACTTCGGCCTGGCGCAGCACGTCGAGCGCATCCATCGCATCCATCTGATCGGGAATCACCGGGACGGCCTTGACGAGCGCGCGCAGAGAGAGCGCCCGCCCTTCGATCAGCGCCGCCGCAATGTCCCGTGCCTGGACAACGCCGATGATCGCGTCGATCGAGCCCTCGGCGACGGCGAGCCGGCTGTGAGGCATCGCGAGCACCGCGGCCCGGACGGTCGCGTCGTCCGCGTCGGCATCGATCCAGCTCACGTCGGTGCGCGGCGTCATGACCTCGCGCACCGGCCGATCGGCAAGGCGCACCACGCCCGAGATGATCGCGCGCTCGCTTTCCTCGATCACGCCGGCATGGCTCGCCTCCGCGACGATGAGATGAAGCTCCTCCGCCGTCACGTGGCTCTGCGTCTCGCGATCGAGGCGGAAGAGCTTGAAGATGAGGCTGCTGGTCCGATCGAGCAGCCAAACCAGAGGGGCGGTGGCGCGCGACAGCCACAGCATCGGCGCAGCGACGAGCGCGGCGATCGGCTCGGGCGAGCGCAGCGCGAATTGCTTGGGAACAAGCTCGCCGATGATCAGCGAGGCATAGGTGGTGAGACCGATCACGAGGACCAAACCGGCCTCTCCCGCCATGCGCGGCGGCACGCCGAGCCGGGCGAGCCGCTGGGAAACCGGCTCGCCGAGGCTCGCGCCCGAATAGGCGCCGGCGATGATGCCGATCAGCGTGATGCCGATCTGCACGGTAGACAGGAACTTGCCGGGATCGGATGCGAGCTCGAGCGCGGTGCGCGCGCCCCGCCGTCGCGCGCGGGCCATGGCCTCCAGCCGGGGCTTGCGTGAGGAGACGATCGACATCTCGGACATCGCGAAAAGGCCGTTGAGCCCGACAAGCGCGAGGATCACGATCAGATCGTACCAGGGGAATGGCGTCAGGGGAGCGGCGGGCGGCATGGCGTCGTCCTTCCCTTATTGGCCTGTTTCTTTCATTCCCACAACAGCGCGATCATCGCTTGTTCAACACGGCGGCGGAACATTCCGCGACGATGGGCCTTCACAGGACCGTCAGGGGACAGGAAAGGACTGCCAGGATGATGCTTTCCCATAGGATGAAAGCGGCTGCATGCATGGCCGCGCTCATCGCCACGAGCGCCTGCGTCACCGATCCGCAAACCGGTGAGCGCAAGATCTCGAAGGCGGCAATCGGGGCGCTTGCGGGCGCCGCGGTCGGCACGGGCGCGGGCGCGCTGGTCGGTGGCCGGCACAATCGGACGGAGATGATCGTGGGTGCCGGCATCGGTGCGATCGCCGGCGGCTCGATCGGCGCCTATATGGACAATCAGGAGCGCAAGTTGCGCCAGCAGACCGCGGGCACGGGCGTCGAGGTGATCCGCAACGGCGACGAGTTGGTGCTCAACATGCCGTCCGGCATCACCTTCGATACCAACAGCTATGCGATCCGGCCGGAATTCCAATCGACGCTGAACGACGTGGCGGCAACGCTCGCGAGCTACGAGAAGACCTATATCGACGTCTACGGACACACCGACGCGACCGGCAATGACGCGATCAATATCCCGCTTTCCGAGAATCGGGCGCGCGCCGTCGCCGACTATCTGGCGAGCCGGGGCGTGAACCGGGCGCGCATCGGCACCCAGGGCTTCGGTGCCAGCCGGCCGGTCGCCTCGAACGCGACCCCGGAAGGGCGGCAGGCCAACCGCCGCGTCGAGATCAAGATCGTTCCGATCACGAGCACCAGCGACTGATCGACGGCTCAGCGGCGCTGCGCAAAAAACTCCCGCAGCAGCGCCGCGGCCTCGCTCTCGCCGATGCCACCATAGACTTCCGGGCGATGGTGGCAGGTCGGCTGGGCGAAAAGGTGCGGGCCGTTGTCGACGGCGCCGCCCTTGAGATCGGGCGCCGCATAATAGAGGCGGCCGATGCGGGCGAGGGTGATTGCGCCCGCGCACATCGCGCACGGCTCCAGCGTGACCCAGAGATCGCAATCGTCCAGCCGCGATACGCCGAGCGCCTCGGCCGCACGGCGTATCGCCAGCATCTCGGCATGAGCGGTCGGATCGCAGCCGCCGCGCATCGCATTGGCTGACGTGGATAGGACCGCGCCGTAACGCGTGACCACCGCGCCCACCGGCACCTCGCCGGCCTCCGCGGCCTTGCGGGCAAGATCGAGGGCCAGGCGCATGGCGGGAGGGAGCGGGAAAACCATGGCCGGGCTCTACCCCGGCGCATGGGCCGCTCTCAAGCCGCGCGCGGCGGACTCGCCACGGTCCAGAGCGCGAAGACCAGCCCCGGAACGAACGCAAGGCAGGTGAGGCCCGCGGCGATCCAAAAATGCCTGTCGAGCCCGCGGTCGAGATAGACGCCGAGCGGCGGCAGCAAGACGGCCGCGGCGGCCGTGCCGATTCGGGGCCGAATCACCGTCGGGTTCCCCTTCGCATGCCTCACTCTCCCTGATGATTCTGCGCGGGCGCCGGGGCCTGCTGATCGGGCTTGCGAACCGACACGGTCGGTAGCGCGATCTCCTCCTTCTTGGTCCCGATGCTCACATCAGGCACCGTGACGGTGCTGCTCGTGCTGCCGACGCTGACATCCGGCGTCTTCACGTCGAAGGTCGGGATCTGCCCGCCTTCGACGCGGACCCGCGGCGATTGCGCCTTCCTGGTCTGATCAATGTCGATGAGGCCGGTCGCCACGGCCGCGATCAGCGCGAGGATGACGATCGCCAAAAGGACGAGAAGAGCGCGCATGCCGATCTCCAAGCAAGTCCATGCCCTTTTCCAACGAACGGAGGCGGCAACGGTTGCAGCCGCGCAACGAAGTCCGGCACGGGAAGCGTGACGCCATCGGTTGACGAATCTGCCGCAGGCAGGTATCGGGCGCCACTTTCCGGGCAAACCCGAAACTCAGGACGAACGCCATGTCGCGCATTTGCGAGCTGACCGGCAAGGGCCGGCAGGTGGGACACAATGTTTCCCACGCCAACAACAAGACCAAGCGGACCTTTCTGCCCAACCTGCAGAACGTGACGCTGATTTCGGACGCGCTGCAGAAGGGCGTTCGGCTGCGGGTTTCGACGCACGGCTTGCGCTCGGTGGAGCATGTCGGCGGCCTCGACAACTGGCTGCTCAAGACGTCGGACGCGAATCTTTCGCTGCGTGCGCGTCGCCTGAAGCGCGAGATCGCCAAGAAGGTCGCCCAAGCGGCCTGAACGGCGCGGCTGCATTCCGGCAGCCCTTTCCGTCGCGTCTTGCCGAGCCGGGCCTTGTGCCCGGCTTTTGTTGTGGCTCTCGCTCAGCGCAAGGCCGCCTCGTCAAGCGCGAACTTGAGCAGCAGCGTGCGCTGCAGCCTGCTGAAATTATCATCGGATGCGATCCACAGGATCGTGCGCCCCGCCTCCTCGGCGATCGCCAGCGCCTCCATATTGTCGACCGTGAGGGGAGGCGCCAGACGGGCAAGCGCGCGTCCCTCCAGCACGGCACCCGGCCGGATTGCCCGGACGTCGACGAGGGTGAGCACTGCCGATACACCGTCGACGGGCGTGTAGCGCCGGTTGACCACGACGGCACGGCCATCGCGGAGAACGGCCATATCCGTCGCCACATAGCGGTCTGGTGGCCGATAGCCGAAGCGGACCGGCCGTCCGCCCGCCACCGCGGGATCGGAGGCGAAGAGCAGCCCTTCGGTCGATCCATCGGGACCGGCAGCCTCTTCGGCGAGGATGATGAAGCGCCCGTCCGGCAGTCGCGCCATCGCTTCCGGCCCGCCGTTCACAGGCCAGCCTCGCATTGCCGGCGGCTCGTCGTGGCGCTGGGCATGCGCCACCGCCGCGTCATAGCACCAAACCGCGTTGTGCCGTTCGAAGCCCACCCATACCGAACCGGTCCCAGGATCGAATGCCATCGATTCCGCGTCCCGGTCAGCCTTGCCGTCGGTGCTGCCGGGACCGGAAGGCAAGGCGGCAATGCTGCTTTCCGTTACCCGACCGTCCGCGATGCGGAAGCGGAAGACGCCGCCGGTATCGCCGATCGCGAGGAAGCGGCCGCGATCGAGCGTCAGCGCGGAGATGCCGCCGAAACGGGGATCACGGCTGCTGAGCACCCATCCGCCCAGCCAACGCAACGCGCCGACACGATCACGGCCGGGCTGCGCGGGATCGAGCGGCACCGGCGAGGCGACGATGGGCCAGCCGGTCGGCGGCGGCGGCTCGGCAGCGGCGCCGGCGAGCGCCAGGAAGAGCGTCAGGATGATCGAGCGCATCTGCCTCTCCTAGGCAGCGGTTGGAACGATGCAAGGCCGCGGACCTGAACGACGGCTGACTTTCATATTCAGACTCGCCTCAGCCGATTCGTGAAAGATAGGCAATGTTCCGGCAAGCCAGCCGCGAGCCATGACGGTTCGCCCGCGCTGCGCCCGCCAAGGATGACAGGACGACGAGGAGACAGACGATGTTCGCGAAGACCTTTTCGCTTGCCGCTGCGGCAGCCGCGCTGACCGCGGCCGCCGTCGTTCCGACCGCAGCGGAAGCCCGTCACTATCATGGCGGCTATTATGACGGCTATCGCGGCCACGGCTATTACGGCCGCCCCAGCTACTATCGCGGCGGCTACTATGGCCGCGGCTATTATGGCCGCCATCACCATTATCGCTATCGCTGCGATCGTGGCACGGGCGGCACGATCGTCGGCGCGATCGCCGGCGGGCTGTTGGGCAACGCGGCCGTCGGCCGCTATGGCGACCGCACCGCGGGCACGCTGGTCGGCGCCGGCGTCGGCGCGCTGGCCGGGCGGGCGATCGATCGCGACTGCTGACGGCGACGCCGAACCAATCGCTTAGTCCCTCGGGTTGCGTAACGAGGGTGGAGGGCCGGATCCCCACGGGGTTCCGGCCCTCCTTTCATCAGAAGTCGAGATGCAGACGCGATCCGAAGACGTCGCCCTTGGCCGTCGTGCCGTTGAGCGCGACCGGCGCCACGACGAGGGGCGAGTTGAGCCCTTTGAAGCGCACCCAGTTGACCATGAGCTTGAGGTTGCCGTTCAGATACCAGTTGAGCGCGGTCGTCCAGCTCGTCGCCCGCTTCGTGAGCGGCGAAAGATGATGATCCGTGAGATCGAGCTGATCGTAGCGCAAGGCCACTTCGAACGCGCCCCAATTGCCCTTTTGCGGATTGAACTCGCGGAACGGCTTCAGCCGGTCCACGACGCCCTGGCGGAAGGATCGCGACTCTCCCGTCAGGAAGACGCTGCCGAACACATAGAAACCTTCGAAGTTGACGTCGGGCAGCGCGCCGTAGCGATCGACCTTCAGATGATCATATTCGCCCTGGACGGAAAAGGGCCCATAGACGAGCGCGGCCTCACCGCCGAGGAAGGTTGCGTCCTTCGCGTTGGCGACGGTGATCGATTCGATCCGCCCGCCGTCGACGCGGCTGTTGGGCCGGTCGCCGAGCTGTGTGATGCTGTGCCCGTCGAAATTCGTCGCCTTGAAGGCCGAGACGCCGAGATGGACGACCCGGTCGGTATCGTTGATCGGTTCCCAGACGACGCGGGCATTGCCGCCATAGGCCTCGTCGGGAGTGGACGTGCTCCGGCCCACCGCTTCCCCGGCCCCGAAGAGGCCGATCGTCGCGTTCAGATGATCGGTGGCGTAGTTGACCGAGACGCCGACGCGCCGTTCGGCGCCGACCGCACCGAAGGCGACATTGGCCATGCCCCGTTCCAAGAAGGTGTTGAAAGCATCCGACGTGTTGGCCTCGAGGCCATAGGGCGCCTTGTGCTGGCCGACGGTGATCGTCCATTTCTTGAAGCCGGTATATTGCACATAGGCGTCGAGCAGATTGACGCTGCCGCCGACGAATTCGGCCTCGATCCGATAGGCGAAATTGCGGAACGCCGTGCCGTCGAAACCGAAGCGGCCACGCCGGATCATCGTCCCGTTGCTGTAATCATAGCCGCCGGCGCGTTCATTGTAGCCGGCATAGTCGATCTCCAGCATGCCACGGGGCTTGAAGGTGAAGGCCCCGCTGACGTCGGACAGGTTCGGTCCCCAGGTGAACTGGACGGCTTTCGCGGCACGGGTCTCGACCTTTTCGATCCGATCCTCGTTGAAGCGGGCCTGCTGCTCCAGTTCCGCATTGCGCGTCTCGAGCGCCTTGACCTTCGCTTCGAGCGCATTGAGGCGATCGAGCACCGGATTGCCGATCGATGCGACGGGCAGCGCCTCCGCCGGTTTGTCGGCCGGCGCGACCGTATCGATCTGCTGGTCCGGCGTCGCCGGCTGCTCATCCGCCGGCAGCGCGAATGCCGAGCCCGGATCCGGCGCGCCTTGGGCAAGCGCCGGGGTTGCGGCGGCAAGCGCGAGCGCGCTCGCCCCGAGGAGGCGTACGGTCATGGTGGTTCTTCCCTGTTTCGGCTGCCGCTGGACGGCAATGCCTGCTTTTTCCGGCCAGCTACTGCGTCGGCCGTCCCCCGCACCCCTTCACACGGGCGGCCCGAAGCCGCCCGTCGCGCCGGGGCTAGCGCTTGGCGTCCTCGAAGATCTGATCGAAGAGGCCGCCGTCGTTGAAGTGCGTCGCCTGCGCGCGCTGCCATCCTCCGAAATTGCCGTCGATGGTGAGCAACGTGACCTTGGGAAAGCGGCTCCGATATTTGGCGGCGACGGAAGCGAGACGCGGCCGATAATAATTCTTGGCGATGATATCCTGCGCCTCCGGCGAGTAGAGGAAGCGCAGATAAGCTTCGGCGACCTTGCGTGCGCCATGCTTGTCGACATTCTTGTCAACGAGGGCCACGGGCGGCTCGGCAAGGATCGAAATGGAGGGCACAACGATATCGAACTTGCCCTTGCCGAGCTCGTTGACGGCGAGGAAGGCTTCGTTCTCCCAAGCGATCAGCACGTCGCCCTGGCCGCGCTGGACGAAGGTGGTCGTCGCGCCACGCGCACCCGAATCAAGCACCGGCACGTTGCGGAACAGCTTCTTCATGAAATCGCGCGCGCCCGCATCGGTGCCGTATTTCTTCTTGGCATAGCCCCAAGCCGCGAGATAGTTCCAGCGCGCGCCGCCGCTGGTCTTGGGGTTGGGCGTGATGACCGAGACGCCCGGCCGCGCCAGATCGTCCCAATCCTTGATGCCTTTCGGATTGCCCTTGCGGACGAGGAAGACGATCGTCGAATAATAAGGCGCGCTGTTGAACGGCAGCCGCGATTGCCAATTGGCCGGCAGCAGCTTCGCCTTGCTGGCGATCTCGTCGATGTCATAGGCGAGCGCGAGCGTCACGACATCGGCCGGCAGTCCGTCGATCACCGATCGAGCCTGCTTGCCCGAACCGCCGTGGCTCTGGCGAATGGTGACCGAATCGCCCCCCGCCGCCTGCCAGCGCTTGGCGAATGCGGCGTTGACGTCGCGATAGAGCTCCCGCGTCGGATCGTAGGACACGTTGAGCAGCTGCGTCGGCGCCGCAACCAGACCCGTTGTCGCCGTCGCGATGCCGGCAAGCGCCGCCAGCGTGCCCGCAATCGTTCGAATGATTGGCCGCATGATGATCCCCTCTATGATGGCCGCGATCATATCCAGAAACTCTACAGCAAAAATAGAGAAAAACTTGCGACGCCCCATAGCTCGGCTTCTGAGCCCGGCATCGCGCCCGTTTTCGCGTAGAATGACGGAGAAGCCGTGCGAGGAACCGTCGGCGTATCGCGCCGGTTCCAACCGGAGTAGGATGAAGGCCGGAGCGCCAGGACGAACGATGTGACCGCGACGACCGCCTTCCTCAATGCGATCGGAACCGCCGCTCCGACGCACGACATTCATGCAGCCTTCCTCGGCTGGGCGGAGCCGAGGATCGCCGACGCGCGAGAACGGGCGGTGTTCCGCCGGATGGCGGACCGGTCGGGTATCGAGCATCGCTGGTCGGTGCTGCCGCCGACCCTCCGAGGCGGCTCCCCGGTGGACCGCGGCGGCTTTTACGAGGGAGAGCCGCTCCCGCCCACCTCCGAGCGTATGGGGCTCTATGCGGAAGCCGCGCCTGAGCTTGCGCTAGAGGCGATCGCCGCGCTCGAAAAGCAGACGCCGATCTCAGGCGTCACCCACCTCGTAGCGGCAAGCTGCACCGGCTTCGTCGCCCCCGGCATCGATCAGATCATCGCCGCACGGCTCGGCCTCGCCGACGATGTCGAGCGCACGCTGGTCGGATTCATGGGCTGTTACGCCGCGGTGGCCGCGCTTCGCCTGGCACGTCACGTCGTGCGCTCGGAACCGCGCTCGCGCGTGCTGGTGGTCACCATCGAGCTTTCGACGCTGCATCTCCAGCCGGAGAACCGGCTCGAGCCGATGCTGGCGATGCTGCAGTTCGGCGACGGGGCGGCCGCGGCGCTGGTGAGCGCGGATGAGACCGGGATTGCGATCGAGCGCTTCTTCGCCGCCACGCTGCCCGATTCGGCCGGCCTTATCCGCTGGACGGTCGGCGACACCGGCTTCGCCATGCACCTGTCCGGCGAAGTGCCATCCCGGATCGCCCGCGCCCTCGGCGATGAGGGGATGCGCGCGCGGATCGGCGGCGGCCAGATCGATCAATGGGCCGTCCACGCCGGCGGCCGCTCGATCCTCGATGCCGTCGAGCATGCGCTCGCTCTGCCGGCGGCCGCCCTCGCCGCCTCGCGCGAGATTCTGCGCCGCTACGGCAACATGTCATCGGCCACCTTGATGTTCGTGCTCGATGCGCTGATGCGGCGAACGCAGATCGAGGACGGCGCCGCCATGGCCTTCGGACCTGGCCTCGCCATGGAAGGCTTCCGCTTTCGGAGCGTGGCATGACCGGCCTCGCCGTCCGCTCGCGCGAGGAAGAGCAGATGGACGCGGCGGATCTCGATACCGCGACCTATGCCGCGATCCTTTCCGATCTCGCCCGCGTCAATCGGCTTACCTTCACTGCCCGGCCGACGCTTGCGTTCCTCGATCGCGCGATCGGCACGCGCGGCCGGATCCGTCTGCTCGACGTCGGTTTCGGGCAGGGCGATCTCCTGCGCGCCGTCGCGCGCTGGGCTCGGCGCCGCGGTATCGAGGCCACGCTGACGGGAATCGACCTCAACCCGCGAAGCGCCCCGATCGCGCGCGCGGCGACGCCGGCGGAGACCCGGATCGATTATCGCACCGGCGATTGCCACGATCTGGCCGGCGAGGGGTTCGACGTGATCGTGAGCAGCCAGGTCACGCACCATATGACCGACGACCAGCTCCTCGCTTTCCTGCGTTTCATGGAAAAGGAAGCCGCGGCCGGGTGGTTCATATGTGATCTGCACCGCCATGGCTTCGCCTATCATGGCTATCCCTTGCTGGCGCGGCTGATGGGCTGGCACCGGATCGTGCGCGAGGACGGCCAGCTTTCGATCGCGCGCAGCTTCCGCCCAGCCGAATGGCGCGAGATCATCGCGCGCGCCGGCCTCACGCAAGCGGCGCCGCGCGTCTTCCGCGCCTTTCCTTTCCGGCTGTGCGTCGAACGGCTGCGCTGATCGCCGGCGGCGGCCCGGCCGGTGCCGCAGCGGCAATAGCGCTGGCGCGGCAGGGGTTGACGGCCTTGCTGGTCGAGCGGGAGCGGGAACCGCGGAGCGGCGTGTGCGGCGGCTTCCTCGGATGGGATGCGCTTCGTCAGCTGGACGCGCTCGGCATTGACGTGTCCCCGCTTGGCGCCCGGCCTATCCGCCTGCTCCGGATCGTCGCCGGAAAACGCGTGGTGGAAGTCCCCTTGCCCGGTCCGGCGGCCGGCCTGTCGCGCCGCGCGCTCGATACAGCGCTGCTGGATCGCGCCGATCGGATGGGCGCGGCGATCGAGAAGGGTGTGAGGCTGCGCGCCGCCGATCCGGCCCGCGGCCTCATATCGCTCGCCGACGGTGCCACCTTGGCGTGGGACGCCCTCCTCCTTGCCACGGGGAAGCATGAGCTACGCGGCCTCGCACGCGATCATCGCCGCGGGCCGGACAGGCTCGGCGTCGGCCTGAGGACGATGTTGGCGCGTTCCGTATCGCTGGAGCGGGGGCTCGCCGGCGTCATCGAACTGCATCTGTTCGACGGCGGCTATGCCGGGCTTCTGCTGCAGGAGGATGGCAGCGCCAATCTGTGCGTCTCGCTGTCCGGCGAAAGGCGGGCCGGTCTCCGCCCCGAGGCGCTTCCGGCCGCCTTGGCCGACGAAGCGCCGATCCTCGCCGCACGCATCGGCGCTGCCGCGTCGGTCGGCCGCTGGAGCGCCATCGCCGGAATACCCTATGGCTGGCGAGCCGAAGCCGGGCAATCCGGCATCTTCCGCATCGGCGATCAGGGCGCGGTGATCGCATCGCTCGCCGGGGATGGCATCGCCATGGCGCTCTCCGGCGGGCGGGGCGCGGCGGCGTGCCTGATTCGGCACGGCCCGGCCGGTGCAGTGCACTTCCAGCGGCGCGCCGGCCGCAGCGTCGCTTTCCCCATTCTTGTCGCCGGCGCGCTCAAAGCGATCGCCGAACAGCACCCCCGGCTGCGGGCAGGACTGCTGTCGCTCTTCGGGCATGCCCCAGCCCTGGCCGGCCTTAGCGCCCGGCTGACGCGCGCGGGCAGTCGCTGATCCGTCGGCACCATTGACCGGCCGCGGAGGGCGGCACACATTTCCGAAATGGACCGAATCGACCTGCCCGAGACGGAATGGCGCAAGCGGCTGTCGCCCCAGCAATATCATGTCCTGCGCGAGGCAGGCACGGAGCCGGCCTTCACCGGCCGCTATTGGAACAACCATGAGGACGGCATCTATCGCTGCGCCGGTTGCGGTGCGCCGCTGTTCGACAGCAAGGCAAAATATGATTCCGGCACCGGCTGGCCCAGCTTCACGACGCCGGTGGCCGGCCAAGCGGTGACGGAACATGCTGACAGCAGCCATGGCATGCGCCGGGTCGAGATACGCTGTGCCAGGTGCGACGGCCATCTGGGACACGTCTTTCCCGACGGCCCCGGGCCGGAAGGGCTGCGCTATTGCATGAATTCCGCCTCGCTCGATTTTCGCGTGCGGGGCCGGGAATAGGCCGCCCGCTTCGTCGGACGGTTCGCTCAAGCATCGCTTGTGAGGTTGGGCGAACCAGCGTAATCGGTCGCTTCGAACGATGGCATCCGAAAAGAAACGACCCCCCAAAGGCCCCGTGCGGAGCGCCATCGTGACGATCGGCAAGGCGCTCGTCGTGGGCGGCTTGCTCGCCCTCATCGCGCTCGTTGTGGCCGTGCTGATCGCGACGGCGCAGCTGCCGGGCTATCAGGAGCTCAAATCCTCGCCCAACGGCCAGATGGTGCGCGTGCATGCCGCCGACGGCACGGTGATCGTCTCGCTGGGGCCGAGCTACGGCCAATGGCTCACCTACGATCAGATCCCCGACGTCATGCGCAATGCGATGATCGCGGTGGAGGACCGGCGCTTCGAGATGCATCCGGGCGTGGATCCGATGGGCATGGCGCGCGCCGCCTACGTCAATCTGCGGACCGGGCACAATGTCCAGGGCGCATCGACGATCACGCAGCAGCTGGCGCGGAACATCTTCCTCACCAACCAGCGGACGTTCGCCCGCAAGTTCCGGGAGATGATCCTGGCGCTCGCTCTCGAGCGCAAGTTCACCAAGCACGAGATTCTCGAGCTCTATCTGAACCGCGTCTATTTCGGCGGCGGCGCCTATGGCGTCGACGCCGCGTCCCGCCGCTTTTTCGGCCATTCCGCCAACCATCTCACCCTCGCGGAGGCCGCGATCATCGCAGGCCTCGTCAAGGCGCCGTCGCATTATTCGCCCACCGCCGATGCCGAGGCCGCGATCGGCCGCGCGAAGGTGGTGATCGCGACGATGCTCGACGCGGGGCGGATCAGCCCGAGCGAGGCCTCTGCGGCCGACCCCGCCGCCGTAACGCTGGCTCCCGAGGGCAGTCAGAACAGCGTGCGCTACTTCACGGACTGGGCGCTCGCGCAGCTTGATACCCTGATCGACGAGACCGTGCAGCCGATCGACGTGTGGACGACGCTCGATCTCGGCATGCAGCATGCAGCCGATGCCGCGATCCGCAACAACGCACCGGACGGAGCGCAGGGCGCGCTCGTCGCCCTGGATCGCGACGGCGCGGTCCGGGCCATGGTGGGTGGCAAGGATTATGTATCGTCGATCTACAATCGCGCGACACAGGCCGTCCGCCAACCCGGCTCGGCCTTCAAGCTGTTCGTCTATCTGGCGGCGCTGGAAGCCGGCCATACACCGAGCGACACCGTCGTCGACGAGCCGGTGACGATCAACGGATGGAGCCCACGCAACAGCTCCGGCCGCTTCTCCGGCACGATCGACATCCGTACCGCCTTCGCCTTCTCGATCAACACCGTGGCTGCCAAGCTGGGTGCCGAGGTCGGTTTCGGCACCGTCGCCGACATGGCCCGCCGCTTCGGCATCACCACGCCCGTCAACACGCATCCCTCGATGGTGCTTGGCACATCCGACGTCCGCCTGATCGACATGACGCGCGCCTTCGCCTCGATCGCGCGCAAGGGGGTGATGGTGACTCCCTATGCGATCCTGAAGGTGACCACGGCCGACGGCGAGCTCCTCTACCAGCACCAGGTTGACGACTCGCGTGTGCTGGTTGCTCCGGGCGTCGCCGCCGAGATGACGGACCTGTTGCAGACGGCGGTCAATACCGGCACCGGACGCGCCGCGCAGATCGGCCGGCCCGTCGCCGGCAAGACCGGCACCACCAGCTCGAACAAGGACGGCTGGTTCCTCGGCTTCTCGAGCGGGATCACGACGGGCGTGTGGATGGGCCGCGACGATGCGAAGCCCGTGCGCGGGCTGCAAGGCGGCCATGCCCCGGCAGCAGCCTTCCGCGACTTCATGTCGGTTGCCGTCGCCAAGCGGCCGGTCGAGCCCTTCGACACGCAGGTGACCTTGCCCGAATGGCAGCTGGAACCCGACGACGAGGCCTATTTCGGACAGCCTGACAATGGCCAGTCGATCGAACCCGACGGCTTGGCGCCGACCGATCAGCCCCCCTATGACGAGGGCGAGCCGGAACGCGACTATGACGCCCCGACGGAGAAGCTCGATCAGCGCTGGCTGGACGGCGTCCTCGGTCGGAACCGCCCGGGTCAGGAACGGCCGAGCCCGTAAAGGCCGCAGCCATGGGTACGCAGCCAGCGGCGCTCGGCCGCGGGCTCGCGGCCGAGGAGCGCCGCCACCGCGGCATGGAAGCGCGGGCTGTGATCCATGTGGAGCCGATGCGCCACTTCATGCGCCACCGTGGCGCGCAACACCTCGGGCGGAGCGAGGATCAGCCGCCAGCTGTAGCGGATGTCGCCCGACGCCGAGCAGCTTCCCCACCGGCTGCGCGGATCGCCGACCGTTACGCGTCCGACGGTGACGCCCGCACGGGCGGCGCAGGCCCGGGTCTCGCTCTCGAGCCGCGCCAACGCCTCCCGCCTCAGCCAGCGCAGCACGCGTCCTTCGATCGATTCTTCGGCGCCGCCCAGCATCAGCCGATCGCTCTCGCGCCGTACCGCACGGGGAAAATCCGGTGACCAAGCGATGGCGAGCCGTTCGCCTTCGAAGGGAATCAGCATGCCGTTGCGAATCGGCTGTGAAGGCGGAACGGCGGCCAGAGCCCGCTCGATCCAGTCCCGCTTGGCCTGGACCCATTCCAGCGCAGGCCGCAGCGCCGCGCGTTTGGGGAGGCTCAGCCGCACCGTGCCGTCCCGCGGGTCGACGCTGAGCTTCATCGCGCGTGCGCGCGCCAGCCGGCGAATGACGAGCGGACGTTCGCGGCCGCCGCCGCAAAACACCAGCTCAGAGCTTGCGGTCGACAAGATGATTCTCGAAATCGCCGGCATCGTCTTCCGATATGGTCCACCCGCGCACCGACTCGCCGGCTCGATGTACCGATTCGGCATCGCCTGTGATCAACGGATGCCATTCGGGCAGCGACTCGCCTTCGGCGAGGAGCCGGTATGCGCAGGTCGACGGCAGCCAATCGAGCTGGCACAGCTTGGCCGGGGTCAGGCGGACGCATTCGGGAACATAGGCATGGCGATGCTTGTAGTCGGAACAGCGCCCGGTGCGCCGATCGAGCAGGCGGCAAGCGATATTGGTCGGGAAAAGCTCTCCGGTCTCCTCGTCCTCGAGCTTGTGCAGGCAGCATTTGCCGCAGCCGTCGCACAGCGCCTCCCACTCGGCGCGGTTCATCGCCTCCAGCGATTTGGTCTCCCAGAAGCGCGCGCTCAATGCACCCATTTCGCCAATTCCGCGGCGACCGCCTTGTCGCCCTGGTCCTGTGGCAGGATCGCGATAGGCCTGCCATCGGGACCGAACAGCACCGCTTGGCTGCTGTGATCGACGAGATAGTCGGTCGAATCCTTGCCACCTGCTTTTTGGAAGAAGATTCCGTAGCGCTTGGCGACGTCGGCAATCACCTCCGGCTTGCCGGTAAGCCCGATCAGTCGAGGATGGAAAGCGGCGACATATTGCTTGAGCACCGGCGGTGTGTCGCGGGCCGGATCCACGCTGATGAAGATCGGCTGCACCTTGACTCCCAGCGCCGGCGCCGATGCCTCGAACGCCTTGAGGCCGCGCATCAGCTTCTGCAGGTCGGTGGGGCAGACGTCCGGACAGAATGTATAACCGAAATAGATCAGCCGGTAGCGTCCCGCGAAATCGCGGTCGGTGACCGTCCTGCCGTCCTGATCGACGAGCGTGAACGGACCGCCGATCGCGGCACCCGCCAAAGGCGGCTCGCCAGGGCCGCCTGCCTTGCCGCAGGCGGCGAGGGTCAGCGGCGCCGCGCCGATCAGGAGCGCCAACAGCAGCCGCGCGGGCATCGGGATCGCATCATTCATGGTGCGGCCAGCCATGCTTTGCTATGCGCATACATGCAAGCAACATGGGGTCGAAATGACGAAGCTTCGAGTGCGCCGGGGCACCGCTCTCGCCTTTCTCGCAGCGCTGGCTCTCACGGTGCCGGCGGCTGCCCAGTTTACCGACAGCTACAGCTTCCTTAAGGCGGTCAGGGACGGCGACGGCACCAAGGCGACCAAGTTCCTGAGCAAGCCCGGTTCGACGATCGTCAACACGCGCGACCCTTCCAATGGCGAGAGCGCGCTGCACATCGTGGTCAAGCGCAAGGCGCTCGACTGGATGGGCTTCATCATCCAGAAGGGCGGCAATCTCGATGCCCGCGACAATGAGGGCAACACCGCACTCATGGACGCTGCGCGCATCGGCTATGCCGAAGGGGTCGATCTGCTGATCAAGGTCGGCGCGTCGGTCGATCTTGCCAATTCGCGCGGGGAAACGCCGCTGATCGCGGCCGTGCAGAACCGGGACATCGCCTGCGTGCGCCTGCTGCTCGCCGGAGGTGCGAGCCCGACCGTCACCGACCGGATCGCAGGCATGTCCGCGCATGATTACGCCGTGCGCGACGCGCGCGCCGGCCCGATCCTCAAGCTGCTCGACGAGGCCAAGCCGAAAAAGGCGAAATCGACGGTCGGCCCGACGCTGTAGGGTCACGGTCCGGCGATTGCCGTCGCCGACCATGGCAAAAGGGAAGGTGCCTCAGGAATGTTCGATCGCGGCCAGCCCGGGATCGAGATCGCCGAGCAGGCGACGGGCCGCCCGCCGCGCAAAGCGCAGCGTTTCGGCTCTCCGGCGGGAAGGGGCGAGCGGCCTCACCGCCGCCTCGCGTATGATCGCGGCGTCATAGCGGTCTGCGACGATGAGCCCTGCCAGCCCGGGGCGGAACCATTCCTCCTCGAAGGGCGCCAGATCGAATCCGGCAGGCACGGCCCAGTAGAAACGATCACAATAGTCGAGATAATCCGGCCATTTGAGATCGCCGCGTAGGTCCGCACGCGAGCATTTGATCTCCACGATCGTCATACCGCCCTTGCCATCAATCGCCATGATGTCGGCGCGCCGGCCGTTGCCGAGCGGCACCTCGCAGAGAGCGAGCAAATCCTGGCGAAAGAAGAGCCGCGCGACGCCCCGTGCGACATCGGCCGCACCGAAAGGCGAATCGGGACAGAGGGGTTCGGGAGCAGCACCGTCCATGCCCCCGAACCTAGAACAAAGTGGGAACCGAAGGAAGTGGCTCAGCGATAGAAGATGTGGTGGCCGAGACGGCCGACGCGCTGCTTCCCCCAGCCAGCCGACACGCTGGCGGCATGGAAATACATCGCGTTGGGCACGACATCCTTCCAAAGGCCGTCCCTTGCTATGCGGGAAATGGCAACGGCCTCCTGCCAGGCTCGGCTGCCGCGCGGAATCGCAGGCATCGTCCCGCCGCGCACGAACGAGAACTGGCCCGGCTGGAAGACGACCGAGCAGATCGAAGCGGGAAAGCGGCCCGACGCCGCCCGGTTCATGATCACTTCGGCGACAGCGAGCTGCCCTTCGAGCGGCTCTCCCTTCGCCTCGAAATAGACGGCCCCTGCAAGGCATTCATGCTCGCGATCGAGCGTATCGGAGGTCTCGCGCGCGTCTACGAGCTCGGCGAGCGACTGATCCTCCGCGTTGGAGTCCGTCACAGCCCCCGTCTTCGCGGCAGCACCGTCGAAATCCGGCACCTGGATGGAATCGAGATTGGTGGAAAGGACGGGCTTCGCATTGCCCGTTTCGGCAGGGCCGGTGCCCGGATGAACCGCGGGCTCGGCCGAAAAGCCGATGGCGAAGGACGGAACCGCGGTTGCCGCCACGCCAAAACAAAAAGAGGCAACCGCGATCAACGCGGTGCGCAGGCGAACGCTCATCGAATCTCTAGTCTATGCGGTGGGTCGATCGAACGCCGGGCGGACACCAAACACGAAATTGCCCCAGATCTTCCCCCCGACTACGTTGGCCGCGGTGCAGATAAACAACGTGCGGTGCGGCCCCACGCATTGCGGTTGGCCTGCCTTCTTCAGGCTGGGACGCAGGAAGTCAACCCGAAGGGATTATTTCATCGGCGAACCGTTCGCCATCAGCGATATCCAGTTCCACAACCCACAGATCAGGGTCGACGCGGCGGCGGCGACTCAGATAATCTGAAATTTGTTGTTCGGTTTCAATTGGTTGTGGTCCGACTTCTGCCCAATCCGCCTGTCCTTCGAAGTCGTGGACGCGTTCCACGAGGCGAAACGGCTTGCCCCGATCGGCGATCGTCACCAATACGCCTCCGGCCATCGCATCGCCCTTGAAAAGCACTGCGCCATTGCCGCCGAGCGATTCGGCCCTTCGAATCAGCCATGAGACGAGGATGGCGGATGCCAGCCGCGGTCCGCTCATCGCCCGCCGGCATATCCCGGCAGGCTGGCGAGCGGAATGCGCGAGCGCATGAAGGTGCCGGTGCCGCGCGCCACCTCCTCCCCGTCCGCGTCGATGAGCCGCGCATCCCCGACGAAGACCCGACGCCGGCCGCTCACCCAATGGCCTTCCGCCACAACCGGACCGGCGGTGATCGGTTTGGTGAAAAGCAGGTTGAACGCCGTGGTCAGCAGGAAGCGATCGCTGACCAGGCTGTTGCAGGCATAGAAGGCTGCATCGTCGAGCATCTTGAAATAGATCGTGCCGTGCGCGGCGCCGGCCGCGTGGTGGAAACGCTCGTCCACGGTGAAGAGGATGCGAGCGTGACCGTCGGTGACGATCTCGAGCTGCGACTCGAACAGCGCGTTGATGGGTGCGGCGCGATATAGCGATTCGAGCGCGCGATAGTGCGCCTGCGCCCCGGACGGCTCTCCGTCCGCGATCCCCTCAGGCAGCGGCATCGCGGGCCTCGCCGGTCGCAAAGAGGGCGTAGAGCGCATCGGGCGAGCCGGCGCCGCGGAGCTTGGCGATGAACCCCTTGTCCCGCAGCCGGCGGCTCACCCTGGCGAGCGCCTTGAGATGATCGACGCCGGCATCCGGCGGCGACAGGAGCAGGAAGACGAGATCGACGGGAAGATCGTCGATCGCGTTGAAATCGATCGGCTGAGCCAGCCGCGCGAACATGCCGACGACCCTTCCCAGGCCTTCGATCTTGCCGTGCGGAATCGCGACGCCGTCGCCGAAGCCGGTGGATCCCAGCCGCTCGCGCTCGGACAGGCGCTCGATCACCAGCTTTGCATCGACGCCGAACTGCTTGCCCGCGATCGCCGCCAGCTGCTGGAACAAGGCCTTCTTGTTTGGCACTGCCAGCCCGGCGAGAACCGCCTGCGGCGACAGCAGATCGCTCAAATCACCCATCGATTTTCGTCGCGCGTCCCTGCCGGAGAAGATCGCGGCTCAGGCCGCGCGCTGGGGCTCGACCCAGCCGATCGTGCCGTCGCCGCGACGGTACACCATGTTGAAGGCGCCGGTGCCGGAATTGCGGAAGAGCAGGGCGTTGGTGTTCCTGAGATCGAGCATCATCACGGCGTCCGATACGCTTGCCTCCGGCACGTCGACGCGCGTCTCCGCGATGATCACCGGATTGTCGGACGCTTCCTCCTCGTCCGAGGCCACATCGAACACCGTGTAGCCGGCATTTTCGTCATAGACGGCCGGAGCATGGCCGTTGCCGTGACGCGATTTCAGGCGCCGCATATAGCGGCGGAGCTGCGTCTCGATCTTGTCGGCCGCCTGATCGAAGGCCGGATGCGCCTCGGCGCCGAATCCGGACGCTTTCAGGATGACGCCCTGCATCACATGCGCGACGATATCGCAGCCGAAACGGTTGTCGTGCGGTCCCTTGCCGAAGGTCACGCTCGCCGAAAGCGCGCGCGAGAAATATTTCTCGGCGATGCCCTGCAGGCGCTGATCGACATGCTCGCGCAGGGCGTCGCCGGTGTCGACCTGATGACCAGAGACACGGATTTCCATCGTTCAACCTCCAGTTACAATCCCCGCCGCCGCCCGTGCGATGGAAAAGCAGCGGCGCCCTTAGGCCCGAGGGTCCATAGGGTCAACTACAGGGGCCAACGCATTCCATAGCGGGTCGTTCAATCCGGCGACGAAGGCGGCATGGCGCTCCAGCTCGTCGGGGCTGGCGGCATGCGGGCGCGGCTCGCGTCTGAGCACCGGCGCGGTGCGGATCCGGATAGGCTCGGCCGCAGCACGGGTCGCAACCGGTTCCTCGCTGCGCAGCATCAGGCCGATCTGCCGCCCGCCCGTCAGCTCGACATAGACCTGGGCGAGCAGCTGAGCGTCGAGCAGTGCGCCGTGCTTGATCCGGTGGCTTCGATCGATGCCGTAGCGGGTGCACAGCGCATCGAGCGTGTGCTTGGCGCCGGGATGGCGCCCGCGCGCGAGCGCGAGCGTGTCGATGATCCGCTCGACAGCGATCAGCCCGCGGCCGCATTGCTCGAGCTCGAAGTTGATGAAGCCGAAATCGAACATCGCGTTATGCGCGATGAGCGGGCTTTCGCCGATGAATTCCAGAAAGTCGTCGACGCACTCCGAAAAGCGCGGCTTGTCGGACAGGAAGGCGGTTGAGAGGCCGTGCACCGCCTCTGCTTCGGCCGGCATGTCGCGGTCAGGGTTGAACCAGGCGTGATAGCTATTGCCGGTCTCGACGCGGTTGATCAGCTCGACGCATCCGATCTCGACGAGCCGGTGGCCATCTCGCGGGCTGAGTCCGGTCGTTTCGGTGTCGAAGACTATCTCGCGCATGTCCGACAGTATCGGACTCCGCGGGCGCGCAGGCAAGCGATCAGATGGCGGACGGCGGCCCTCGTCTCGAACGGCGGCACGGCTGTCGGGATGATGAAATCGGCGCGACGGCGCTTCTCGCGATCAGGCATCTGATGGCCGAGAATATGACGCAAGCGGCCGGCGCTCATCCCGGGCCGGCGCAGTACCCGGCGGCGTTGCACCCAGGCGGGCGCGGAAACGACCGCGATCGCATCGACGTGGCGCCAACCGCCCTTTTCGAAGAGCAGCGGCACGTCGAGCACGACGAGCGGGCGAGCCCGATGGCGACGCAGGAAATCGCGGCGCGCCTCCTCGACCGCGGGATGGATCAGCCGTTCCAGCTGCATCAGGGCCGCGGCATCGCCTAGCACGCGCCTGCCGAGCTGCGCCCGATCCACGCCGCCCGGCCCGGTGGTACCCGGGAACGCGGCCTCGATGTGCTGGACGAGCGTGCTGCCGGCCCCTTGAAGGCGGTGCACCTCGGCATCGGCATCGAACACCGGCACGCCGGCTGCGCGGAACATGGCGGATACGGTCGACTTGCCCATGCCGATCGATCCGGTGAGGCCGAGCACGATCATCGCGCGCTCAGCGGCCGAGCAGCACCGCCCGGAGCGCAGCATCGCTCGCCGCGTCCTCCGGTGCTGCGCGCCCGAAGAAGAGCCGGAAGGCCTCGCGGGCCTGGCCGACAAGCATGACCAGCCCGTCCACAGCAATGCGTCCTCGCCGCCGGGCCGCCGCAAGCAGCGCGGTATCGATCGGATTATATACCATGTCGAAGAGGACGGCGTTCTCCGCCGTCCCGTCGATAGCCTGCTGGATCGGCTGGGGCAGGGGATCCATCCCGGCCATGCCGAGCGGACTGGCGTTGATCACCAGCCCCGCCCGCGCGAATGCTTCCTGCGCATTCTCGATTCCGACCGCGGGTCCGGCATAGCCCCACAGATCGAGCAGCGCACGGCCTTTGGCGGGATCACGCGTCACGGCACGAACCTCATGGATCCCGCCTTCCCTGAGCGCGGCAAGGGCGGCCCGGGCTGCCCCGCCCGCACCGATCACGCAGGCAGGCCGATCCGCGGGAGCGCCGGCGATCGCCGCAGCCACGCCGGCAACGTCGGTGTTGGTGCCGACGAGCAGGCCGCCGTCGCGATGGACGCAGTTGACCGCGCCGACGCGGCGCGCTGCGTCCGAGAGCCGGTCGAGAAAGGGGGCCACATGCTCCTTGAGTGGAATGGTGACATTGCACCCCATCCAGGCGCCGTCATTGCCCCGCACATGGAAATAGGTCCTGAGGCCGGCCGGCGTCACCCGTCTCGTCCCGTAGCGCCCCTCGATGCCGAGTTGCCCGAGCCAGAACTGATGGATGAGCGGCGATTTGGAATGGCTGATCGGGTCGCCAATCACCTCGGCATAAGGCGCCGTCATTCCACCAATATCCCCCTCGCCCGCAGAAAGCCGCACAATGGCACGAGCGGCAGGCCCAAGATAGTGAAGTGATCGCCCTCGATGCTCGCGAACAGCTGGGCACCGGCGCCTTCGATCCGGTAGCAGCCGACGGAGCCGGCGATCGCCGGCCATTCGGAATCGAGATACCCGTCGATGAACTGCTTGCTGAGCGCCCGCACGCCCAACCGTGCGGTGCCGATGTGGCGCCAGACGGGCTGCCCCGCCTCACAGATGACCGCTGCGCTCAACAGCCGGTGGGTTCGTCCGCTGAGCAGCCGGAGATGCTCCGCCGCGTCGTCGCGATCCACGGGTTTGTCGAGCATCGTGCCATCATCGAGCACCAGCGTTTGATCGCAGCCGAGGACGAGCGTTCCCGGATGGCGCTGCGAGAGCTTGATCGCCTTGAGCTCCGCGAGCGCATCGGCAAGCGCGCGCGCATCGAGGCCGTCGGCGCGCAACATCTGCTTCGCGCTCTCTTCGTCGACGCCAGGCGCGATCGCCTCGAAGGGGATTCCGGCAGCGGCGAGCATCGCGCGTCGCGAGGAGGATTGGGAAGCGAGGATCAGAGTCATTCGGGATCGCTCTCGGCCTTGCGCTCATTGACGAGATTGATGATCGCAGCTGCCGTCTCCTCGATCGAGCGCCGCGTCACGTCGATCACCGGCCAGCCCTGATCCGAGAAGATGCGCCGCGCGAAGGCGAGCTCGGCGGTCACCGCCTCCTGGTCGACATAGGCGGTCTCCGGCGCCTGGTTCAGTGAGAGCAGCCGATTGCGGCGGATCTGGATCAGCCGGTCCGGGCTGGTCGTGAGGCCGACGACGAGCGGATGCTTGAGCTCGTAAAGCGAGGACGGCGGCGGTGCTTCGATCACAAGCGGGATATTGGCAACCTTGTAGCCGCGATTGGCGAGATAGATGGAGGTCGGCGTCTTCGACGAGCGGGAAACGCCGGCAAGGACGATATCCGCCTCCTCCCAGTCTTCCGGTGCGATGCCGTCGTCATGCGCAATCGTATATTGGATGGCGTCGACGCGTGCGAAATAGGCGGCGTCCAGCGCATGCTGACGACCGGGCCGCGCCTTCGCCTCCTGCCCGAGCAGGCGCGACAGGGCGTCGATCACCGGGTCGAGCGCCGCGACCGCCGGAAGGCCGAGCGACATGCACCGCGTCTCAAGCTTGCGCCGCACGTCCGAATTGACGAGCGTGTAGATGACGAGGCCCGGGCGCTGCGCGATCTCCATCAGCACGCGGTCGAGATGGCCTTCGGAGCGGACCATCGGCCAGAAGTGCTTGATCGTCTCCACCCCGTCGAACTGGGCAAGACCCGCCTTGGCGATGTTTTCCAGCGTCTCGCCCGTGGAATCCGAAAGCAGGTGAAGATGCAGACGGATCATCGGCAAAGCCATGTGGATAGCCATGGGGATGGGGCTAGCGGATCGGCGGTGAGCGATTCAAGCCGCAGAATCGATCCCCGCCATGCGGATTCGTCCCCAAGGCTTGTCCACAGCAGATCCACCTGCCCTTGATTCCTGTGGATAACGGGAATCCTGGTCCCGACTCGGTGCCCGCCGGCCTCCCCTCGGAGAGTCAAGCTGTTGGCAATCGCGCGTGCTGTGAATAAACCCCGGCATCCATGGGCCTACTAGCTTCATCAGATTCTTCAGAATCTAATAAGGAATTGAATATGGGCACGTCCCGCCCGCTTCTCGCCGTGCTCCGCGGCGAGCGGCGGGATCCTCCGCCGGTATGGCTCATGCGCCAGGCTGGCCGCTATCTGCCCGAATATCGTTCGCTCCGGGCCGAGAAGGGTGGCTTTCTCGATCTCGTGCATGACAGCGAGGCCGCCGCCGAGGTCACTTTGCAGCCGATCCGTCGCTTCGGGTTCGACGGTGCGATCCTCTTTTCGGACATCCTCGTCATTCCCCACGCGCTCGGGCAGGAGCTCAGCTTCGGCGCCGGAGAAGGACCGCGGCTGACGCCGGCGCTCGTCGACCATGCGCTGGCGAGGCTGGTTCAGGCGCCTGAGCGGCTCTTGCCGATCTACGCGACGGTACGCCGTGTGGCCGCGGCCCTGCCGCCGCAAACGACCTTTCTCGGCTTCGCCGGCAGCCCCTGGACGGTCGCTACCTACATGGTCGCGGGACAGGGCAGCCGGGAGCAGTCCGAAACCCGGCGCTACGCCTATCGCGATCCCGCAGGCTTCGCCGCGATCATCGACGCCATCGTCGAGGCGACGGTAGAATATCTGTCGCAGCAGATCGGCGCGGGCGTGCATGCGGTCCAGCTTTTCGACAGTTGGGCCGGCAGCCTTGCGCCGCGCGAGTTCGAGCGATGGGTCGTCGCGCCGACGACCCGTATCGTCGGGGCGTTGCGGGCGCTCCATCCGGACGTTCCGATCATCGGCTTCCCGAAGGGGGCCGGCGGCAAGCTGCCCGCTTATGCGCGTGAGACGGGGGTCGATGCGATCGGCCTCGACGAGACGGTTGACGCGGGCTGGGCGGATGCCCATCTCCCCGCAGGGCTGCCCGTCCAGGGCAATCTCGATCCGTTGGCGCTGATCGCTGGCGGGGAAGCGCTGATTTCATCGGTCAGGGCGATCAGGGGGGCTTTTCCCGAGCGCCCGCATGTGTTCAATCTCGGCCACGGCATCCTGCCCGACACGCCCATCGCGCATGTCGAGCGTCTGCTGGAGCTGGTGAGGGCGTGAGGGCCGCGACGATCCGATGACTGCCTTGATGGGATTTCTTGGCGCGGCCTACCCGTGGGTGAAAGCTGCGCATCTGATCTTCGTGATCTTCTGGATTGCCGGCCTCTTCATGCTGCCGCGCTTCTATGTCTACCACCAGCCGGTGGCGCCGGGATCGGCGGAGGATCGGCTATGGATCGATCGGGAAAGCCGCCTGCGCCGGATCATCATCGCCCCGGCGATGGTGCTGGTGTGGATATTCGGGCTGATGCTGGCGGCCGATCAGGGGCTGTGGGATCAGCACTGGTTCCAGGCCAAGCTCGCCTGCGTGCTCGCGCTCAGCGGCTACCATGGCTGGGCGGTCGGCTACGGCCGGAAGCTCGCTTCCGGGTTCCGACCGCCGAACGATCGGGCGTTGCGGATGATGAACGAAATACCGGGCATCGCGACCGCGGTGATCGTCATCCTCGTGATCGTGCGTCCTTTCTAGCCGGGAGCCACGATGCGATGCGGATGCGCGGGACAGGCATCGCCGGAGCGATCCTCATCATGGCGGCGAT